>Ga0208564_1001011_pt1 | contig 24256 bp, 11 predicted proteins | sample AD_UKC073_MetaG_FD_184439 | JGI IMG/M metagenome (GOLD analysis project Ga0208564, IMG submission 184439) | Active sludge microbial communities of municipal wastewater-treating anaerobic digesters from USA - AD_UKC073_MetaG (SPAdes) (version 2) | ecosystem: Engineered > Bioreactor > Anaerobic >... | reverse complement strand
ACAGAACATACTGTTGAGAAACCTCGGAGTCCTTAACTTGTTAGGAAACTCAATGGGGCTAAAGGCAAGTTACCCTGTCTTATCATCATTGATGGAATACGCTTATTCATGGGAACCGGGCAAAACCGCTGAAGTTCTAGAAACGCTGGTTGAAAGGGGCTTCGTCTTCTATCGTGAGTATGCTGGAGAATTTAGGCTCTGGGAAGGGTCCGATTTTGACGTAAATGGAACCATTGCCAGAGAAAAGGATAGATTGTCCTTTGATTCTTTAGGGAAATTGTTAGAGGAATATTTTCCTCTATCCCCAATCATCGCAGCTCGCCACTACATAGAGAAAGGCACTATGCGCAAGTTTGAGCGCCGTTGGATCGACTATGAGGATTTGCTCGACAAGAATTTTGTACCACATCATGGCTTCGATGGTCTCTTGGCGTATTGTTATGGAACGGCCAAACCGCCTAGCAGGGTACCGGAGAGATGTGATGACGGTCGACCTTTTATTGTGGCTTACGCCCCGGTGAAAGATACCCTGTCAGAACTAGCATTGGAACTCGTTGCGTGTAAAAATATTTTGCAAAACTATCCCCAAGTATCTCATGACAGAGTCGCGCGCAGAGAAGTTGTCCATCGGTATGAGGTTATAAAGGATAAGTTTAGGCGGTATTCAGAAAAGTCGTTTAACCCTGGTGAAACCAATCTTGCTTGGTATGTAAATGGGAAAGAGTGCATATTAAAAACTCGCAGAGACCTATCGTCTAAAATCTCCGACTTGTGTGACGAATGCTATCATAGTGCTCCTAGCATAGGTAATGAGATAATAAGTGACGAGAAGCTATCTGCTGCGGCTGCTAGGGCGCGGAGAGAACTTGTTGAGGCGATGGCAACAGCACCTGAGCAAGAGAACCTAGGGCTACGAGGCTTTGGCCCCGAAGTTGCCGTTTACAGGTCCCTGCTCTTAGCAAAAGGTTTGCATAGGAAAAATGAGAAAGCTGGAGATTGGTATCTGACCTTGGAAGGAAGCGAACCTGAACTTGAGGCGCTTTGGCAGGCCATAGAAGAGATGTTGAAACAGGCTTCTTCCGCAGGTGTCACCGTTGAAAATATAGTGGATGAGCTGCGGAAACCGCCTTTTGGGCTTAGGCAAGGTCCTTCTCTCATTTACATTTGCTTATACTTGCTGGTGAAGTCAGAGGATCTCATCATTTTTTGTGATAATGTTTATCAACCATACATATCTGCAGCAGATGTTGCCTTGCTTCTCAAACGACCGGATTTATTCAGTGTGAAAACCTTCTTAGTCGATGAAGTACAAGAGAGGGCTTTCTCCGTATATAAGGCTGCAATCAGTAAGTCTCACATGGAGATAGATTCCAGTCTAAGAAATGCAACCATGCTGGGAGTAGTAGGGCCACTCATGAAGTTTATCGATCAGTTGCCACGATATTCCAAACAAACCCGAAATATTTCTAGGATGGCACAGCGGGTGAGAGCGGTTATCATGAATGCAGTTGATCCCTTGCGTTTCCTATTTGAAGACCTTCCTGAAGCGCTCGGGGTCGACATAAAAGCAATTGAGTCAGACCTATGGTTTGAAAAACTTGAGGCAAATCTGATGAGTGCTCTTTCTGAGCTGCAAGAGGCATTTGATAAGTTAAATCAATCTATTGGAGATGCACTAACTGACCAGTTCGGAAGTTCAAGTTTAGAAGAGTTATACCAGACCTATAATGAAAAGGCTAGTTTGCTGTATAAGATCTGCGATGATATTGACTTAAGACCTGTGCTTGCTGCAATGGGTAGGAAAGAGTCTAATTCGATCAGATGGGCGCAGGGAATCGCAGGTGCAATAATAAAGAAACCAGTCGATGCTTGGCATGACGAGGATTTTGAATTGTTTAGGGTGATGTTAGCAGATTACGCGGACAGGATCGAACAGCTGGAAGTTTTGACTAACGCGGGTTCAGATCAAATGAATTTGCAGCTCATTAGCGTAATGAAACCTGGAGGCACAGTTAAACGTGAAATATTTGAAATTTGCTACGACGACGAAGACGTGCAATCTATGCTAAATCAAATCTTGGATCTACCAGAGGATAAGCGTCGATCCATATTGGCTCTATTGGCTAGAAATGTCATTTTGGGTGATCACGATGATGCCTAAACAGAAACATGTCATCGCTTTATCTGGAGGCAAAGATAGCGCAGCCTTAGCAGTTTATATGAGGGAGAAACATCCTGATTTAGATTTAGAGTATGTGTTTACTGATAGCGGATGTGAACTTCCAGAGACCTACGAGTATTTGGACAGGATTAGGGCAGTTTTGAATATTGATATAACGGTGATTAAGCCTGAAAAAGGATGGGATTACTGGAGTCTTGTTAAAGTGAAGCGAACGCCCTATGGTGTCTTTCCGTACTTGCCTTCACCTCAGCAGAGATGGTGTACAGAAGTTCTAAAACTTATACCGTACGAGCAATGGATTTCTACGCGATTTCCTGATTGCGTGGTCAATAGTTATGTGGGGCTGAGAGCTGATGAGTCCAGCGATCGCCAAGGATTAGTTAGCCGGAATCCTAACTTAAAGGTTCGTTTTCCTTTCATCGAAGACGGGTTAGTTTATGAGGATATTAGAGACATTCTTCTTCGATCAGGATTGGGGTTTCCAGATTACTATTCATGGCGGACAAGGTCAGGGTGTTTCTTTTGCTTCTATCAATCAAAAAGAGAGTGGTTGGGGTTGTATAAGAATCATCCCGATCTTTACTACAAGGCAATGAAGTACGAAACGGACTTACCTGATAAAGGAATCAAGTTTACCTGGTGTCAGGACCTGAGTCTTAGAGAACTTTTGGAAAAAAAGGACGAGTTTGAAGACGGCCAAGTGTTAGAGGAAGGTGAGATTAGTAGAGATGTGTCTGCCGAAGCCAGACTAATTGATACCTTAGCACAGTTGTCTCGAAAGGAGGGCTAGTTATTCTAAATGAGTTTTTAGCCGAACTTGATAGGATGGCAGGACAGTTAAAAAAGCCGAATAAATTTGTGTTGCTTTTATCGGTTATTGATCTGATTGAGGAGCAGGATGAACCAGTAAATAGAGTATATTATGATGATCGACTTAGAGCTTACTTTTCACGATACATTGATGAATTCGGTCTTGCCATTAGCAACAGGCCATATATTCCGTTTTTTCATCTAAAGAGCGATTCTTTTTGGCATTTGAAACCGAAACAGGGGAAAGAACACATATGCAACACTATGACTACGGCGGTTAAGGCTAGAGATATAACAGATAATGTGGAATATGCATTTTTTAGTGAATGGGTTTTTAATCTCTTGAAGGACGAAGCCAACAGAGACTTGGTTCGTGAAAAGTTGGTTAGCATACTAGATAAATACGCTGATCGAGATGGGCAGATTAATTCTCGATATTCGGAAGCCATTGGCGAACCAATTGGTAGCCAAGACTATGAACCGACCTCTTTATTCACCCATGAGCAACAAGCGATTGAGGAAATTGAGAGTTTGTTAGATGGAAGTTTGAGGAGTCTATCAAATGTCAATTTGTATGATAACCAAACTAACTACTATTATGAGTACGATTTAATTATAGTAGGCCGTTCCGGCATATATGTTGTAGATCTTAAGCATTGGAGCGGAGTTATAGAAATCCGGGAATACCAATGGCGCAGAAACAAAAACGAGTATCGTCCGGATCCCCACATAAATAACAGCTTCAAATGCAAAATCTTGAAAAGCCTCTACGAGCACCAGTTTGTGACCTATCCACCTATTTGGGTAGAATCAATTATCGTACTAACAAATCCTGAGGCTACTGTGTATAACGCTGACTCTCCCAAAGATGCTGCAGAGGCCGCTAGTTCCGGGAAACATAACTTTACCTTTGCCTCCATTTCGGATCTAGTTTCCTTTTTGAGGCGAAGGGAACGAGATGCACCTATTCTTGGAGAAGAGCAAATTACTGCAATCACCAAGTATTTGAAGAGGCTTAACATGCCTAAACAAGAGAAGCAGTACACTGTTCCTGGATATGAGACTGTCGAATACTTATCCCAGAAGCCAGAATATATAGAGATGCTTGCTAGACCTACTGATGTAAAACACGGTGGGTTGAAGCGATTACGAGTTTTCCGATTTACACAGACGGACAAAACCGAGCGTGAGAGATTCAGGAAAATTGCTCTAAATACTTTGAACGCAGTGGAACAAATTAGCGACAAATCGTACATCCATAAAGTGCAGAGATTTGACACGGAAACAGGTGATGTAGTCGAAATTTCTGATTGGTCTGAAACGGGTACATTGAGGGATCTTATATCCGAGTCTCAAGGTGCTTTTTCTTTGGAGGACACATTATCAATATGCAGCAAAGTTGCTCATGGTCTCGCTCAAGCTCATAAAAAGTCCATAATCCATCGGGCAGTTAAGCCAGAGAACATTCTTATCGAAAACGGTATACCCAAACTCATGAATTTCGATCTTGCTTTCCAACTAGAGGATGATCATATAACGGTTTTACCCGATTCGAGCGCTCTCAAAGATGACGGTTATGTAGCTCCAGAGGTCCTGTTTGGTCAAGATATTGATGAAAGCACAGATTTTTTTAGCTTAGGGGTAATAGTCTATCAAATGTTGACAGGTGAAAAACCGTTTAAATCTACGCGTCAATTTGTTGCTGATGGCGGAAAACTTTCTTACGCACAGATAGAGAAGTTGCGCGAAGTTGGAGCGCCTGACAAGTTAATTCAAGGGCTTACAGGCATACTCGTTGCCGATAGATCAGAGCGAACGAGAAATGTAGATGAATTCTTATCGGCAATAAGGCCTGTCGAGCCTCATGACGAAGACATACCCAATCGAATATTAAACCCAGGTGAGATGTTCGACATCTGGGAAATTGTTGAGATTATTGGCCAAGGCAAGGAAACTCAGATATATAAAGCGCGAGGTTTTAAAGGCGGAACTGCGGTCCTAAAAATGTTTAACTATGGAACTCCGACAGAGAGGATAAATAGAGAGATCGACATAGGAAGCAAGATTAGGTCTCCGTATGTTGTGAAATATGATTCTACGCCTTGTTATTGGGATAATAAGCGATTTTGTGCCGTTATGGAGTACGTTCCTGGCGAAAGCTTGCGTGAAATAATAGAGCGGGGCGAAAGACCACCCACAACAGAAGAATTTGAAAAAGTTGCTCGTTGTTTGATGGAGGGCATTCGAGCTTTGCACGAAAACAGGAACGAGGATGGAAATCTTGAACCTATAATCCATGGAGATATAAAGCCTGACAATATAATAATCACACCTACTGGCAATCCTGTTTTGATCGATTTGGGACTTGCTGGCCCACATCGAATAGAGCATTACCATGGAACGCCTCAGTATATTCCGCCCTATGCGATCGTATCTTCGGATAGGGAGTTCTCAGTCAAGTGTGATTTGTACGCTCTTGGGGTAACTTTGTGGGAGTGGTTATTCGGTGAAAAGCCTTATAAGAACCCAGCTGTGGGTGATAAACCTGATATTCCTAAAAATGCACATGGTTTCGAATACGTATTGCCTTGGCTGACAAGAGCTGTTGCAACCGAGCCAGAGGAGGGATTTTCCACTATTCAGGAAATGTGGGAAGCATTCAATGAGGCTATAATTGGTACTGAAGAGATAACTACCGAAGAGGTTGAGCATGAGATTGTTACGCCTGTTGTTCAGCCAATCCATATTCCAGTCCCTACACCTGAACCCGAAGAACTATTTGAATACAATTCTTTTGTGGCATATTTGAACACACTTACGTCTGTTTCAGCTGGTAATGAGAATGCTGTAGCAGAAAATCAAATAGCCAGTAAGCATTTCCACAGAATTCACGTGACAAATCCAGTTACCGATGAAATATACAAGCTGATAAAAGCAGGTCATAACGTTATCTTGACAGGGAATGCTGGAGACGGAAAAACAACTATTGCAGTAGATGTGATTCAGAGGCTAGCCGGGCGTGAGATTACGCATATCGAACCGATTTATTCGCTCCCAAAAGATAATCTTACTATCGTAAAAGACATGAGCGAAATTGGAAAGAAAGATCGCGCCTTAATCCTGAGGGATGCGTATGAAGGCCATGGCACCCAATACTTTATCGTTTCCAACACAGGTACTCTAATTGAATCGTTTGAGAACCTAGAAAGTCTATTAGATAGACCGTTTGATGATGTGCTTGATGCGTTAGAGGCTAGCGAACCGAGGCTGATAGCAGAGAAACGTTTCTACTTATTGAACATAGGACAGTTAGACAGTATTGAGACCGCATGCCAAGTGTTCAAGCGAATGCTATGTGAGGAAAACTGGTCCCCATGCCATTTGTGTCCGATTCAGGAAGATTGTCCGATAAGCAGAAATGTTCGATTACTGCAAAGCCAATTAGACTTGGTTTTGCAGCGGATATATTACCTTTACAAACGGCTCTACGAATATGGTCAACGATTAACCATGCGTCAAATGACTGGCCATTTAGCTTATGTACTAACTGCAGGTTTAGATTGTACAGACATATCTAACATGTCATTTATATCTCGAAGAGACAAAATGGCAAAAACCCAGTTTTTCAACAATTTCTTTGGAGATGATGGGGATCAGGTAAATCCTGAAGCTACTAAAATGGCTCCTGTAAGACTCATAAGGGATGCGGAATTTGGTGAAATTGTTGTGCCCGAGTTTGAGAGAGAGGTTTGGCTCAAAGAAGATCAAACAAGATCTTTCGTCAGTCCAGTTTGTGAGGTCTACGATGAATTGCGCAATGTTCAATCAGAAACCTCTCGTCGGCAAATTAGGCGATTCGCTTATTTCTGTGGCAACTTTGAGGGCAATTTGGAAAACAAGTTCATAACTACATTTTTGAATTCTCCTACGTTATTAGATTACCTCCATATTGCAGAGGATGAATCTGCGGATGTGCAGTTTAAACTCAACAAACTGCATACCCAGGTTTTGCATATCTTGCAGGAGCAGTTTATGGGGGTAAGATTGCCGGAGAGTTCACTGAAGCGTGAAAGCGATTTATATATAACTCTTAAGCCCCCTAACAATAACGTGCACACCCAGATGGTTCTTGCAAGTATTCGTAAAAAGGATTTTGAACTTGTGGTAAAGCCGCGATATCAATGTTCCGCAAATGATGGGAGGAGCAATAAAGTACCGTATCTCAGGTACATTTCTACAGATGATGTTGACGTTGAATTAGAACTCGATCTTCCTTTTCTCGACTACGTGTTTCGCCGTTATGAGGGTCAGATAACTCATGAATTGTCTGGATACTACGGTAATCGATTGCAGGATTTTAAGGGCAAGCTGTTAAAATCTAGTGGAACTGAACCAAATGTTTCTGACAAATTATGTTTACTCCGCATTCGTCCTGATCGAACCTTCGAGCAATTAGTGATGACAGTGCAAGAAGACAGGCTAGGGGTGGTATGATGGGTGTTCCAAAACCTTTTCCAAATATTGATGATATATATAACGTAAAAAACCCTGCTTTCATTTTGTTCGGCAGCCGATTTTATGCAGATCAAACAACAGTAGAATTATTAGCAGAATTCCTAATGGTGATGTTTACCAACAAGTGGATCGGTTCTGATGGACCAATTCAGTCGCCGCTGCCTTCTCTTTACGACTTAGAGAATTGGGCATCTACACAGGGAAAGAAATTGAAATATGAGCCTAAAATACGTCTGAACTTGAAGCTGTTTAGCTTACTTCGGGCTTCACCGTTGGATTCTAGACATCCAGTTCACAAAATTCATTATCAAGAACTAAGCAGAGAATTTAGTAAGAAGGTTCAAAGCCATAATAGGGCCCCCGACGAAGTGCAGGAATGGCTCGAAGATTTCTTGAGAGGTTTTCAAGGTGCAGGATTCGATAGAACGTGGTGCGCCCAAAACTTCTACCCGATTGTTAGGACTTTCCTCGTACAGGAAAGCATATGGAACCACACATTCGCACAAAGAAACCCTCCCGCTACGTGGCTAGACACAATATACGGGTTCAGAAGTTACTATAGCGTATCGAGGCATCGCTTTTTGGCTCGCGGCGGAGAACTCCTCTATCTGCAGCAATGCAACCTTTTCTCTGGTAAAGATGTAAATGATCTGGCAAAAGAGCTCGGTTATAGTAGCAGGGATTATCAGTTGGACTCTTTGCACCAGTGTTTGCAGCAAGGTTTTGAGGCTTTGGAAATTGCACCGCTATCTGTAGTCAATGAATTGGCGAATTTTATCGAAAATCTAGACCCTGTTACTCATGGAGAGACTAATAAGAACACCAAACTGGAGTGTGACTGGTGTCCAGAAGAAAGTTGGCCCGAGGCGTATCTTTTTGCTATAGAGATGAGTCGCATACTGAGGGCGACTTTAGGACCAATTGAGCGGCTGGAACTACTTGAATTTGGCTGTGCCATGCAGGTGCTTAGGAGCATGTGCGCTCAAAGTGTTAGGTATGGAGAGGTGTCTTCTGTAAGCGCTAGTCATGGTAATGCCTTGGGTTATGCATGGCTCTTTTCGCCACAAGAGAAATTCTCTCGGCAACAGCGCCTGGCTTCATGTGAAAATGTCAGGGTTGTATTTCGCATGATACAAAGGGCGCTCAAAAATGAGGACATTATCGATTTTGTGGGTGGGTCGGGACCGGCAAAGATAGAGAGGGATTATGGACACAAGTATTTCAATTTGGTTGGGAAACGATTGGGCATTATTTATCCATGGAAGGGTGCTGAGCCCAGGTTCGTTGTGACAGATCAACTTATTCGATATTTGGTGCTATCAATAATTGAACCCGGCAAATCATGTACTTATGAGGAATTCAAAAGACGAATCTATGCCCACCATGGGATAGCTGTGGAAGGTCAAGAACTGGAAGACGCTGTGATTTGGTCTGGATTGCCTCTTAACAGTTCTGTGCAGCCCGTTGGAGATTCTTGGTTTGCTGAAATGCTGAGAGCAGGAGGTTTTTTAGTTGAACTTTCAGACGGTTGTTCTCTTGTACGCAATCCTTATGGCCTAGAGTTCTAGAGGGAGTAGATGTTAGATGAGGTATTTTGCAGATGCAATTGTGAAATATGTAACTGACGAGGTTGAGAAGAGTCCAGATCTTATATTGCGCTTTGTGTTACCGTCTTATCCCGCCGAATTGCTCTTAACTATTGGGGAACAGTTGGAGGAAGAACTTACCCGCATGTCCAAGAAAATGCAGGCGGATATCGGTTTTGAATATGGCATTGCGTATGGATTAGGAGAAAAATGGGCAAGTGGCACGGAAAGCGAAAGACGGGTTTTTGAAGAAATCAAGAGAAGAGGATGGTATAACGAAACAGACAACCTTACCAGCCTTCGGCATATTACAAAACAACCTGATCAATATTGTTTAGTGGTTTTGTTTGCCGGCTATGATGATATTAGAGATCAATCTAGTCTGAAGGATTTTTTCCATCTAGACCAACGTACAATATGGGAGATATGTATAGGAAGAAGCTTTGAAAACTGGGTTGTAGAGGCTGTAAGAAAATATGTCAATCGCGATGGTAACGAGGAACAACTAGGAAAGATTGCTACGTTCTTCGCAGAACTTTACGCTCATGGTTTGGCGGATCCTCTTCAGGTGAGCTACTACTTGGATAACAGAGAGTTTAGCTCGGCTATGGATGGACAAGACGCGTTTAAGCTTGTCCTTTCTGATTTATCAGATTTTGGATTGCCGAATATGCTAGGCCTGGAAACGCGTGACACGAGCAAGTATTCAGCATACATTACAGATGCTCGAAAATTCATAACCTACGACAGGTTTTTGGAAAATACACAGAGGAACAAAGCAGTAAATAGAATCGAAAAATTCCGCGAAGAAGCAGACGAAGCCCCTTCTCCTGAACTACTAGGCGGTTTTTCCGACGTAAATGAGCTAATAGAATCTCTGATCCAGTACATTGAAACAGGATCTGATAGCCATTTAGCCTGTTTGAAGAAGTCGTCTTTTCCTTACATCAACGATGAGATATTGAATTACAAACCCAAAGTTAAAGAACGTTCTCGCAAGAAGGACAGTATTATCAAAGTAAGAGGGCATGCATTGGAAGCTTTTATAGAGGGGTTATGGAGAACCCTGTCTGACTTTAAAAAAGAGACCCAAGAAATAGTTGCGTTCAACGATATCGAGGAAATTTCTCTCCATAGTCTTGAATACGAGCATCATTTTGAAACTGATGGCGATGATTTAGCCAAGGAATTCTTGAAAAGGCTTATAGGGGGAATAGACGAGTATATAGAAGGTCACGTTCTCATAGGAAGTAGAAAAGAAGGTTACGTCAAGATAAAATCAAATCTTGCACCGTTTAATTCGGATATAAAATACAGACCTGCTCGAAGCAATTCCGAACCTCGCCTCCGATTTGAAGTGACTGTTATTGGGAAGTCAGGAATTGAAGTACAACAGGGTTTTTACTGGATGTTAGGGGAAAATAGCCAAGCAAGGTTTCTGGTTAACTTGTATGATTGGGCTATTGATCGTTACAAAGAGAAGAACTACCGTCTTCCTGCGTTCTCCCTTGAATACGTTAACGAGGTTTTCATGGCCAAAGATCCTGAAGATGCAGTGCGCATTTTGAAGGCAGGTTTGGAAAGGGAGACTGGTTCAGCACATGAATTAATCTCTGACAGCGAAAAAGGAATTAACTTATACGACGATTTACTGGCTACTGCTCATTGCTACGAAAAGTTCCTACATGAATACTCAGAAAATGGTTTCTTCTATGCCTTAGATAAAGACTTCGATGTGTTACGACAAAAATATGCAAGACTTATGGAATCTTACCTAGAGATAAGTTCCAAGAGCCCTCTTGGCCCTGCTTTGATGAAAGCATTTATGATCGTGCCCCAAGAGTTTACCGAGGTTCGTAATTGGGAACACAAGTCGTATCTGCCTTCGGGTATAGTTACCCCTCTTCATCCAGCACTTCTTCAAATGATTGACCATCAGTATGTCTATATATGCCACAGTTTCAGTGAGTATGCTACTTCAGGGCTGAAAGAGACCAAGAACAAAGAATTAGAGACAAAAGATTGGTATCGGATTCTGGATCTATCCAATATCAAATGGCCTATTTTGGGGATTGTAGACGAAAATCTCAACCTCAATACAAATGTTCGAAGCTTCGATTATATACATTTAGTTGGAGAACCCGAAGAAGAGTATTCTACAATTAGCTCCCGTTTATTGCGTCAAGAAGGTGACGATGAGGATGAAATTTCCGATACGGAATTGTTTAGGGCTACTCAAGAGAGCAACTTGATGAAACATGTTCTTCTAGACTATTGCGAATTACATCCATACGCCAACGATGGCATCAGCATTGGCGTTTATTGTGGCGGATCAATTCAACATATTGTTGGGGGAATTGATGCATTTTTGAGAGAAGTAGCAAAGGACAGAGAATCTAATCCTTACTTCCTAAATCTATTGTTATTCTCTGATACCCCTGACGATACTGGAATTTTGAAATGGATTGACGCATGGAGAGAACATTGGGATAGGGCTGAAGGAAGTTCGGCTAAGAAGCATTACTCCAATGCTAGGATTTCTGTGTTTTATAAAGTGGTACCCGAAAAGGATATTTCACAATTGGAAAGGCAGCTTCAAGATGTGGATCTAGATGTATTCTTCTTCAAAAACTTTACCACCCCTAAAAGGAGCGAGTTCCTGTCAATTTCAGATGAAAGGCTTTTCGACTTGAACATGGATGATTATCTGAAGTTCCCTATCTTGGAAAAGGCCAATTGTTTAATAGAAGGGGTAGGCGATGATTCAGAGCGAAAACTAGTGTTTAGCAACCGTCAGTTTCAGCTGAGTACGTTACATCTAGAGGTTATGGTTAGACTATGTCATCGACTGTTGCGCGACGTAAATGCCAGACATGTTATAGTAACTGCTACCGATTTTGATGTTTGGAGAGGTGCTATAGATGTTGCTCACGAAGGATGCGTTTGGGTTGTTTGCATCGATTCCGTAGTTGACGAGAAGTTAATTCGGGAAGTGGACAGGAACAGGGAGATAATCGGTTGTGGTACTGGGGTAGGTGCTCATGGCGAGTTTAACTTCACAATTTCTACTGAGCAGTTTCGCCTTTCCGATATAGAAAAGAGAATTAGTCATCAATTGGCTAGCATTCTAAGTAACTATGAGCCAGGAGTTTGTGATAAGATGGCCAGCGTTCTAGTGAAGCAAGGGATTTCCATGCCAGGGCTCTCAGTTGTCAAAGCCACAAGCCGTAATTCAGAGTACATCCGAGATTTCATAGCTTATTCGTTGGTTAGGAAATTGTTGCCTAAATCGGAAGAGGCTCTTTGCGATGAGATAATTTCCCTTGACGGGTTCCTGCACTGGTTCGATTTTGGGCCGCAAAATATGCGCCCAGACTTACTTAGATTGCAGGTTATGGATGTTGGCGGAACCTTAGAGATAAGAGCTCAAATAATAGAGTGTAAATTAGCTAAGCGATCAGAAGGATATTTAGAAAAAGCCCTACAGCAAGTTGAGGAGGGCTTAAATCAGTTGGTGCCTAGGTTTAAACCTAGGCAAACTGAAAGGCCCATGGGAATAGCAGGAGATGAAGATGACGATAATGGTTTATCACCGGATCAGCGTTACTGGTGGGTTCAGCTTCATCGTTTGATTTCTAGCCGTGGGCGGATACCCCTAGGTGAGGAAGAGCAAATGATTCAGGCACTTGAGTTTCTCAGCGATGGATATTTTAACATACAATGGGAAGCCGCCGTAGTGGCTTTGTGGACGGATATTCCTGACGGAAATGTATCTAGGGAAAAGCAATCTGAATATCAACTAAGAGACCAAAATTTAGAGATTTTTTCAGTTCAATGCGGAAAAGACTTTATGCGGGCAGCAGTTTTGGAAGGTACCGATTTTGAAATCTTCGATGGTGCGTCACCGCCTTTACGGTACGAACATATTCCGTTGTCCTATGCCGAGGTCGAAGAGATAGAAGATGAGGTTGATGAAAACAAAGAGGTAGAAGGTTCTGTTGAGAAACCACATATAACTGGCGAACCTATCGAGCCTCAAGAAACTGTTTTAGTGAAAAGAATTCCAGGGCGCATTTTGCTAGGAAGCGGTACTGCTGGCGGACGAGACGTTTATTGGGAGTTTGGACATCCTGAATTACCTAATCGCCACTTACTGATTTTAGGTGCTTCTGGAACTGGGAAGACTTATACTGTTCAAGCCATAATGTGCGAATTGGCAAAACATGGCATTAATAGTCTCATAGTTGATTACACTAGCGGTTTCACCAATAAGCATTTAGAACCTATTGTTTTGGACAAGCTAAAGCCCAAACAGCATATTGTACGCAATGAGCCGCTGCCTATTAACCCGTTTCGCAAACAGCGTGATTTTATTGATGACACACCTATAGAAGACACTCCTTTCAATGTGGCTCAACGGGTTACAGGTGTATTTTCAGAGGTGTTCTACTTGGGCGATCAGCAAAAAGCGGTGTTGTACAGGGTGATAAGTGAAGGAGTAAGCGAATTAGGAGATGACTTCAATTTAAGGATTCTCATGGACAGGTTGGATGAGATAAGTACCGAGGGTGGACCACTGTCTGGTCCTGCAGCGTCTGTAGCAACCAAAATGAGATCTTTTGTAGATAGCAATCCATTTGGTCACGAAGATCCTGATAGCTGGGAAAAGTTGTTCTTAGATCCTCTTTCGAGGTGCCATATAATCCAATTGGCAGGGTTTCCGAAAGATAGCGCTCGCTTAATAACTGAATTTTCCCTAATAGATTTATATTGGTACTACCGAGGTAGAGGAAGCGAAGATGATCCTCGAATTATTGTGCTAGATGAGATTCAGAACCTGGACCATCGTTTGGAAAGTCCACTTGGACAACTGCTAACAGAAGGGCGAAAGTTTGGGATATCCTTGATTCTTGCTACTCAAACTTTGAGCAATTTTACAAAGGATCAAAAAGACCGCCTGTTCCAAGCAAGTCATAAATTGTTTTTCAAGCCTGCAGATACTGAGATCAAATCCTATGCTCAGCTGCTTGCCGACGCTACTAGCTATAACCAAGAGCATTGGGTACAACAATTGTCTGGTTTGCGTCGTGGAGAATGTTATTCGTTAGGGCATGCATATAATCCTGTTACAGGCAAGCTGGAAGTCAATAAGGCCAACAAGATAAGGATCAAGTCTCTGGAAGAAAGGTTTAGGTGAAAAGCACTACATGTTGAGTTTAAATTTCCATGGGACGTTTATTCCCGAGAGGCATTATATTGCTGATTTTTTGGACTACGTTGCAGAAGGCAGAGAGGGCAGCCTGCTTGAAATGGCTGAGGGAACTGGCATTCCAATGGGTAAGTCTTCAGGTAAACTGAAGGCCATACAGAGCTATTGTGTAGGCATGAACCTAATTGTTATGAAACGTGGTAGTAAGCGCGGTGCCAAACGTCTAGCGTTTACTCCTCTTGGCCAGGTTATGTTTGAACAAGATAAATTGTTGAGTAGCCAATTTACTCAATGGTTGGTCCACATAAATCTGTGTCGTAGTGACATAGGGGCTATTGCATGGAACAAGGTTTTTGCCGAAGGCGCCAGGATTTTGGGTTACAGGTTTAGCCGAGATCAATTGGAAGATTACCTCATTTTCCATTTCGGCAAAGCAAAAAAATCAAGGATAGGACCATTATTGTCAACGTATACTAACGATGCAGGTCTTGCCAGATCTAGGGTACTCAACGTGGATGGCAAAATGATAACAAGAAACAAGGCGCCTATAACAAAAGATTCGGCAATTGGTTATTCGGCCATAATAGTTGAACTTATGGAAGAGTATTTCCCCAATCAATTCCAGGTAACCATAACTGATTTCGCATCTGAAACAAGATTGTTCGACATATGTATGTGGAGTCAACCTGATGTGGAGGTGCTCCTTAATGCTATTGAGAGTGAAGGGTACATTGTAGTAGATCGGCAGATTCGCCCATGGATAATTGAAAAACGAGTTAGCAGCGACCAAATATGGCCAAATGTCCTACGGCCGTATGGTGTGATACTTGAGGAGGTGAGGTGATGAGATGAGATTAGGGGAAATAGTCAATTTTCACCGAGACCTGCTTTTTCAGGGTGCTGTACAGCTAGGTTGGTTTAAGACACAACCAGAGTTGGCCGATAAAGCTGCCGCCCACTTCATATTTCACGGTCCTGATTATCACGGTGCACTCACAGATGACTTGGTTTCTTGGGGTTTGCCTGTTGTAGATACAGCTAGTTTTACGAAAGAGATCTCCGAAAGACTGATATTGGATAAGAGGGGAGATCCTTTTCTTATAGGCATTGCAGGCTATGGTACAGGAAAGTCGCATCTAGCGCTAACTTTGTCAACCTTGTTTTCAAGGCCTGATTCGGATCTAGCCCAAAAGATCCTGAATAACTTGGCTTTGGCAGATGCGGAAATAGGACAGTATGTGTCAGAGTGCATTTCGACAGTAAAAGATCAGCCGTTTTTAGTAATTGCCCTCAATGGTATGGAAGATTTTAATTTAGCAAGCAAGATATCTAGTCAGATACTTGATACATTGAAGGAGCAACAATTGGATACCTCCGTTTTAGAGAGGCTTCGTCCGCGCTTTGAATGGGCAGAGAACTTTGTAAGATCGTTTCGGCTGTCCTTAGCTAGGAAGTTTGAGAAGGAATTTGGTCGCTACTATGATGTAGAATATATCATCAAAAAACTCAAGTCGCAGGACGAGGACGTCTTTGAAGTAGTAAATAGGATTTATGTAGAAAAAATGGGAAGTAGTATTCCAGCTGGGAGTAGTGAATCCCTTCACGATTTCATATCAACTGTAAGTCTTGAGTATTGTGGAGAAGGCAAACCCTTTGCCGGGCTACTTATTGTGTTTGACGAGTTTGGCAGGTATATAGAGTTTGCAGTTCAGAAGCCTCATATTGCCGGTCCTGCCGCTTTACAGCAGCTTTTCGAGGCTGTCCAAGAGAATTCAGAAAACGCATTTATGCTTTCCTTCATCCAAACTGAGCTTAAAGCTTACGCTTCTCGCGTAATGCCTGAGCGTAGGGAGGATATCGAAAGATATATAACGCGATTTGATAGTGTGCGAAAAGTGAGATTGTCTTCTAACCTTGAAACTGTAATTGCTAATCTAATAGAGAAAAAGAATCCTTTAGCCATACACCAGCATTTAACTGCCTTGGATGTAGATGATATCCATTCTTGCATGACCCGCTGGTTCCCCGAGTTTCAGGGATATTCCCTTTGGTACAACCGTGACACTTTCAGCAAAGTTATAGTTGAAGGCTGCTGGCCTTTGCACCCATTGGCAACGTGGGTTCTTCATAAACTTACTACGGTAGGTCGAAGCCTTCAACAACGTTCAGCCCTATCGCTGCTGGCACAGGTAATGGACCAGTTTATGGTCAAAGAACTGCGACCTGGTCAAACAATAAGGCCTGTGGATTTAGTGATTCCTGAGCTCATTAGTGAATTTGAAGATTCAGAACGTACCGGGTTACAGACTACAGTTACCGATGCATATTTGGCTGTGACTCAGAAATACCAGCACGAACTGGATCAAACCGAGATGATGTTGCTAAAAGCGATACTTCTTCAGCATAAGACAGGTCTCAAAGTACAATCCCGGGATGACTATGTGCGCGCTATATCTATGTTTTGTGGGTTAGACATTAAGCATGTTCAGAGAGGATTTGAATCTCTGGAGAAAGAATATGGAGTGCTCGATTGGAACGGGCTGCTTAACCAGTATGAGATCGTAGCAGACGCAGTCCCAAGGAAGACCTTTCTTGCCTACCTAGATAAAAGGGTCAAAGATGTTGGTTTTCAGACAAGGGCGGATATTTTTAGGGCAAGTTATAAGCAGTGGTTTAACATAGAATCTTATCCTACTGGTTTTGGGGAGAAGAATGATATATATACCAAGGAATGGAACTATAATGTTTCTTTTGCCGATGTTTCGTCTTTGGAGATGGAAATCGAAGCGGCATTGCGTAGATGGCAGAAGGCTATACAGGTAGATGTTGAGAAAGGGCAACTGATATACTGCTACGTTGGTCCTGTAAGCGAAATAAATGCGGTTAAAACAAAGGCTACTCGGATTATCACTGATAAGATGGGGAAACTCGGATTAGATCCTACAAAAGGTGCACCTTTGGCCATTTTGTTTCTAAACGACTATGAAGGCAAGTTTGGGCGATACTTAGCCGAGTATTGGGTTTTGGAAGTTGGACTGTCTGATCAGGAAAGGGACAAGTTTGAGAACTTTATCGTTAACAGCAAATCTAGCGCTAAGGAAAATCTAGAAAGCTTGTTTTCACAGATGGTGGGCGAACGGAATCTGGTATTTGCTACTCAACATGAGGTAATGTTGGGACCATTGTCACTTATGTTAGAAGGACTATTCGATGTGGTGTACCCTGAAAGAATACCATTTCCGTTTGACGGATTTTCTACACCCCGCGGGAATGCCGCCAGGGATTGCCAAGTATTTTGCCGGGAACTTCTCTCAGGAAATTTGGATCGAGAATGGCTAGCAACCAAAGATGTGCGCATGAGAAATCGAGGATATGAAGTTTTGGATCGTTCTTGGCAATTGTTTGGGAAAAGCGGGTCAATCTTGCGTACGCCCGGTAATAAGAAGGTGGCTAATTTACTGAAGATTTTGGATTTGCAATTGCAGTCAGAAGATGGGACGGCAGGAGAAGCGAATCTAGGCGAAACAATCAGAACCTGGTTAGCTCCGCCATACGGATGCAACTTGGCAGCTGCGGGCTTGCTTTTGGCCTCTTATTTGGGTAAAAGGAAAGATGAGCTTGATATAGTTCTGGACGGGAAAGTCGTGAGTATTTCTGACTGGCTGCAAAAAGCCATGCCAGAAAACTTTTTCGAACTGTCAGTCCTAAACAAAACTCATTTAGTTGGAGTGTCTGAAGATAGAGTCGCAATATGGGAGGAACTGCTCGAACGGTGGTTTGCGGAGGATACACACTCTGGGAAACTAAAATATATGTCGGAAACTTTTAAATTAGAAAAGACAGTGCCTGTTCCTGAACAATTTAGGGATAGATACGAATTATTGAAGGAACGCACAAGAAGTTATGCCCTTAGGGAATTAGACATGTTTCATGATACAACGAAACAAGCTCTGACCAACATAAGCAAGGGATTAGACTCTGGTGATGTAGCCGATATTTCCCGAGGAGCTGTAATGCTGGCTGACCAATATGAGCGTATGTTGGAGGAGGAAGAGTGCTGGACTGAGGAACAGTTTCATGAGATTGAAAAGCATCTCGAAGGTGCAAAATCCAGAATTAAGGCGTTGTTCCCTAGATGGCTTAAGGGAAAAGTCGTAAGCAATGCGCGGGAAATTGGTTCTTATGTTAATCATATGGTTGACCAAGTTGGAGCCAACCTTGGAAAGATAGGGCTGGAAGAAGAAAGAAGCAAATTGGTTGCCCACGTCGACGAAGTCAAGAGAAACGTTGAACGTCTAGAGGAATTGGAAAGAGCTACACAGGAAACTCGAAGATTTCTTAGCACCGCTTCGGTTTCGCCCGATTCTAGGATAATAGATTTGGAAGAGCAGCTTAAAAAAGCAGAGAAGTTAAGAGACAATCTTCGGATGGCCAGGACCTATGTACATCTTGCTAGCTTGGGCTCGGACGAGATCATGGTCAAGATTGAAGAGTTTATTGAGGGTTGCAGTAAGCAGATTCAGCAACATACAGCCGGTACCGGCGATGTTTATAATTATCGAGAAATAACGTCGTTGAGTGATATTCATGTATGGAAATCTGAAGTGAAACGATATATTGACATATTTGCTGGCCGTGAAAGAGATGTTGAGGATTTTCGGCTAGTCTTGAAGCAATTAGATTTGTTTGAAGAGCACTACCATCGACTTGACAATATGAATTTGGCCGAAGACGAGTTATCCGATGTATTTGAGCAATGCGAAACGGCAATGAACGATGCGTTTTCAGATGATAGTCCGCCTTTAGACAGCGATCCTATTTATTACGATATCCTAAAGATCATCTACGAGAAAAGGCAGGCGTTTGCTGCAGATTGGATGAGGCGTGTTTTTGAAGGTTCACCAGATGTAGAAAGTTTGGATGCTACGGGAGTTCTCGAACTCAAACGTCAGCTGGAGAAGATGCCCCCAGTTCTTTCGGAAAGCCAAGCTGCCATGGTTCAAAAGAAATTAGAAGCCTGTGAAAGGCGCTTAGATGATTTGGAGGTTGAAGGCTTACTCGCAAGGTTTTACGGGTTATCTGAGAAGAACAGAGTACGCTTTATTGAGAAATTGGAAGAGTACTTTGAAGCATTGGGGACGAGGACTGTCGCATCACATAGATTGGATGCACAGTCCCCTAGAGAGCACAAATGAATCTTTGATATATCTTATTATCTCCTCCTCATAATACGAAACATTATGCGTATGGGAAACTTTGACGTGGTCTCTGAAAACCCTCAGAAACCGCACAGATATCGGTGTGTGGAGCTTTCCTGAAAAGTTTAGTCTTATAAAGGCTAAAGGCGCCCTGGGCCACCAACGTCCCCTGGTAGAGAGCTTGCTGTCGTTTAACCGCATCAATAGCTAATATGTTCAGATATCCGGGAATCAGGGCTATGAAGAGGATAATAAACCGGGCTCCATAATATCCGACTTTGGTCGATGTAATGGTGGGGTCGTCGCGGCGCTTCCCACGCTAGGACTATGCTCCTTTCCGGAATTTATTGCGTAATCCGGTCGATTCCACCACATGATCCGTTTTGACCGGACCACCAAATCCGGAACCAGGCGACTACTTTCATCTGTCCTGCGACGCCGGCCATACATCATCAATAACATATTGGTCGGTTCGAGCTCACGACTTACCCCCTTTTATGTCCGGCCGAGGCGGCGGTCTCGGGAACGTCGCCCGTCGCCAACGCCGCCCACTCCTGTTTCCACTCAACGTACGTACTCATGTCGAAGTACTGCCAATCAGTCGACCATGCTTCGTCATTTTCCATCAGTAGAGCTCCCACCAGGCGTTTCGCCGATCCGACATTGGGTAAGATGCGTATGACCCTCTCAAGCCCGCGCGCTTCTTCGTTCAGCCTTTCGATTCGGTTTGTCGTCCTCGGCCACCTGCTGTACTGCTCCAGCAGGTTCAGGCCCCTCAATCGCGTTCGGGCAAGAAGATATCCAGCTCAAGCGGATGTCCGGTTTCCTTGTTCTTAAGAAATGATAGCCGGGCGTTGTATAGTATCCTCACCCCCGGCGCGACAATCCACTCGCCCGCCAGTTTGGCGGTAGCCTCTCCCTTATAAGGTGAGACATTAACAACTTCCATGAATTCCGTTGCGATTTGCGACTTCACCCCAGGTGGAATGGTGGCGACGATTACCCGCAATCTCCCCACCATTGACGTCTTGAGCTAACCAAGCTTTTCAAGGTATCTATAACGCTTGATCAGGTTGTCGTAGCTAATTCCTAACTCAGATTTAAGTACCCCAAGTGACTGAGGACGCGTGACCATCACTTTCGTATAGATTGCCCTATCCATCGGTGTGAGATCGCCGGAACTATCTAAGGCTTTGATGATGCGTTCAACTATGCCCAGAGACTACACCTCTGCAACATTGGAAACGTCTCGACACATATTACCATATATTGGAGGTATTGGGGGGGGGGAGGGGGGAAGGATCGAAACTAATTGAAGATTGACGGATGCTGCCTTGTCCCGATTGACATTACGCTTTCGACGGCCCGGTGTAGATAACCGACTATCCTAGAAGCTCGAAGACAGATGCGTGCCAATTTAATCCGGTGGGGGAGGGTTAAAAATGGACGGATGACGAGCGCCCCAGACAAGTGGGACTGAGCGTACTCTCCCACGATGTCCAGTACGACTGATAGGACGAACACCATCGCGACGGTCCTGGCCGTCCGCGCGAGGGCATGCGGAATGTACTCCTTTGGGCTCGCGCTTTCGCCAACACAGCTCCCGCCGTGGGCGTGATCGTGAGCGCAGCCGTGCGCGTGATCATGCGTGCGGTGGTCGGCGCAATCCGGGGTGTATTCGTGACGATGGTCGTCGGCATGAACGTGGTCCAGGTGTGTGGGGGATAAGTCGCCATACCCTAGGCCTGCATCACTAGCATGGACAGACTCCCGGCCATCACTCGGCTCGCAGGTATGGACCTGTTCGCCGTGAGTGGCTCCATCAATCTCGTACGGCCCGTCGGTCCGGTGGGCAACCTCGTCAATCGTCTTGCCGTCTCCCATCACCTTCCCCACGACTTTGACTAGCACTCCGATTACCGCGCCGAGCACCAGCTTGATTCCGAGAAGCGGCGCCATCGTAAGCGAATGCATTAGGCTCTCGTATAGGATTTCACTGATCATCTGAATATCTATCTCCATATGCCAATCTTTACCGATCGTATCACAAGATATTCTCGCACCAGGCGCGACCGAGCTTGGAGCTATAGTCCACGCCGCCGTCCGGGAAACCGGGGTTTTGCCTGATTGGATACGAGACCATATGGAGTTGCAGCCGGTGAAGCTCGCGCCGCCCTTTTGGACGGAGAGGTTGTTTTTGGCAGGGGCGGTCACCGTCATTGGGCTTCTGGCGAGGTTCGCTTCTCTCGGATACTTTACGACGTAGGCGGCGATGTACGCGTCGCTCGCCGGGGCCTTTGGGGCCGCGGCGACGGTCGTCGCGCGCTACCGGAGCAGGGAGGAGTTCCGGCAGAAGACGATGCTAATGGGCAGATATCGATCTTGAAACGGGAGATCGTGCGGGCGGAAGCCGCGATACGATCCATTGAGCGGGAGCAGGCGATGCAAAGCCTCACGCTCTCATTGTTTTGACGATGACGAGTGTGTTGTATGCCTTGCGGCATCCACTCAGCATTCCTAGGCCGTGAATGGCGGGAAGGAACACTTTCGCGAGAGAACACGTCTAAAAATACGCTACATTTCCTAAGGCTTGTTAGCGGCCCGCCTATTCAAGTCGTTGGGTGGTGGCATTGGCGATCTAGGCTCGCTGGGCAGCGGGTCGCGCCGTGTGCGTCCACATGGTGTAGATGCCGCCGAGTTGTTCTTGAACCCGAAGAGGCGCTATGGCCCGCAGACGTAGCGGCCATGTTGAGAGGAGTGCTGGATTTGACCATGTATCGTATACTGCGCGGCGGACGCTCGGCGAAGCTCATGTGCGTCGCGGTTGCCGTTGCCCTCGTACTCACGTTCGTCCCAGGCTGCGAGAAGGTTCCGCTCGAGCCCGTCACAGAGAAAGTGCTGGACCCAAAGATCGTGAAGTCGTTCCCGGTCGATTACTGGGTGTCATCAACCCCGAACAAAGCCATTTCTCCCGACGGCAAGTATGCGCAAATAGTGAAGTGGGGGACGGAGGCTAACTCGGTGGTCGCGCTGCCCCTCGCAGCAGATGGCGCCGAAAGCGGTACCGGGGATATCGAACTCTTCAAGGCCAAGCGGACCGATGATTATGGCGAATACGTTGAACTCATCGGGGTCGGATGGATAAGCGATACCGCTTGCGTCTTCATCGTGTCGGGCGTTCAGCCGCAAGGGCCGCACGAGGGCGCGAGAGGCGTCGCCGCGTACACCGCCGATATCGTTACTGGCCAGGTTGAAGAGGTAGATTTCATACCGCTTGAGAAGGACCGGGGAACCCTCAACGGCGCCCAGCTTGTAGCGGAGAGCGGCAAAGTGCTCATACACATATCCAAGGAGATCTGGGCGGTCGATCTGCAGGCGAAATCCACTCATTTGGTGAAAGGCGAGCTACCGACCTACGACGGCCTGTTCACCCCGCGTTTATCGCCCGACGGCACGGCTTACGCCTACCGGATACTGGACGATGACCGCAGAGGCGTATACAGGCTTGACGTGGAGAGCGGCGAAGAGAAACTCCTCGCCGGCGAAGGAGAAACCGCTAGCTTCGGACCCATATGGTCACCCGACGGTAAGTACATCGCGGTTTATACTGTCCCCAAAGTCGACGACACGAATGACCCGTGGCGGAACTACGAGTACTACCTGGGAGAGGATGGGCCGCTCACGATAGCTTCCGCGGTTACAGTGCTAAACTCCGACGGCGGGGTCGTGAGGACCGTTTCTCTGGAAGACAAGATCCTGACTAACGTGATTTGGGCCCCAGACTCTACACGGATAGCTTTCGTCGCCGGGCCGAAGCGCTCGACCAATCAGTACGACGAGGATGGGAACTGGGCGCAGACCTCATTCATCTGGGACGGTATATGGTCGGCAGACGCGACGGCACAAACCGAGCCGGTGCGGCTGTGGGACATGAACCCGCCTGTCGACAGCAACCAATCGTGGGCCACCCCTGTATCGTTCGACCCGCTCGGGAAGGGAGTCTTCGTCCAAATAAGTGCCTCTGACGACGAGAGCACCGCTGTCTGGTACGTGGGAATGGGCAAGGCCGCCTTGCAGACGGCGGAAGACCAGCCGGTGCGGGTGCTCGATGGCCACTGGGTGTATTACCCGTGCTTGCCGATGTTCGGCGACTCCCTCGTCGTGTTACTGGACGGTGACCCGGGGACGATGTGGATGATGAACTCCGACAGGGTTACCAAGGTGGACGAATTCCCCCAAGCCAACACCGAAGTCATCGCTTACGATGGCGATACACTCGTGACCTTCGAAGCGCGATACAGTCAGTCGAACACGATAACGGTGCGCTCGATGTTCACGGAGAAGGCAGTGCAGCAAGGGAAATAAGCGTGCGGGCGGGGGCCGAGAACGAGAGAATCCTCAGGGGTTCGCACGGCTTTACGGCTGACGTCAGGCGGCGAGCCGATTACCTGTTCGAAGATGTAAGTGCCTAGTTGTGGTATACCAGATACCATGCCTATGAGGAGGAAGCCGATCAGGCGAAGTCCCTGGCAGAACGATTGGATCTGGCGGAACGACCGGGCGTCCTTCACAAAAACCACTACCACGTGATAAATGTTATAAGTGAGCGCGACCAGGATGTACGAGAAACTCGAGGCCACCTGCCAGCCTGCAACGGTGGTAGTCGGGTCGAGGGTCCGCAAAAGGGCTGCCGTTAGGACCGGCCTGCCAAACATCTGGATCATCGAGGCAATTGCGAGAGGCAAACCGAACTTTG
>Ga0208564_1001006_pt1 | contig 24319 bp, 22 predicted proteins | sample AD_UKC073_MetaG_FD_184439 | JGI IMG/M metagenome (GOLD analysis project Ga0208564, IMG submission 184439) | Active sludge microbial communities of municipal wastewater-treating anaerobic digesters from USA - AD_UKC073_MetaG (SPAdes) (version 2) | ecosystem: Engineered > Bioreactor > Anaerobic >... | reverse complement strand
TTCCAGATTATCCATTTACGCCGCAGCGCTTTGCCGCGCGCCCCGGCATCAGCATGTCCTTCCTTGATGAGGGGCCGCGGGATGGCGAGGTTATCGTCATGCTGCACGGCAATCCGTCGTGGAGTTATTACTGGCGGCATCTGGTGTTGGGGCTGCGCGACAGCTACCGCTGCATCGTGCCCGACCACGTCGGCATGGGCCTGAGTGACAAGCCCGATGACGCACCTTCAGCATCGCCGCAGTACGACTACACCTTGCAGTCGCGGATTGAGGATGTGGATGCATTGCTCGCGCATCTGGGCATCACCGGGCCGGTGACGCTTGCGGTGCACGACTGGGGCGGGATGATCGGGTTTGGCTGGGCGCTGCGTGACCCGATGCGGATCAAGCGGCTGGTGATCACCAATACCGCTGCCTTCCCGTTGCCCGGCAGCAAGCGGTTTCCGCTGCGGCTGGCGATGGGGCGCGACTCGCGTTTGGGCGGCTGGCTGATTCGCCGCTTCAACTTGTTTGCACGCGGCGCGGCGCGCTTCGGCACGGTGCGGGCGCTGCCCAAGGACGTGCGTGCAGCGTATGCCGATGTGTACAACGGCTGGGACAAGGCGATTTCCACCCTGCGCTTCATGCAAGACATTCCCCTGCACGCGGGGGATCGCGCCATGCCTGTGGTGCAGGCCAGCGCGCAGGCGCTGGCAAGCTATGCCGATCGCCCGGTATTCATCGGTTGGGGGCTGCGGGATTTTGTGTTCGACAAACATTTTTTGGCCGGCTTCCGGCGTGCGCTACCGCGTGCACTGGTGCGTGAGTTCGACGATGCCGGTCATTATGTGATGGAGGACAAACACGAAGTCCTGGTGCCAGCGATTCGGCGCTTTTTGGACGCCAATCCATTGTGAATGAAGCACGCTGAGTCAAAGCTGCGGCAGCGGATTTTTATCGGCCTCACTCACATCAATCCAGTCGTCTGCTGCCAACACCGGCAAACCATGTGCCACGCGTGCTTTGTCGCACTGCGCACTGCTGGCACCAAACTCCCAGCTGGCTGGCACCAAGGCGCAAACCGATGGTCGCCGGTCGTGGATCGTGCAGCGGCTATAGCGGCCGATGTCGGCATCCAGTGCGATGCAGCGCGGTTGCACTTGCGAAGTACCACGCATCACGCGCTCGTGGGTACGCAGAGTCTCGGTCAGCTCCGGCGGCACTACCCCCCCCAGGGCAGGGTCGGCTTCGGACCAATGAAAGCTGACCCGGAAATAGGCACAACAAGCGCCACAGCTGAGGCAGGGATGCATGGAAAGCCGAGCCTTGTACGGCCAGTGACGGGAACAGTGTGCGATTTTTTGCCGAACACGCGTCGCATGCAAGTGTTTTCGACGTAATTGGGCGACAATCTGCAGCGATCATGCAACCATGCTGCCAATGCAGTCCTCCGTCACACGTAATATCGCCGCTGCGCTGCCGCGCTTGGCATTGGCCACGCCAGAGCAAGCGGCAATGCGCACGCCGGGGCGTTTGGGGCGCTATTCCAAAGCTCTGAGTTACGCCCAGCTGGATGCACGCAGCGATGCCATTGCCGCAGGGCTGGGCAAGCGCGGCATCGCGCGCGGCAGCCGGGTGGTGGTGATGGTGCGGCCCACCCCGGAGTTTTTCCTGCTGATGTTTGCGCTATTCAAGCGCGGCGCAGTACCGGTGTTGGTGGATCCGGGGATTGCCAAGCGCGCGTTGAAGCAATGTTTGGATGAAGCACAGCCGCAGGCATTTATCGGCATTCCCTTGGCGATGTTGGCCAAAAAATTATTGGGCTGGGCCAGCTCTGCGCATGTGCGAATTACCACCGGGCGCAATGCATGGTGGGCCGATGCCACCTTGGCGCAGGTGGAGGCCGAAGGTGCGGGTGCAGGCCCGCAGTTGGCCGCCACTGGCGGCGATGAGGTGGCGGCGATCCTGTTCACCAGCGGCAGCACCGGTGTGCCCAAGGGCGTGGTGTATCGGCATCGGCATTTCATCGCACAAATTGAAATGCTGGGGAGGGCATTCGGGATTGAGGCCGGTGGTATTGATCTGCCCACCTTCCCTCCATTTGCCTTGTTCGATCCCGCACTGGGCCTGACCAGCATCATTCCCGACATGGATCCCACGCGTCCTGCCAAAGCCAACCCACGCAAGCTGCACAAGGCGATCACCCGGTTTGGTGTCACCCAGTTGTTTGGCTCGCCGGCCTTGATGCGGGTGCTGGCCGAATATGGCGAATCCCTGCCCAGTATCCGGCGTGTCACCAGTGCCGGCGCGCCGGTGCCGCCGCAGGTGGTGCAGCGCATGTTGGAGCTGTTGCCGAAGGATGCCCAATTCTGGACACCCTACGGTGCCACCGAATGCCTGCCGGTCGCGGTGATCGAAGGCCGTGAATTGCTGGCCCTGCGCAGCCGCACCGAAACCGGTGCCGGCACCTGCGTGGGACGACCGGTAGCACCCAATGAGGTGCGCATCATCCGCATCAGCGATACCGCGATTGCACATTGGGACAACAGCTTGCAAGTGGGCGCCGGCCAAGTGGGCGAAATTACAGTGGCCGGGCCCAGTGCGACCGACAGTTATTACAATCGTGATGCGCAGACAGCGTTGGCCAAAATCCAGGAGACCTTGAGCGATGGCAGCACCCGTATCGTGCATCGCATGGGGGACTTGGGTTGGTTCGATGCAGACGGCCGGCTCTGGTTCTGCGGGCGTAAATCACAACGCGTGGTGATGGACGAGGTGACCACCCTGTGCACGGAACAGGTCGAACCGTATTTCAACACCCGCCCGGATGTTGCGCGCACCGCACTGGTGGGCGTAGGCGAAGCCGGCAAGCAGACACCCGTGCTGTTGTTCGAGCTCAACACGGGTAGCCGTGCAAATCCCGTCGAAGTGGCCGATGAACTGCGCTATATCGCCAATGGCTTGGTGCACACCGCCAAGATCAGCCACTTCCTGCATTACCCCAAACCGTTCCCGGTGGATATCCGTCACAACGCCAAAATCAGCCGCGAGAAATTGGCGGTGTGGGCGGCGAAAAAATTGCGAATCAAACAAGCACAATGAAGGTACTTGTTACTGGTGGCGGTGGATTTCTTGGCCAAGCCCTGTGCCGCGGCTTGCTGGCGCAAGGTCACGCTGTGGCCAGTTTCAGCCGCAGCCGGCATGCAGGGTTGGATGTGCTGGGGGTGCGCCAGTTGCAGGGCGATTTGGCAGACCCTGACGCCGTGCAGCAGGCCTTTGCCGAAGGTTTCGATGCAGTGCTGCATAACGCTGCCAAGGCCGGGACCTGGGGCAGTTATGCCAGCTATTTCAGCGCCAATGTGCTGGGCACGCGGCATGTGATTGCCGCGTGCCGCACGCATGGCATCGGCAAGTTGGTACACACCTCCACGCCTAGCGTGGTGCATCGCGCCACCCATCCGGTGGAAGGCTTGGGTGCCGATGCGGTGCCCTATGGCGAAGGCGTGAAGGCGCATTACGCCGCCAGCAAAATCATTGCCGAGCGCGAAGTACTGGCCGCCAACGATGCGCAACTGGCCACCATTGCACTGCGTCCGCGCCTGATCTGGGGGCCGGGTGACACCCAGATTCTGCCGAAGCTGGTGGCGCGCGCACGCAGTGGGCGGCTGCGCTTGGTGGGCGATGGCAATAATTTGGTGGATACCACCTACATCGACAACGCGGCGCAGGCGCATCTGGATGCGCTGGCGGCCTTGCAGCCGGGTGCGGCTTGCGCCGGCAACGCCTACTTCATCAGCAATGGCGAACCATGGCCATTGCGTGAGGTCTTGAATGGCTTACTGCGCGCCGCCGATGCGCCGCAAGTGCATGCCACGCTGCCATTTCGCTTGGCGTATGCACTGGGTGCGTTTTGCGAAGGGGCGTGGACGTTGCTGCCCCTGCGCGGTGAACCGCCGATGACGCGCTTTCTGGCCGAACAACTGAGTACCGCACATTGGTATGCCATGGCGCCGGCCACCCGCGATTTTGGCTATGTGCCGCAGGTGAGCATGAATGAAGGCTTGGCGCGGCTGCGGGCCGCCTTGGTCGCGGGCAAGGCGTAGCGCGTTCCCACCGCTACAATGCCGGCATGACTGGATTGCCCTTCAATTGGAAACAGCCAGCCGGCAAAGCGCTGGAAATCGCGCTGAATCACACGCTGGCGTTGGATACGGATACCTGCGCAGGCCTTGCGGCACTGGATGGGCAGCGGGTGGCACTGACGCTGACCGCGCCTCCGCTTGCGCTGCAAATCACGGTGGCCGGTGATGCTCTGCGCGTAGGCCCGGTGGATGCCGATGCCGAGCCGGATCTGGGCGTGCGCAGCAGCTTGGGCGGCCTGCTCCGGCAATTGCCGATGTTGCGCAGCAATCACGCGCCGCCGGTGGGCAAACTGCGTATCGAAGGGGATGCTGAACTGGCGCGCCGCCTGCAGAAGTTGGCGCAAGGGTTTGACCCCGATTGGCAATTGCCCTTCGTCAATCTGTTTGGCGAGGTGCTGGGCGTGCAAATTGCCAAGGCGGTGCGCGCTGCGCTCAAGCAGGCACAGGTGGCGGGCCGCAATCTGGCAGAAACCACGGCTGAGTATTTGACCGAAGAAAGCCGCGACGTGGTGCCACGCGCTGAACTGGATGCGTTCCATGATGATGTGGACGCACTGCGCGATGACGCAGAACGGATTGCCGCAAAAATCGCACGCCTGCGCCGCGAGCGAGGATTGCCCGCATGAAGGCTGCGCTGCGGGCCTGGCGCATTGGTCGCGTGTTGTTGCGCTATCGGTTGGATGATTTGCTGGATGACACGCCCGCAGAGCGTTGGCTGAAGTTGATGCGGCCGTTTGTACCGCGTGCATCGCGTGAGGTGGCGGCGATGTCGCGGGGCGCTCGCTTGCGCTTGGCCTTGCAGGAATTGGGGCCGATCTTCGTCAAGTTCGGGCAGATTCTTTCCACACGCCGGGATTTGGTGCCGCCCGATATCGCCGATGAATTGACCCAATTGCAAGACCGGGTGGCACCGTTCGATGGGAGGCAAGCGCGGATCTTGGTGGAAGCCGCATTGGGCCGCAGCATTACCGATGCGTATGCCAGCTTCGACACCACCCCGCTGGCCTCGGCCAGCATCGCGCAGGTGCATGCCGCCACCCTGCACGAGGGGCGCGAGGTGGTGGTCAAGGTGCTGCGCCCTGGCATCGAAAAACAAATCGCGGCGGATATCGCTCTGCTGAACAACGTTGCCGCAGTGGTGGAGCGCGCCCACCCCAGCGCCGACAAAATCCGCCCGCGCGAAATCGTGGCCGAGATCCAGAACACGCTGGCCGCCGAACTCGACCTGCAACGCGAAGCCGGCAACGCCAGCCTGCTGCGCCGCAATTGGCAAGACTCGGCGGACTTGTACGTACCGGAAATCATCTGGTCGCATACGGCCGAGCGCGCAATGACGATGGAGCGCGTGCGCGGCATCCCATCCGATGACGTGAAGGCGCTGGACGCCGCCGGCATCGACCGCAAAGCCTTGGCGGCCAAAGGCGTGCGGGTGTTTTATCAACAAGTGTTCCGCGATAATTTTTTCCATGCCGATGCGCACGCCGGCAACATCTGGGTGGATGCCACGCGCAAAAGCGATCCGCGTTTCATCGCGCTGGATTTCGGCATCATGGGCCAGCTCTCCAGCGAGGATCAGTACTACCTTGCGGAAAATTTCATGGCGATCTTCAATCGCGACTATCGCCGCATCGCCGAGTTGCATGTGCAGGCTGGCTGGATGCCGGCACATATCCGCATTGATGAGCTGGAGGCCGCCGCGCGTGCGGTGTGCGAGCCGTACTTCACCCGGCCGCTGAGTGAAATTTCATTGGCCGAAGTGCTGGTGAAATTGTTCCGCACTGCGCAGCGCTACGAATTGACGCTGCAACCGCAGCTGATCCTGTTGCAAAAAACCTTGCTCAATATCGAAGGCGTGGGCCGCCAGTTGGACCCGAACATCGACATTTGGGCGGTGGCAAAACCCGTTCTGGAAACCATCCTGCGCGAGCGCTACAGCCGCAAGCGCCTGCTGGGTGAATTGCGCAAGCGGATGCCGGAGTTGATCACCCGCGCCCCCGACATGCCGCGCCTGTTGCATGCGTGGTTGCAGCAGCAAGTGGATGGCAGTCATCGGCTGGGCATGCACTCGGCCGATGTGCGTGAAATCGCACAGGTGTTGAAGGCGATGCAACGCCGCATCGTGTCCTCGATCCTCGGGATGGGCCTGCTGATCGTGGCGGTGGTGTTGTACGCGATGGATGCCGGCGGGCCGAAGGTGCTGGCGCTGCCGGTATCGACGTGGATTGCGGGCCTGGGTGGGCTGTGGGCGCTGTTGGCGGCGTGGCCGCGGCGATGAAATTGTGTACGGCCTGCGGCATCGTTAAGGTGCCGCAGCCATCCACCACGAATCCTCCCCATGGGCACCGCGCATTCGCACCACCACAGCAACCACGACGCCCACACTGCGTCTCACGGCCACGCGCACGCGCATGACCACGGCGCGCCGGGGCACAGTCATGTGCCGGCGGTGATCAAGCATGAAAAACCCTTGTGGATTGCCTTCGGGCTGACCTTCCTCGTCTTGCTGGTGGAGGTCGCCGGTGGCCTGCTGGCCAACAGTCTGGCGCTGCTCTCGGATGCGGCGCACATGATGACCGACGTGGCCGCGCTGGGGGTGTCGTTGTTTGCCGTGCGCATGAGCCGGCGACCGGCCGATGCGCGTCGCAGTTATGGCTATGCGCGGATGGAGGCGATTGGTGCGTTGATCAATTCCAGCCTGTTGTTTTTGGTCGCCGGCTACATTTTGTGGGAGGCGATCGGGCGCTTTCGCAATCCGCAAGAGGTGGCCTCCGCCAGCATGTTGATCGTGGCGGTGGTGGGGTTGCTGGCGAACCTTATGTCGATGAAATTGCTGGCCGCCGGAGCCGGCGAAAACCTGAATATGCAAGGCGCGTACCTAGAAGTGTGGAGCGACATGCTGGGCTCATTGGGTGTGATCGCCGGTGCCGTGGTGATCCATTTCACCGGTTGGACCGTGGTGGACCCGATCGTGGCGGTGTTGCTGGGGTTATGGGTATTGCCGCGCACCTGGGTACTGTTGAAGCAAGCCGCGCATGTGTTGATGCAGGGTGTGCCTGCGGGGTTGGACATTGATGTGTTGCGTGATGCCATGCAGGCGGTGCCGGGCGTGGCGACGGTGCATGATTTGCATGTGTGGGCGTTGGGCTCGAAAGAACCCATCCTGACTGCGCATGTGTTGCTGCAAGATGGCAGTGTCGATGCCGATGGCGTGCGTGCAAACGTGGCTGACGTCTTGCAGGAAGCGTTCAATATCGAACACGCCACCTTGCAGATGGAAGTCAGCCATTGCGGCGGCGGGAAATTGCACAACTGAGGGCCCCAGGCACCGCTGCAAATGGCAGTTGACCAGCGTATCGTGCGGATTCCTTTCTTTGCCTTGCGGTGATGCCATGACCACCCACGCATTCGGGGCCCATGCGGCCGACCAACCCATCGTTGCGATTGATATCGAGCGCCGCGCACCGGGGCCGCAGGATGTGCAGATCGACATCGCCTATTGCGGCGTCTGCCATTCCGATTTGCACACGGTGCGCAGCGAATGGCCGGGCACCGTGTACCCGTGCGTGCCGGGGCACGAAATCGTGGGGCATGTCAGCGCGGTGGGCGCGGACGTCACTGCGTTCAAGGCGGGCGATACGGTGGGCGTGGGCTGCCTGGTGGACAGCTGCCGCACCTGTGCTTCCTGCGAGGAGGGACTGGAGCAGTATTGCAGCAAAGGCATTATCGGCACCTACAACAGCCCCACCGCCGATGCGCCCGGCCACACGCTGGGTGGCTATTCGCAGCGGATCGTGGTGGATCAGCGTTTCGTATTGCATGTGCGTCACCCAGGCGAACAACTCGCCGCGGTCGCGCCGCTGCTTTGTGCGGGCATCACCACCTACTCGCCCTTGCGGCACTGGGGTGCGGGGCCGGGCAAGAAGGTCGGTATCGTGGGTATCGGCGGGTTGGGACATATGGGCGTCAAGATCGCGCATGCGATGGGCGCACAGGTGGTGGCGTTTACCACCAGCGAATCCAAGCGTGCCGAGGCGCATCGCTTGGGCGCCGATGCCGTGGTGAACTCGCGTGATGAGGCGCAGATGCAAGCGCACGCCGGCAGTTTCGATTTCATTCTCAATACCGTGGCCGCGCCGCATGTGCTGGATGGCTTTATCCATCTGCTCAAGCGCGACGGCACGATGTGCCTGGTCGGTGCACCGGCCTCGCCGCACCCCAGCCCGAATGTGATGGGTCTGGTATTTGGCCGCAAAGCCATTGCCGGGTCGTTGATTGGCGGCTTGCCGGAAACCCAGGAGATGCTGGATTTCTGCGCCCGGCACGGCATCGTGGCCGATATCGAAATAATCGACGCGCAAGCCATCGACGTCGCGTACGAGCGCATGCTCAAGAGCGATGTGAAATACCGCTTCGTGATCGACTGCGCCACGATGGGCGCATGAGTGAAGCAGCCCCGTTCACGCCAGCCGCCGCGGCACACGCACTGCCGCTGGACGTGTTGTATGCCGATGCGTTTTTGGCAGTGGTGAACAAGCCGGCTGGCTTGATGGTGCATGACAGTGCGTTGGCGCGCGGCGAAACCGACTTCGCCGCGGATCGTTTGCGCAAGCAATTCGGCAAGCCTGTTTTTTTGGTGCACCGGCTGGACCGCGCAACCAGCGGTTGCCTGCTGCTGGCGTTTGATCGCGACACCGCCTCTGCGCTGGGCAAGACGCTGATGGCGCATGATGTGGAAAAAGACTATTGGGCGATCTGCCGGGGCTGGCCGGCCGAATCTGCATTCACGGTGGATTACCCGTTGGATGGCGGTCCCGGCAAGCCGCACAAGAAACCTGCGGTTACCCGGTTCTCGGTGTTGGCACGCTGCGAGCTACCGCTGCCTTCGGCGGGCTTTACGACTTCGCGCTATGCGTGGCTGCGGGCCGCGCCGCAGACCGGACGCTTTCGGCAAATTCGCCGTCACCTCAAACACATGTTCCATCACCTGATTGGCGATTCCAGCCACGGCGATGGCCGCCACAATCGCAATTTCCGCATGCAGGGGATGCACCGCATGTTGTTGCATGCGCAGCGCTTGGCGTTTACCCATCCCCACACGGGTGCGTACGTGGAAGTATTTGCGCCGGTGGACGCCGAATTTGGCAAGGCGCTGGCGCTGTTTGCGGCCGCGCCCGCGGCGTGAGCTTGCCCCTACAATGGCCGCATGCAGATTGGCCGCATCACCATCGTTGATGACGAATTGAGCGAACGCTTCGTGCGGGCGTCGGGGCCGGGTGGGCAGAACGTCAACAAGGTGGCTACCGCGGTGGAATTGCGTTTCGACGTGGCTGGCTCGCCGTCGTTGCCGGAACCGGTGCGCATGCGGCTGTTGGCCAAGCGCGACCGCCGGGTCACCAGCGAGGGCGTGTTGGTGATTGCCGCGCAACGTTTTCGCACGCAAGAACGCAACCGTGAAGATGCGCGCACGCGCCTGGCGGCATTCATCGAAAGCGGTCTGCACGCGCCCACGCCGCGTATCGCCACCAAGCCCAGCCGTGCCTCCAAAGAGCGCCGCTTGGGTGACAAGCGCGGACGTGCGAGCATCAAGCAGGGGCGGACCGGGCGGAGTTGGGATTGAGCGAGATAGACAAGCAGCAGGTGGTGCTGTCACTGCCGCCAAACGTGCCCAAAATGCCGCGCTACCGGCTTGCCCAGTGGTTGGGGCGCAGCGTGTTGCGGCTGGGCGGCTGGCGCATGCAGGGCGCGCTGCCGGACATCGCCAAGGCGGTGTTGATTGCCGCGCCGCATTCGTCCAACTGGGATGGCGTGTGGGGCATTGCCGCCAAATTGGCGATGGGCATCCGGCTGTCGATCCTCGGCAAGCACAGCTTGTTCAAGATTCCACTGATGGGGCCGTTGCTGCGTTGGCAGGGCGTGATTCCGGTCAACCGCAGCGCACCACAGGGCGTGGTCGAACAAGCCGTGGCCGCGATGCAGGCCAGGGATCAGATTTGGTATGCCATCGCGCCGGAGGGTACCCGCAAACCAGTGCAGCGGTGGAAGCCGGGCTTCTGGCACATCGCGCACGCGGCGGGTGTGCCGGTGGTGGTGGCCGCGTTTGATTACCCAAATCGCTGCATCGTGATCGGCCCCGCCTTCGAATTGAGCGATGACATGCCCACCGATATCGCCCGCCTGCAGCGCTGGTATGCGCCGTTCAAGGGGCGCAAGCATGATGTGGTGCAGGCCCGGCAATCGGGCGATGGCGAGTGCTGAACTGCAGTCATCCCGGCCAGCGGGCGTGGTCGATTGGTCCGCCGCAGGCACTCAACTTTCGCGCGGAAGCACCGTTAGTACGCGCTGCACAAAGAGCGCATATTCCTGCATGTACTTGCGCAGGAAATCAGCAGTGCCGGGGTTGCTGATATTGCCGTCATCGTCGATCAGGTCTGGTGTGGTTTGCAGATAGACCTCCATCGTATTCATCAGTGGTGAGTTGCAAAAACACAGCACGCTGCGTAGATGCTGCTGTGCCACCGCGGTGCCGATCGAGCCGGGGGAGGTGCCCACCACGCCCGAGGGTTTACGGCTGAAGGCGTTCTGGCCCCACGGCCGACTGGCCCAGTCGATGGCGTTTTTCAGCGCACCAGGAATGGAACGGTTGTATTCGGGGGTAACAAACAGCACTGCATCGACATCGGCAATCGCCTGTTTGAACAGGCGCGCAACGTCGGGGTAGTCGGCGTCGTAGTCGTAGCTGTACAGCGGCAGTTCGCCAATCCGGATTTCATGCAGTTGCAGCTCTGGTGGTGCCAGCTTGGCCAGCGCCTTGGCCAGCTTGCGGTTGATCGATGATTTGGCCAGGCTGCCCACCAAATAACCCACTTTGTACGTGTGCATTGCGCTGCTCCTGCAGGATGGGGGCACACCATGGCATGGATCGAGTTACGTTTGCGAGAATGCGCGGTGCCCGCTTTGTCAGCGGGTGAAGAAGTCAGCGAATGCCGCCACGGTGCGTTCGATACCGGCATCGTCCACGTCCAGATGGGTCACCAGCCGCAGGGTCGGCAGGTAGCCGATGCTGATGCGGATGCCGGCGGTGCGCAGGTGCGTGTCGAGTGCGCGCAGGCGTTCCGCCGGCACATCGATGAACACCATATTGGTGTGCTGGCCCAGCAGGGTAAGGCCGTCGATCTTGCCCAGGTTGTCGGCCAGTTGTGCGGCGCGTGCGTGGTCGTCGGCGAGACGTGCAACATGCTGATCCAGCGCGTGCAAGCAGCCCGCCGCCAACATCCCGGCTTGTCGCCAGCCGCCACCGCAGACCTTGCGCCAGCGGCGTGCTTTCCCGATCAAGGCGGCACTTCCCACCAGCACTGATCCCACCGGTGCGCCGAGGCCCTTGGACAGGCAAATGGAAACCGTATCGAACTGCTGCGCAATCTCGCGGGCGGGTACCTTGCAGGCAATCGCCGCATTGAACAAGCGCGCACCGTCCAGATGCAGGCCCAGTCCGTGCGTGCGTGAAAACGCGCGCGCCTGGCGCAGATAGTCCAGCGGCAGTACACGTCCGTGCCAGGTGTTTTCCAGGGCCAGCAAGCGCGTACGCGCAAAGTGCGGATCCACCGGTTTGATGGCGGCCGCCACACGCTCAAGCGGCAGCGAGCCGTCGTCGGCTTGCACGATCGGTTGCGGTTGGATCGAGCCCAATACGGCCGCGCCACCGCCTTCGAATTTGTAGGTATGCGCGTCCATGCCCACGATGTATTCATCGCCACGCTCGCAGTGGGCCAGCAACGCCAGCAAGTTGGACTGCGTGCCGCTGGGGACAAACAGGCCGGCCTCGAAACCCAGATCATCGGCCAGCCGTTGTTGCAGGCGGTTGACCATGGGGTCTTCGCCATACACATCGTCGCCGACTGCGGCCGCGTGCATCGCCGCACGCATTGCCGCGGTGGGTTGGGTGACGGTGTCACTGCGCAGGTCGATCCAGTCCAGCGTCATGTCTTCATCCGCAAACGGGTTTGGGGTGCCAAGGTTAGGCCGAAATCGGGCAAGCGAGTAAAATGGCAGACCCCCACACGCCATCGGCTACCTCATGACCACGCTGCCACCTTGCCCGCAATGCAATTGCGAATACACCTACGAAGACGGCGCGCAATGGGTCTGCCCGGAATGCGCGCATGAGTGGATGCCCGCTGATGCGGGTGCCGACGACGCTGTCAACATCATCAAGGATGCGGTGGGCAATGTGTTGGCCGATGGCGATACCGTCACCGTGATCAAGGATCTGAAGGTGAAGGGCTCATCGTTGGTGGTGAAGGTGGGCACCAAGGTGCGCAATATTCGCTTGGTCGATGGTGATCACGACATCGACTGCAAGATTGATGGCATTGGCCAGATGGGGCTGAAGTCGGAGTTCGTGAAGAAGGCTTGAGGCGTTCGGCATTCACCATTCGCCATGCCCGCTTAGCGTGATGTCGCCAACCGCATCGCATACAGCGCCGCGCCCATCTCGGGGCTGTGCAGCGGTGGGCGCAGATCAAACCGTGTGCATGCACGATGCAGGGCTGCGCGTAGCGGGGCAAGCAATAATTCGCCGGCATGAAACGCGCCGCCGGAGTACGACACCGACACGGGTTCCGATGGGGTAAACCCGAGTGCTGCGCACAGTGCGATCGCAATTTGCGCGAGCTCGTGGCCGGCGTCCTGGTAGATGCGTTGCGCGTGGGCATCGCCCGCCTGCGCAGCGTGCGCAACCAGTGGCGACAGGCATGCGATCTCGGTGCGCGACCCCACGCCTTCGCCATACACCTGCGCGCACAAGTCCAAGTCGCGGGTCAGTTTCAGGTAGTCATTCACGATGGTGTGCAGCGGACCTTTCGGCAGTCGGCCATCACTCATTTTCGAGTACACATTCAGGCCGCGCACGGCGATCCAGTAGGCGCTGCCTTCATCGCCCAGCAGATCGCCCCAGCCGCCGGCGCGTGCGCCATTGCCGAGGCGTTGGCCATAGCCCATCGAGCCGGTGCCGGCGATCAGGTTGATGCCATCTGCGCAGGCCAGTGAGCCGGCCCAGCCGCAAATCATGTCGTTGTCGCAGTGGTAGCGGGCATGCCCAAGGATGCAGGCGGGCAAGGCTTCCAGCTGGCTGGCGATAGCCGCATTCTCGCCATACGCGGGGAGTCCAAAAAAAGCCCAGCTGATGTCGCTGGCGGCCACCCCGGCGCGGGTCAAGACCTGTGCGATACCTGCTTCCAGCACATTGGCAGCGCCGTCCAGCCCCACTTGCGGGAAATAGGTGGTGCCCAGTTCGGCCCGCGCCAGCGGCACGGCGTTGGCATCCACCAGCAAGAAGCGGGTCTTGGTGCCGCCGCCATCGATGCCAAGGAAGCAGGCCATGCGCTTACGTCTCCAAGGAATACAGCCGCACGCCTTGCACCACCCGGTTCACCATCCCCTGCGGGTTGGGGTTGTCGGGCGATAGCCCCAGCGCACGCGACACCAGGAAGGCATACAGCTGGGCAATGGCGATGCAGGGAAACACCAGATCAATATCGGCGGTGTTTGCCGAGGCGGGAATCAGCAGGCTGTCTTGCGCGTGCGCATCACGCAGGTGTGTGCTGATTTCGATGACGCGTGCGGCCAGCCCATCGCGGCGCAATTCGTCGATCAGATCCAGATCGTATTGGCGGGTATAAGCCGCGTTGGAAACGAATACAAACACCAGTGTATTGGTGGTAATGAAGGTTTTGGGGCCATGCCGAAACCCCAGCGGCGTGTCGTAGCAGGTGGCCACCGCGCCGTTGCTGAGTTCGCCCAATTTCAGTGCGGCCTCGCGTGCCAGCCCTTGCAGCACGCCGCTGCCCAAATACACCACGCGGTCGCAGGCCAATGCCACCAAGGCTTGCAGCGGGGCACGCGTGCTGATCAGCGTGCCCGCGGTGGCCTCGGCCAAAGCGGTGTTGCGGGCATCCGATATCGGTGTGGGGCTGAGCGCGGCCAAGGTGGCAGACAACATGCAGCTGAAGCTGGATGTCATCGCAAAGCTGGCGTCGTGGGTGGCTTCGGGCAGCTGCAAGGTCATGGCCTGGCGTAGCTGGAGTTTGCCGAGTTTGCCTTCTGGATTGCAGGTGACAATCAGATGCCGCGCCACGTCTACCTGTTGTTCCACCAGCGTCACCGCAGCCAAGCTTTCCGGGCTGTTGCCCGAGCGCCCAAACGAGACCAGCAGTAGCGGTTGTGTCGCATCCAGATGGAGCTGCGGTGCGCTGACCAAATCGGTGGTGGCCACTGCGTCCACGCGGGCGGCCAATTGCCGGTCCAGCAGCGGTGCCAGTATCTGCCCGATATAGGCCGACGTACCGGCACCGGCCAATATCACCCGTGCATCGGGGTTGTGGGTGATCGGCGCGCAGAAGGCATCCAGTTGCGCTTTCAGCGCCGCCACCAGCGCGTGGGTGGCTTCCAGCATGCGCGGCTGCTGGGCGATTTCGCGTGCCGTATGCAGCGCGCCGCTGGCCGCCAGCGTGGTGCGGTCGATGCCGAAGAAGTCAGTGGCAGGCATGCAGGTAATCATCCAATACGGTGTCGATATGCGCCATCACCAGCGCGTCCGGGGTGTTGCTGATGCGGCCCTCGCGCAGGGCGAGCAGGGCATGTGGCAGGTATTGCCCAATCAGTGCCAACGGCGGCGGGTTGCTGCGCAGCGTATCGAAGAGTTGCAAGCGGGCGCGCTCAATCGCCGTGTCTGGCCAGTAATAGCGGATGCGGTCACTGAGACTGTATTGCAGGTCGATGTGCAATTGCTCGCCTTGTGCGTGGTAGTAGCGCTGCCAGTACTTGGGTTCGGCGTGCAGGCGGGTGAGTGTGGTGGCACGCAGATGGGCGCGCTGTGTATCGGCAATCCACTCGCGCTCAATCGCATCCAGTGCCCACAAGGCTTCGCGCAAGGCAAAGGTCAGCCCGGGGCCTACTTTGAGAATGGCGAAGTGGTCACGCACCAGTGCCTGGAGCGCGGTGCGGGTTTGGTAGTCGGTGGAATGCGCTTCAAACACCATGCCCGGCTGGCGGGCAATCGCCGCACTCAATGCCTGCGCGTTGGCGGGGGCATAGGCGATCACGTTGTGATGATCGAATTCCACGCCCGGCTGCACCACCGAGGCAATCACCCGCATCCACGCAGCCTCCAGCCCGGCGGCAAGGAAGGCGGCGCGATGGGCTTGGATCGTCGCTAGTGCTGCGTCTGGCGTGGTGACGGCCAGCCCATCGATGGCTTCGGTGGCGCCACCAGGGACCGGCACTTCGGTGCCGATCACATACACCGGTGCCGGCCCACCCGCCTGCGGATAGGCCGCTTCTGCCGCCCGGCACAGGCGTACGGCGCGCTGCACGATGATGGCTTCGGGCAGTGGCGTGGGGTCGTCGGCGCAGGCCATCGAGCAATCCAGATGCAGCTTGCCGAACCCGGCGCGGGCATACCCCGCGATCATGGTCTCGGCCTTGGTCATCGCGACTTCGGCAGGCAGCGCTGTCCACGGGTTGGGGCCAAGGTGGTCGCCACCCAGCAGGATGCGTGCGGGATCAAACCCCACCTTGCGCGCAATGCCATGCACAAAGCGCACGAAATCAGCCGGGGTCATGCCGGTGTAGCCGCCGTCCTGGTTGACCTGGTTGCAGGTGGCTTCAAACAGCACAAACGGCAGGTCATGGCACCGGGCATGGCGCAACGCAGCCTCGATCACCAGTGGATGTGCCGAGCAGATTGACGTCACACCACAGGTGATGCCTTGTTGGTGGCGTGCAATCAGTGATTGCAAGGGGTGCATGACCGCCCTCCGGGAAAGTGGGCAGTGTGCCGCAGGAGACCGCGAAACGCAATATAAAATGTTTCGTTTTATTTCGAAAAAATTTCGAATTGTTGAGCTAACCCTGAGATCTTATTGGCTTTGCCCGCCAATCGGAAACAGCGTGCGGCTACACCACCAGTGCTGCCCGCAACGGGGGGCCGTTCCAGCGGCTGCGGCCGTTGAGGAAGGCTAATTCCATAAGCACGCTCGCACCGACAATCTCGGCGCCCAACCGCTGCGCCAGCACTTGCGCGGCCAACAGGGTGCCACCGGTGGCCAGCACATCATCCACCAGCAATACACGCGTGCCGGGGGCGACCGCATCGGCTTGCACCTGCAGAACATCGTTGCCATATTCCAGCGCATAGCGGGCTTCCAGCACCGGACCCGGCAATTTGCCGGGTTTGCGCAGCGGGACGAGGCCGGCCCCCAGCGTGCGCGCCAGCGGCGCACCAAACAGAAAGCCGCGTGATTCAATCGCCAAAACGGCATCGATGCGGGCATCGCGCCACGGCGCGGCCAGCGTATCAATTGCCGCCGCGAATGCCTCGGCATCGGCCAGCATCGGCATGATGTCCTTGAACGCGATCCCGGGCTTGGGGAAATCGGGGATGGTGCGGATCCGTGCGGTCCAGTCGGTCATGGGCGAGGGATGGGTGAGGGATGGAAGAAAACGCCATCATGCCGCGTTCTACGGGTGTGGGTGAATGTGCAAAAAAAAAGGGGATGGCAAGGCCATCCCCGAAAGTGGGGGAAGAATGCATGACTGCTGCTTCACCCAGGGGTTGGTGATGCCTTACAGGCCCAGTACGCTTTCCGCGCTGGTGTAGGTCAGGCCGTGCACTTGGGCCACCGGCGCGCAGGTGAGTTTGCCGGCGCACACGTTCAAGCCGTTGCGTAAGTGCGTATCGTCGATCAGTGCCTGTTTCCAGCCCTTGTTGGCCAGCGCCAGGGTGAACGGCAAGGTGGCATTGTTGAGCGCGAAGGTCGATGTGCGCGCCACGGCGCCGGGCATGTTGGCCACGCAGTAATGCACGATGCCATCCACCACATAGGTGGGGTCGGCATGGGTGGTGGCGTGCGAGGTTTCGGTGCAGCCGCCTTGGTCGATCGCCACGTCCACAATCACCGCGCCCGGTTTCATCAGCTTGAGCATGTCGCGGGTAATGAGTTTGGGCGCGGCAGCGCCCGGGATCAGCACGGTGCCGATCACCAGATCCGCACGGCGCAGCAACTCTTCAATCGCGGCGCGGGTGGAATAGACCGTGGTAATCGCCGGCCCAAACTGGCTGGACAAACGTTTCAGCGCATCGTTGGAGCGATCGACCACGGTTACTTGCGCGCCCATGCCCACGGCAATGGTGGCGGCGTGGGTGCCGGACACGCCGCCACCCAGAATCACCACTTCGGCCGCAGGCACACCGGGCACACCGCCCAGCAGCACGCCACGCCCGCCTTGTGCTTTCTCCAGCGCATGCGCGCCCACTTGCGGGGCCAGCCGGCCGGCCACTTCCGACATCGGGGTGAGCAGGGGCAGCGAGCCATTGGCGGCGGTGACGGTTTCATAGGCAATGCAGACTGCGCCGGAGTCGATCAGGTCCTTGGTTTGCGGCGCATCGGGAGCCAGATGCAAATAGGTGAACAGGATCTGGCCGGGACGCAGCTTCTTGCGCTCGTCGGCCTGCGGTTCCTTGACCTTCACGATCATGTCGGCGCTGGCGAAGATTTCATCCGCAGTGTTCAGCAAAGTGGCGCCGGCGGCGATGTAGTCCTCGTCGGACAAGCCCGCGCCCAGACCGGCACCCGTTTGCACCACCACCTCATGGCCGTGGTGAATCAGCTCATGGACCGACGTGGGGATCAGGCCTACGCGATATTCGTGGTTCTTGATTTCCTTGGGGACGCCGATACGCATGCGGGTATTCCTTGGCTGGGCGATGCCAGCTGTCCCGGCACCGGAAGGGACGCAGTATGCGCTTCGAAACGCGCATTCTGTCGCCAATTTCGCCATGATTAACGGCTAATATTGGAGTGATATTTCAATAATCAAACAAGTAAATGAATAAAATTCGACCCATTGGCATCGTCTTGGATGAGCGTGACCGTGCCATCCTGCGGTTGCTGCAAGACGACGGCCGGCTGAGCAATCTGGAGCTGGCCCAACGCATCAATCTGTCGCCCTCGGCCTGCCTGCGCCGGGTCAAGTTGCTGGAAGACTCGGGGCTGGTGGCGCGCTATGTGATGTTGCTGGACGAAGATCAGGCCGGCTTGCCCGGCACCGCCTTCGTCCTGGTGACGCTGGACCAGCAGGGGCGCGGCGCGCTGGATGCATTCGAAAGCGCCATCCACGACCATCCGGAAGTGACCGAATGCTGCCTGCTGGCCGGCACTGCCGACTACATGGTGCGGGTGGTGTATGCCGATGCCGCCGACTTCGAACGCATCCATACCGATGTGTTGACCCAGTTGCCCGGCGTCACCCGTGTGCAGACCACGCTGGCGCTGCGCACGGTCAAGCGCACCACCGCACTGCCGGTGTAAATACGCAGGCTGATTACACTATGCAGATGAAGAGCACACACGGCGGTATCGCGCTGGTCGGTTTCGATGCCGACGACACCCTTTGGCGCAGCCAGGATTATTTTGACGAAGCGCAGCAGCGGTTTGAAAGCATCGTTGCCGCTTACGTCGATCTGGCCGATGTGGGCCAGCGTCTATACCAATACGAATCACGCAACATCGCGTTCTTCGGCTATGGCGTGAAAGGCATGGCGCTGTCGATGATCGAAGCCGCCATCGACATCACCGGGGCCCGTATTCGCGCCGCTGACATTGGCCGCATCATCCACTTGGCCAAAGAACTGCTGCAACATCCGGTGGAGTTGCTGCCCGGCGTGCGCGATGCGGTGGCGGCGGTGGCCACGCAGCACCCGGTGGTCTTGATCACCAAGGGTGATTTGTTTCATCAGGAAGCCAAAGTACGCGATAGCGGGCTGTCGGATTTGTTCCGTCGCATCGAGGTGGTCAGCGAAAAAGACCCGGCAACTTATGCACGCTTGCTTGCGGAGTTTGGTATTGATGCAGCGCAATTTTTGATGGTGGGAAATTCGCTGCGTTCGGATATCGCGCCGGTGTTGGAACTTGGTGGCTGGGGCGTGCATGTGCCGTATCACACCACCTGGGCGCACGAAGCCGAGGCCACGCTGACGCATGGTCAAGGACGCATGCGCACGTTGGCTTCACTGTCCGATTTGCCCCCCACCTTGCACGAGCTGGAGATCCAGTCGCGCTTGCAACTTGCACCCCAAGGAGAATGGATCGCATGACCTCACCCATCAACCTCAGCGGCCGTGTGGCCATTGTCACCGGGGCCGGTGGCGGCCTCGGGCGTGCGCATGCCTTGCTGCTGGCCAGCCGGGGTGCGCAGGTCATCGTCAATGATCTGGGTGATGCCGCCGATGCGGTGGTCGCGGAAATCCGTGCCGCGGGCGGTCAGGCCCGTGCGGCCAAGTGTTCGGTGGCCGATGCCGAGGCGGTGCAGGCGATGGTGGTGGCGGTGCTGGCGGAGTTTGGCCGCATCGACATTCTGATCAACAACGCCGGCATCCTGCGCGACAAGAGTTTCGCCAAGATGGACCTGGCCGATTTTCGTTTGGTGCTGGACGTGCACGTGATGGGCGCGGCGCACTGCACCCATGCGGTCTGGAACACGATGCGCGCGCAGAACTACGGCCGCATCGTGATGACCACCTCATGCAGCGGGCTGTACGGCAACTTCGGCCAGGCCAATTACGCGGCGGCGAAGATGGCGCTGGTGGGGATGATGCAGACGCTCGGCATCGAGGGCGAAAAGCACGACATTCGCGTCAACTGCCTCGCGCCCACCGGTGCCACCCGGATGATGGAAGGCATCCTGCCGCCTGAGCAACTCTCCAAATTCAAGCCTGAGCTAGTCAGCCCGGCGGTGCTGGCCCTGGTGGCCGAACACGCCCCCAACCGAGTGATTCTCAGCGCCGGCGCGGGCAGCTTCGAGCTGGTGCAGCTGACGATGACGCAAGGCATTGCCTTGGGTGAAACAGCCACGGCCGAAGCGATCCTCGAACACTGGGACGCGCTGTCCGATCGCAATGCGGATTTGGTGCCAGCGACCGGGTTCGATCAGGCGCGGCATGAACTGGACAAGCTCGAACGGCTCCAAGCCTCCGCCGCGGTCTGCGCCGTCGAATGATGGAGCGCTTGCCGGCGCGGGTGACATGACTGCGGTGTTATCGTCAGAGCATGCCCAAGCCCGCTGGCCGCATCCGTTTTGAAGCCAAGCTGCAGCGACCTGCCACGCCGATCGGCGCGGATTGGGCGTTCCTCTTGTTACCGAGTGTCGCCAGCAAGCAATTGCCCACGCGCAGCATGGTGAGCGTGGACGGCACGTTGGCGGGCAGCCCGTTCCAGGCCACGCTGGAACCCGATGGCGCGGGCGGCCACTGGTTGAAGGTGGGTGCGGAGCTGCTGGCCGCATCGGCGGTGGCGGTGGGGCAGGCGGTGGCGCTGGACATCGCGCCGATGGCGAAAGAGCCCGAACCCAAGCTGCCGGACGATCTGCGACAAGCCTTGTCTGTCCATCCCGCAGCAAAGGCGGTCTGGGACGACGTGACCGCAGTGGCGCGCCGCGACTGGATCGCGTGGATCACGTCCGGAAAGAAAGCCGAAACCCGGGTGAAGCGAATTGCTGTGGCCATCGACAAGCTCGCCGCAGGCCAGCGTCGCGCCTGTTGCTTCGATCGTTCCGGGAAATTCGGCGGCGGTTTTTGCGTGCCGGAGGCGGCGGAGTAGGGACAGGGCTGATTCTTTGTTGCGGCGCTTGAGTCACTTGCGTCAGCGGGTTTCCCCCTTCCGCGAATGTCCTCCGGCAGCGGCCTGCGCCCGCTGCCTCCCCCTTGATTTCGCTACAGGGGGGAAACCCGCTGGCGCAAGTGACGCGATACGGTCAGCCCTGCGGCACCCGCACCCAGCCGTCCATCAACACCCGCGCACTGCGGCTCATCACTGCACGGGTGACGGCCCACTGGCCGTCCACCTGCGCCACCGACGCACCCACGCGCAACGTGCCGGACGGGTGGCCGAAGCGCACCGCATCGCGCATGCCGCCACCGGCGGCCAGATTGACCAGCGTGCCCGGCACCGCCGCCGCCGTGGCAATCGCAACCGAAGCGGTGCCCATCATCGCGTGGTGCAGCTTGCCCATCGACATGGCACGCACGTTGAGGTCGATGGCGCTGGCGGCCACCGGCTTGCCCGCCGACGAGACATAGGCCTGCGGGGGTGCCACGAATGCCAGCTTTGGCGTGTGCTGCCGCGTGGCCGCTTCTTCCGGTGTGTTGATCAAGCCCATGCGCAGCGCCCCGGCCACGCGGATGGCTTCGAGCTTGGCCAGCGTGGCCTTGTTGTCGTTGATGGCCGGCTGCAATTCGGTGCCATCGAACCCAAGGTCGGCGGCATTGACGAACACGGTGGGGATGCCGGCAGTGATCATCGTGGCCGGCAATGTGCCGATGCCGGGCACGGCGAGGTCATCGATCAGGTTTCCAGTCGGGAACATGGCACCGCCATCGCCCGCATCGTCCGACGGGTCCAGAAACTCCAGCACGATTTCAGCCGCCGGGAAGGTGACACCGTCCACTTCAAAATCCCCGGTTTCCTGCACTTGTCCGTCCGTTACCGGCACTTGGGCGAGGATGGTCTTGCCGATATTGGCCTGCCAGATACGCACCGTGACGGTGCCGTTGTCGGGAATGCGTTCGGCGGGAAGAAAACCATTGGCAATCGCGAACGGCCCGACGGCGGTGGACAGGTTGCCGCAGTTGCCGGACCAGTCGACGAAGGCAGCATCGATGCTGACCTGCCCGTACAGATAATCCACATCGTGATCCGGCTTCGATGCCGGCGCGATGATCACGCATTTGGATGTCGATGAGGTCGCCCCACCCATGCCGTCGGTGTGCTTGCCATAGGGATCGGGTGAGCCGATGACACGCATCAACAATGCATCGCGCGCCGCACCTGGCGTTTGCGCCTCAGCGGGCAAATCTTCAAGGCGGAAGAACACGCCCTTGGACGTGCCGCCGCGCATGTAGGTGGCGGGAATGCGGAGTTGGGGTGCGCAGGTCATGTCGGCTGCCGTCGGTGAGACGGCGGCATTTTCCCAGAAACGACCGCGCTGCAGGGAATCAGTGGTAATCCCCCGCCATTGCCCCCGCATACAGCCCGGTGGCACGGGTTGCGGTGATGACCGCGTTCCGCACGTCCATACGGGTCAACTCCAGCACGCGCCATCTCCCATCAACGAACGCCACCGCGGCGACGCGACGGAAGGCGTCCGGGTGCGCTTCCACATAACGCACCAAGCCTTGCAGTTTGGGCAGCGCGTCGGCGCGGGAAGGATCGTGTGGATCGACGATATCGGCGACGACCTTGCCGTCCTGCTCCGCGAAGAAAATGAAATCCGGGCGAACGATCCTGGTTTCGCTGTCTTCCACGTAGCCGATGCCCAGCGAATCCTGCGAAGGGCGGGCCGGGTTGCGGTACCAGAAGCGGAAACCTTCGCGTGCGGATTCGGCTTCCAGTACCTTGCGTTCCCAGCCATTCAACTCGGCGGGATACTGGCCCTTGTCGTCACACAGCAAATGCCGTGAATACACGGGAATCATCGTTTCCGTGCCGTCTTGCTCGCGCACGGTGGTCGGCTCGAGGCGCGACACCGGCAACGCCAGATCCACATCCTGCGGCTGCGTGCTCATCGCGATGATCTGGCGATAAGCGTCCTGGCGGTCGTCCGGGAGTTGTTTGATTGCGCCCTTGAACTCGGCCAGCCAGGCATTGGCCTGCTTGGTGGCTTCGGCATCGAACTGCACTTGCAGGTTTTCCAGTAGATGCAGCGCGGCCACGTCTTCACGTGCCTCGATCAGCGCGTCGTCGAAATCGGTTGCGTCATGGCGCTTGGCGCGCTCCACGGTGTAAGTGCGGGCAATATCAGGACTGAGGATGCGCGCACTGCGGCGGAAGGCGTCGCCGATCACGGCATCGTCGGCCTCGGTTTCGAAAGGATCATCACGGATTTCATTCTTGCGCAGGTTGGCAAGGATGGTGCGGCCTTCCACCGTCATCACCGAATCACGCTTGTCCGCGAAGTGTTTCGCCGGGTCGGCGACGATGGCATCCAGCACCGCGTGCATTACCGCATGCGCCTTGCTGCCGGCACCGGGCAGCAGGCCGTCGAAAGCGAGTTCATGCGCCAGTGCAGTCAGGCGCACCGGCGGTTTCGCGCCGCGTTGCGGGCGGGTCTGCGAGGGCAGTGAAACGAATTTGTCCCGGATGGCGGCCGTCACCTCGGGGTTGGGCTTCATTTCCACCGGATTGATCAGGATGCGTCCGGTCGGCGGCATCTCGCCGCTGCCATCGCGCAGTGATTTGACCACGCGTTCGACCGCTTCTTTGTCGAAATACGGCAACAGGCAATCCACCATGTTCAGACGGTCGTTGCCGGGAATGCGCCGCGCCAGCGGCGTGCGCACCATGCGGCCCAGCAATTGCGCGATGTGGGTCGGGTCACTGGCCGGGCGGAACGACAGCATCACTTCCGCGCGCGGGCAGTCCCAACCGGTGCTGATCGCGTCCTTGGCCAGCAGCACACGGATCGAGGTGTCGTCCTGCACGCGCTCGGGCGCGATGTGCGGCACTGTGTACGTGCCGAAGGTTTGCGGCTTGTGTTCGCCCAGCACATGCGCCACCGCAGTTTCCGGCAAGTCCGGCCATTTCCGGAAAATCGTGTCCAGCCACTCGCCGACCAATTTCTGGTTCGGCGTGTTCGGCAGTTGCAGCACCATCAATGGCTGCACGGGTTCGCCGCCGCCTTGCTGTGCGGCATAGGCCGCCCATTCCGCGCTGGATTCGCGCAGCTTGTCGGTGGCGCGGCTCAGCAGCACGGTGTCAAAGCGCCCGGCTTCGTCGGGAATGTCTAGTGCGATGGTGTCCTTCAGCAGGCCGGACTCCTGCACGCGGCTGGCATCCACCGTCACCGGCGGCAAGGTGCTTCGGGATTGCATGCCTTCGATGGCCCGGTTGAAGCGCTCCACCGTGGCGGAAATGCCCCACACCACCGGAATGCCCGGTACGCCGTTCTCGCCGTTGATCAGGCGCTGTACAATCGTGGATCGCTCTGCGTTCTCGCGTCCCATGCCGCGATGCGCTTCGTCCAACACCAGATAGAGCGTGAGCGCTGGGTCTTCGATGGTGTTGCGGATGGTGTCCCAGATGGTAAAGGCCTGCGCATCGGGGCGGGGCAGTAGGTCGTCTGCGCCGTCGAAGCCGCGCACCAACAGG
>Ga0208564_1001000_pt1 | contig 24409 bp, 26 predicted proteins | sample AD_UKC073_MetaG_FD_184439 | JGI IMG/M metagenome (GOLD analysis project Ga0208564, IMG submission 184439) | Active sludge microbial communities of municipal wastewater-treating anaerobic digesters from USA - AD_UKC073_MetaG (SPAdes) (version 2) | ecosystem: Engineered > Bioreactor > Anaerobic >... | reverse complement strand
GACCTCACTCCGCTGTGTCATGGCCTTCTTGACCAGGGATGAGGCGTCTTTTTCGGACAGGCCGTGAGTCTTGACAAGGTGGATGATGGCTTCGATGGGTGAAAAACTCTGGTTGTTGACCCAGACTTCCAACCCGTCTTTGGCGATCTTCAGATGTCCATAGTGTTGTCGCAGCCAGGTTTCCGCCGTTTTCTTGCTGGCCGTCCGCTTGCCTCCCAGGTCAATGACCCAAGTGGATTGATGTTGCGGGCTTTCTGTTCCTGTGAATTTGGGTTTGTTTTTCCTGTCAATCTGTGCGATGCGAACCCGATCCGGATTGATGTAGATGATGTTTTTGATGATGTAGATCGGTTTTGTTTGACTGAAGTTTTCCGGAATGGTGGTGATGACGGTGTCATATTCCGGCAGGACGACTTCCATGTCATCCGTGACCAGGGCGATATCCGATGACTCTAAGGAGAGATTGGTCTTCTCTGTGATCTTTGGCAACTTCTCAAACCACTTTTTGAAGGTCTCCGGTGCTTCGCCATTGTTGGTCTTATATGTTTCAGCCTTGCAGGTGAAGATGCTGATGTCTTCTGGGCAAATAGTTGGATATTGGGTAATGGTTTCGGTTTCAGGATCAATGATGAACCAATAGCGTCTGAGATACGACGATTTGTTGCTTTTGCAGGGTAGGATGATGAGTTTTTTCCAGGTGTTGTCGTCCATCAAAACTTCGTAAACACCTGGTTCGGTGACTTTGATGAACGTTTCAGGGGCCTCATTGACGATCATTGTGATCTCTTTGGGATCCCTGGCATCTTTGACGATGTAGCCCTTCTTGATGAGTTCTGTTTTTTCTTTTTCCGTGAAGGGCACATTCAGGACGGCCTTGATTTCGGCGGCTTTTTCCTGGGTGATGAAGGTGATCTTATCGTTGGGATGTATCCTGACGGACATATCCTGGGTTTCGTTTTTCTGATAGGGTTTGAAAAGCTGCTGGTACTGGGCTGTTTTTTCGGCCTCTCGGAGGGCATCTTCCAGTGTTTGGCCGTAAAAATGCTGATAGGCGTGGGCAAAGCTGGCGTATTTCTGGCCGTAGTTGCGGAGGGCTTCTCGGACTGAGGCATGCTTCAGCAGCCCGGGCAGGATGTGATCGTTGAAGTTGACATTCTGGAAAATGGCGCTTAGGAAGTTATCCCGATCCTGGAGGGTTAGTTCAACTTCGGGTTCTGCCTTTTTCACCGCCCCCATTTTGTTGTGCGTGGGTGGGACAATGAGCTTTCGCAGGTCCGGTTCACTGACCGTGGGTCGATCATTTTTGTGGATAGGATGTCCGAGAAAAACCTCTGGGGAAAACTTGAGGAAATTGACCCAGTCCTCATTGAAGGGAACAAAGATGTTTTCATCTTTGATGAACAGGAGGTTGCTCCCTTTGATGTGTCCATCCGTTAGGATGACGGGGATAAAACCAATAATGTCTTTGATGCGGATGGCAAAGATACCAAAGGCCTTTTCGTCATTTTCACCCCTGTCCAGCAGTTCGAATCCCAGGGTGTGCTTTGTGATCGAGGGCACACGATCCGTGATTGTTGTGAAGGCGATACGTGCAAAATTCTGTTCAAAATTAACGTCGGGGTTTAATTCGTCGGATTGCTTAATATAATGAGAACTTGTGCTCATTGACGATATGCCTCGTACCAGCGCGATGATAAAGTGAAAAGAGCTGTGAGTGGGATATTGGCTCTTATGCTCGTCGTGTCGCTAAACATCCATGATGGCGTGCTGTGGATTCTCTGTGGATATTCCGTGGGATAATTATGAATTAATTGTAGCAAATTATTATTAATTCCGTATATTATTGTGGCTTAGGTAAATGGCTCAGCGGGGGTTTAATCGGTGGGGCTTCTTTCGGTGGCTGAGGTTGATGTGTTCGTTGGGGTGCCTGGAGGATCTTGCCAAATGTTCCACCCATCGCTAATCCTGGGACAAAACTTGTGGAACTGGGATCGCTCACCGATCCCCTCCAGGCCGCATTCATAAGACCCAGTTTGAGGTAGGAACCGTATTGTCGTGTCATCCAGTCTGGATCGTGGGTGAGCTGTTCCCCAATGCGGATGGCCCTTGGTCGGAAGGGTGGTGGATCCTTATGGACGATGACCTTATCAACACCGTGATTTTTTAACGTTTTGATCATTGACGGCGTCAGTCGTGTTCCAATCGTGTAATGCAGGACTGGTACTTCCAGATAATAATTGAGGACCTTGTCGGTAGGGAGTTCCTGGTGATCTTTGCGTGGCTCGTAGAGATAGTTGATGGCGTGGAATGGAACAATGTCGCCAGGGAGATAATCGGCAAAAGGCTCTGTGATTTCTGCGTGGTTAATCAGTGCCCTGGCGAGGACATCCGTATTCCGCTTGTGGACTGAGAATCCTAAGTCGCTGAGAAGCTTTTTGAAGTGAAGAGAAAATAGGCGACGACCCTCTCCGATTCCTTTCGTCTCCACAAGGGCGACGGGGTTGGGAATGCCGTCAGTGATTTGATCTCCGGCCTCAATGGTGTCTCCCTTTTGTATTGTAATTTTTAAAATCGGCGGCACATAATGTTTAACACCGTTGATGCTGACATTCCAGCCTCCTGTGGGTAGCTCCTCAATCTTGTCCACGGTTCCACTGGTTGTGGCATGAACGGCAGACCGGTGGGATGTGCGGGGCATGGAAAGGAATTTTTGGACAACCTCAAATCCGCTTAACCCTTTCATGGCAGCGCTGGCCGCCACACCACCACTGTGTTTGGCGGAGATCTGCATCTGGGCGATGGGTTCCCCGATTGACTGCGCGGCAATGATGCCGACGTTTTCTCCCTTGGAGGGTAATTGTCCAAATTCCCGCACACCGACATCTCTGGAAGTCAGACCACCGATGGGTGTGTCACTGATGATGGGGCTGCGAACCAGGATTTCTTTGATTCCTTTATTGCGAAATTCTTCCAGCATCTGGGGGGTGATGACGGCGTTTTTCTGATAATTCAAAACAGGGGCCGCCAGGAGCTGACCCACAATCTCGTCATTATCTGTGCTTTCTGGGACGCCTCGTTTGATGTGCCGTGGATGCTCAAAGTCCTCTTCAGCAACCACCAATCGATGGGACACCTGGGCCAGGTATTTGGCCAGGGCACCACCGTCCTGGGTGGAGAGTCGTGTGCCCATCAGACCTTTACGCACACCGTAGCTGGCTGACCAGTATTCAGCGGGTTTGAGACCCTTGGCGTAGGGTCGCAAGATGGGGAAGGGGACGGGGCGGTCTTTATGATCCACCACCAGGAGGTCACCCAGGAGAAGGCTGGTGAAGGTCGTCAGATTTCCACGGGAGCCGGAATGGACCTGTTCGGCAATGGGATTACCGGCTTCCAGCAATTCCTGAAAGAATTGTTTGGGGACTTTTTCCGCAAATTCTTGGATTCTTTTAACAGCCAGCTGTTCCTTTTCTCGTTGATTCAATTTGGGATCCTGGTAAATGGCATAGATTTCATTTTTCAGCTGCTGTTTCAGGTCGTCGTATTTTTTAGGATATTGAAAGTGTTCCGGACCGAAGCTGAATCCAGCTTGGTCCTGGGCCACATGCCAGGAGAGATTGGTGAGGTCGTGAACGACCTCTCGGTATTTGCCTGGGTCTTCCTTGTACAGCTCAACAAGAAGTTTCTGGATGTTTTTCTTATCCAGAATGCGACTGTAGTCCCTTAATTTCGGGGGCAGGAGATCGTTGATAATGAGTTGACCAACGGTTGTATTCATTATTCAAGTATCACTTCCTTGCAGATTGGTACAGGAAGATGAGGCGCAATACTGCGAATGACTTCAGGAAATTCCCGATCCCCGGCCCTGAGTGCGATAAAGGCATCGGCCTTATTGCTCCAGGAGGCAATGATAGCGAGGGGCGTTTGCGTTGAGCTGTTCAGTGCAATGACACAATCGGCCTCAATTGTTTCGGGAATCGGGTTACCTCTGTGGTAGATGAGCAGTTTCAGTTTGCCTGTAGGCGTTTCGCTCATGTCATTCATTGTGGAGGAACGGCTACCTGCGGAACTTCTTGCGGTGGCATATTTGCTGCACCGCCAGATTCCTGCATCTGGCGAAGGGCATCCAGCAGGACCTCACTACGAATCCTGTTTTCCTCGGGGAGTTCCTGGTTGGAAGGGGCCTCAGCCAGGAGTTCATCGACGCCAACAACAGGTTCTCCGACTCGCCGTAAGAGAGCCACCAGGAGCTTTTTAATGAGATCGAGATCTGTGTAAATCTTGACCAGAAGGTCTTCTTTCTGCCCTTTTTCCTTTTTCGGATCAGCACCAGCATCAGACAGGGGAACGCCGCCACTCATCTGGGCCATCATGGCCATCGAATTGGGGTCCATTCCAATGGGGGCACCGGGCTGCATCGGTATCCCACCCATCATGGAAGGGTCCATTGGCATTCCGCCGGGAGGCATTGCTCCGCCCATCATGGAAGGGTCCATTGGCATTCCGCCGGGGGGCATCGCTCCGCCCATCATGGATGGATCTATTGGCATACCACCGGGAGGCGACATCGGCATGCCCCCTCCGGCTGCTGCGGGATTGTAGGCCTGGTCAGGGGTGAAGGCATGTTTTATATGAGGTAATTGCTGATCAGGATTGGTGATGTTTCTAATTCGCATTTGATATTTAATTTTCTTAATTCGGTCGTCAAACATAAGAGGCTCCTTGGGTTAAAAAGTTTGTAAGTTATTCCAAAGTTAGAGATTTAATAGTGGCCTCGGTGGATTGTCCTACTGTCCACACGTGTGGACAGTCATCACTATTTTTTTGCCACTTTAGTTGATCACACATCCGGCACATTTACGATTGTATCAGCCGTTATTTTTCCTTGCAAAAAAGCCTTAATTGCGTCTTTTTTGGACATAAATCTTAGTGCTTCTTTCTGGTCTCTGCGTGGTCGAGTTGCCAGATAAAGGCCCGCAATATAATCCTCATCAAAGACTGTTGTGGGGGTTTTGAGTGTCGCTGGGCTGATGACGTTGCGACTGGGGAGCATGAGGTTCACGGCATCCTGGATGGCCTTTTCTGTGACCGGTACATGATACTGCATGGTGTCGCCGTCAAAGTCGGCACCGAATCCCTTGGTGAGGAGGGGATTGAGACGGACAATATCACCTTTGACAATCACCGGCCAGAAGGCCATGATGCCGAATTTGTGCAGCACAGGGGCACGATTCACAATCACCGGACGGATCTTGATTTCCTCTTCAATCGCCTCCCTGGCCATCGGTGTCCGTTCTTCCCATTCTTTGATGGCTTGTAAGAGGGACACACCCCTCCGCCGCAACCTGCGGATGATGAAGGGTTTATAGACCCCCCAGGCCCGATTTTCCGGCAATCCAATGTGGTCAATGTCAAAATTGGGGTCGGGGGCGATTACGGAGAGTCCCACCAGGTCCACCTGGCTGGTGAGGAGACGATTCTGCATGTAGCCGCTTTTTGGCTGATCGCCAATAATTTTGGCCAGGAACCCCTTGATGTTCTTTTCCTGCAAGACGCGATCTTGGGGACTGACCAGACCGGCCAGGGCCTTCATGGCTGTATAGACGTTGGCCCGTTCACTGTGGACATAGTTGGTCTTGGGGAGGAGTGTCTTGAGGGCTTCCACGTTCTTGAAAAGAACGTGATACAGATAATTGGCATCTTCAACCAGGGGAATTGATTGGTCCGGCAGGAGATTGATGGGTCGAAATCGTGGCGGCAGGACAGGGATTTTGTCCCACATCCATTGTTCCGGATGGGTGTTGGCCTTTTTGGCCCCCATCAGGTAACTCAGCTTTCGGACGATCTTATCCCTGTCCGATCCTCGTACTGTGTTTAGCTGTTTTTTGAGGGTCTCGATTTGCTGGTCGATGTTAATCCGTTTAAGGGCATTGTGGATGGCTTGTGGCCCTGTCTCACCATTGATCTCCTTTTCCCCTTTGAGGACGCTCATGAAATTGTCTTCATTGAGGTCCAGGAGGATGCGGATGGGCTGCTCCATGATGGGGTTGGGCATTGGCTCCGGCAGTTTGATGTAGGACCAACGATCGCCGTTGTGTCCTCCGGTGAGTCGCTCATCGAAAAGACCACCTGGATAAGGCTTCAGATTTTTCTCCACCCGGACTGTTTCGGCATTTTGAATTTCCCGGTCGCCGACCAGTTCATCGACATCCTTTCGTCCCATGCCGAAGATGTGGAATCGATTGCCCTGCTGACGGACGTTGATACCGGCAGCTCGCAGCTGGTTGATGTAGCTCTGGAAGATGAGGGGGACAGTTGGCGGAGGCGGGTCATAACCGCTCATATAAAGGGACCAGAATTTCTCGTTCCGTTGACCACGAACAGACGAGGCGTCCTGAAGGACGTTCACCGCCCCGTGGGCTACAAGGGCATTGGTCTCCAGAATGGCGAGACGTTTGGCACCCTCATCGCCACCTTTGGCCGGTTCACCAAAGGCTGTGTAGTGCCCAAATCCTCGGGCCTTGGCCTTGGACTCTGAGGTTTGGTGGAGCCGCATGAAAAACTTAACACCGGAAAAGACAGAGGGGATCTTCTTTCCGGTGCTGGGGTCAATAACATATTCAACACCATTGACCCCGTGCTTTTTCATCTCGTCGTAAATGAATTGCTGCCAGTCTTTGTTGGCCTCAAAATCTACCAGCTCGTAGGGCTGTCCTGTCTTGGAAGCAATCTTGCCTAAGATGGTTTCCCAAATAGAGGAGGGGTTTTTTCGGCTGATGATGCCCAGGGGTCCTTGGACGACTTCGGCTGGTTTTCCATCCGGAAGGATGGGCATCTCATCGTCAGGGAGAATTTTGGAAATGACACCCTTACCACCCCAGCGGTCGGCCAGCTTATCACCTTCTTCTGCAGGGGCAATGGCCTTGACGACGACCACAGCACCCTTGTCCGTCTTGATGGCGTGTGTCACAACCCCAGGGACATTATGCTTCCAAACAACGCTTTGATCGGTGTAGGTTCTGGCCTTTCTTTTGTGGATGCGGGCGGCTTCCGGATCGTGTTTGACTGCCAGGATGAGTGGGTCGCCGGGATTGACGGTGGTCCCAATCTTCGCTAAGCCGTTTTCGTCGATCTTCTCAAGCTGTTCTTTTTTGTAGAGGATGGGATAGAAGGAGAGATACACCTTCTTATCGACTTTATGATCTGGAGACAGGTCCAGATCATTTTTGTACATGTGCTCACTTGCAATCCGCTTGGCAAAAGATTCTGAAATCACAAAGCCGTCCGCGAAGTTGTAGCCTCTCCAGGGAATGAAGGCGATGCGGGCATTGATTCCCAGGGCGATATCTCCTTCGGCATCGGTGAAATTGGATCGGGCGAGGAGGTCTCCCTTTTTGATCTTGTCTCCGGGGGCCACGGTGGGCATCTGGTGGAAGGGCGTCTTTCGGGCCAGGGGATGATTGACAAAGAGGTTGTAGGTCTTGGTTTCCCCACTAGCATAGCGAACGGTCACAGCATCGTCAGTCACCTTTTCCACAATGCCATCTTCTTTGGCCCGGATGGTCCCGGCAACTTCCGAGAGGAGGCGTTCGTAGGTCTGCTTCTTTTCCGGGTGGAGATTTCTTACCAGAGGTTTTTCGGGATTGATGAGGGGCAGGGCCTGGGTGATCATACGGCTGCCCATCACGGCCCGCTGACCGTGCAGGGTGCTCTTGAGCGGTAGCAGATTGGCCACCGGAGAGAAGGCGTAATTGAAGTGGGGGAGGACGTAATCGACCTCTTCAGGCTTGACCAGCGTCTGTCGGCCTTTCTGGATGGCGGCGACCAGAGGTTCCCCGCTTTCCAGTTCTCCGGGAAAGGCGATGGTCGCTGTCACCAGGTCCTTGGCGCTGACGATTTCCTTTTTTCCCATCTTGGCGTTGATCATCTCCCGATAAAGGTAGCCGTCTTCACCAAGATAAATCCCCTCAGCCCCGTAGGAGTCCAGACCGATCTTGGCACTTTCCGGCGTGCGGATGGGGTCAATAAATCCCAGATAGGATGGGTTAACACCCCGCATTTCATCCCGCACGCTGTCGATGTTGGAGATGGCCCCTTCTCCCAGCCGACTGAATTGGAGTGCCCGGTCATAAATTTCTACGGGGTTGATCTCTTCCATTGCCCTGGCCAATCCCGAATCGGCAATCACACTGGTGATCTGGGGCGTGAAGAGATCGATAGGGATATCCTCGGCCTGCTTTGTGTGAAAAGCCTTGAAGAGGGCCTTTTTCTGCATGCTGGCATAATCTTTTTCAATGCGTTCCGCCATCAACTCGGCAGGATCCATGACCTTTTGGAATGCCAGATGGTCTCTGTCGTCAGCCAGCTCAGGATTGCGGTGGACTTCCAGGATGCGTTTCAGAGCATTGAGGACGACTCGTCCGGTGAGTGTGTCATCAGGGGCATTGACCGTCTGGGCGTTGACATGCGGCGAGAATTTGTAGCGTTTGAATTCTTCTTGGAGGGCTTGCAGATTTCCCTTATCCCTAAGGAAGCGTTTGACAATCTTTTCCTCTGCTGAACTGGAACTTTCAGCCAGCAGACGGGCGTGGATCTTTTCCCCCAGTTCTTTTTTGATCTCGTCGTCACTGATACCCAGGGCCTTAAGGAGGGGATAAACCGGTGTGATGGACTGTTGATGCTCAATGACAAAACGTTCTTTCTCCGGTTGGAGACGGATCTTAAAGACGGTCCCTGTCTTGGGTGCCGGATTGAAGTGGGCGTAAGTCCCACTGTCGTCATAGGTGACATAAACCCCTGGGCGCAACCGAAACTGGTTGGTGATTGAGTACGAGGTGCCATTGAAGATGAAAGAGTTAAGATTGGTAAAATAGGGGATTTTGGCAATGGTCTTTGTGGTCTGTGAAATGACATTGCCGTTTTCATCCAGGATTTCCCATGTCCCCCGGACACGTTTGGCGATGGTTTCACCGAGGAGTACGGCCTTTGTCTGGTTTTCCGGATGGCTTATGCTGTCGTCATCGACGATGGAGACATCGCGCAGCCGGATAGTGTGCTTTCCAAATTTATAGGGTTGGATGTTCTGGAGGGCCTGAAGGACACGGGTTTCTACCCGCGAACGGATGGATTTGGGGTCCCAGAGAGGCGTCAGGGACGCTGGCTGTGAAGGTTGGGCCGGGGCCGGAGTCAGAAGGGTTGAGAAGGAAGGTTTCTGTGCCCGTGGGGCTGGCGGCGAAAGAAGGACTGGGTTGTCAGCCATTTCATCTGATGCTATTTTTGTTCTTTTTTGTTCTCGTCAGGGGCCTTTTTGAAGACTTTACGCTTGATGACGATGATGGGTGGTGCTTGGTTGTTGATGACGTTGAGGGCTTCTTCTTGTGTTGCGAGGATCTCATCTGGGTCTTTTGATTTTTCGTATTTGACACCTTCATTGAATTTTTTCGCTGCCCAGAGGCCCAGCAACGTCAGGTAAGCTGCCGTGTTGAGGGGATTGAGGCTCCAGGCATCGGCTTCCTTCTCCAGTATGCTGCTGACCTTTTCAATGGTCTTTTGGACTTTGACATCTCCAATAACGTTTTTATATTTCTTTTGAATTTCTTTAAGCTCTTTTTCTTTTTCCGCGATGCTCATTTCGCGGAGGAGTCTTTCTGTCAGGTACCAAGTCGTCAGACCACCAGCCAGGGTCGTGGCCACGGCTGTGGGGAAGAGAAATTGCCTCTGGCTGATGATGTCCATAATGTCCCAGGACTGCTTGGCGGTTTTTTCCTCGCTTTCTTTTTCAACGCTGATCACCAGAGGAGCACTCTTGACCGATTCGTCTGGACTGCGCAACCGGCTCTTACGTAGGGCAGCACGAATGAGTCCGGTCGTGAGGCCCAGGGCTGAACCAGCCAGCAAACTGCGTGTCAGGATATCCCAGACGTAATTATGGATAACTTCTTTCTCGTATGATGGTTCTGCCATAGCGTATATTGTTATTCTTTACTGAAAACGTGAGGCTGAGACATAAGGAGGTTTTTCTTGGTTGGATTCAGTTCCCTGTAGGGAACGATCCATTCCAGATAGACGGAAGGATAATTGCTATGTTCGGAATGATTGAAATGGCGATAGAGGATGATGTACCAGCCGTTAATGCAGCGATCCACAATCTCTTGATACTTTTGTCGCTGTGCTGGATCACTGAGGTCAAACGTTTCAGAGAAAAAGTCGTAAGATGTGAATGTGTAACGATTCCATTCCGCGTCTTTCATCAGGAATGCTGGGCCACGGAAGGGCATCCCCAGGTTATCCACCTGATCAAAGTAAAGCGGGAGTCCCCGTGTTTCATCCGTTTTTCCATTCAAGGATTCGTAATACTTGAGAATGCTCATAAAGCAATGGCCCGTCGTCCCGGATTTGTTGCATCAACAACCTTATCTTGATTGGCCTGTTCAGCAGCCTCCTGGAGCCGAATGAATTGCTTCATGGACTCAATGCGCTTATCAAGCTCGTATTCCTTTTTGGCCAGGTTCCGGATGGGATCGAGAACCTTTTTCACAATGGGATAGAGGATGGTTCCCGCCCCACCGGCGATAGTTCCTGCTAAGAGAAAGGGTGTGATTTGCTGCCAGATGTCAAGGTCATGCTGGCGCTGACGAAATTTGTCCAAGATAATGTTTGAGATGAGGGCCGTTGGCAGGAGTGTGGATGCCAGATTGCCGAAGCCGAAACTGGCATCAGCGGTCTTAACAAACTGACCGCCCTGGTCAAAAATATCGGCAGTCTTTTCCAGAAGTTCAGCGGCTTTTTCTGAGTCATAGCCCTGTTGTGCACAGTAAGTGAAAAATCCTTCTAGAAAAGCCTGTTGGTTGGAAGTATATTCAGAAGCCATACGTCAACTCTTTTGTGAGGTGAGCGATTAATCTCGGTTTATTGGCGCAAATAATATCTGACAGATATTTTCTGCAATCAAGGGCAAGTCTACAGAAGTCCCATGTTTGGCCCACTGACAGATGGCATCCCCCAGGTAATACCCTGGACCATAATTGGCTGGATGGACAGCTTGAGCAAACGCACCGGATGCCATTTTAATATGAAGTGTTTTGAGGCCGTTTAGTGACTCATCCTTAGTATTATTTAAATAATAACATGAGACGCAGCCTTTTAAAAAAGTCGTAACAGCTTTGGCCGCTTGCTTGATGGTGTCGTTGGGAGAGAGGAGTGCTTGTTTGAGTTTATGGGTTGCCCGCTCTGTGGGAAAGGCTTCAGCCTGTTTACCGACATAACGTTCCCAGTTATTGAAGAAGTCCTGCTTTTCCTTATCTTCTTTCATCTCTTCAATTTTTTCTGGAGTGATTTTGGGCGGACGATTGATGGCAAACACATCGGTGTGGATGGGTCCAGGTTGTAAGATCCCCATCGGCCCATATTCTTTTATGTTGAAGATGGCTCCCAGGATTCCAGGGGCCGCCATACCGGTTGCCAGGCCATAAATAAGAAGCTTGCGGGCAATTTTTTTGGCTTTTGTATCCGGCTCGCCGACAATCAAACGGGACAACAAATGCCCTGACCCAGCGCCCATCAGTCCACCGATGAGAATGCTGGCCAGGGGCGACGCAAAGATGGGAGCCTGATAGGTGAGGGTACTGGGGAGGAAACCGCTCAATTCCAGCAAGGTCGTGAGCGGACTTGCTATCATAAATTGGTTGCGGCGTTGGTTCCAGTAAATGGGATTCTGGTCTGCTGCCTGCCTGTTGAAGAGCCTCTTTTTGAGGGCTGGGTACTCACGGTACTCATCGACAAAGATGAGGCCTCTTGGGATTTGCTCCTGCCAGGCTCTTTTGTCCTCGGGCGTGTAATCTCCATCTACAAAGATGCGATGGTTGGCCAGCCCGATGTAGCTGGTTTTCTCCAGGGTGCTGACAGGCAGCTCCAGGAACGCCACTTTCACGGCAAAGGCTGGTTTGCGATGCTGCTGGACAGCTTGCAAAATATGGTTGGTGCTGAGTAACCACTGCTTCATCGCTGTTGCTTCGGTTTGTAATTGGCTGGAATAATGGTTCCGGTTGCCCAATCAAATTTTTCTTGAACAGAAATTTTATAGGGTGCCTCAGAAAGGACACAAATGTGCGTATCAATCCCTTTGCATTTTCCGGTTATCCGTAGAAAAGGATAACAGGAGTTGGGGCCGAAAAGCATGACCGCCGTCTTATCGTGAACGATAATATCCCCAGGCTTGATTCCATAGTTGTAGTCGAGGATGAAAGATTTTGGAGAATCTCCAAATTTAATAAACTCTTCAACTTCTTCCTCGTCTTCCTCCTCATCGGATTCCTCATCCTCCTCGTCAGGTTCTATTTCCTCAATTTCATAGCCATCTTCGATAACCTCATTTTCGACACGGATCACACCGGAGAGATTGACTGGACAGGCTGAAGCTGTCCACAACCACTGGATGGTGGGATACCTGTTCTGGGAACTTTCATCAAAGAGAGGAAGAAGTTTATCTAGCGTAAGGGAGGTAGCGTAATTAAAATGGCAGCCGTCGATGGGGCCACCGACAATACTGCCGACACAGGGAAAGACCATGAATGTAATCTGGGCACCTTCTTCGTAAAAAAAAGGTGCCACCAGGACATTGAATGCCGGACAGCGGGGATTGGCATTGATGATGGCCGCGTAAATCCCTTCCAGGATGGTTTTGATAACGTCCTTGACATTTTGAAACTGCTCGGGTGGAATATCAGCAAATTGATCAGGGAGTTTGTTACTCATGGCGGAGGGCTGGCTGGTGACCACGAAAACACGAGCAACACGTCGAACGGTATCGGGAGTTGTGAGGGCATAAAGATGTCCTGTGTTGTTCTGCGTCATTGTTCTTTCTCCGAAATTCCAAGAGGATAATCTTCATGGAAGGCGATGAAGGCGGGTGCCCGTAAGGCACCAGAAGGAAATTTTTCCTGGGCGGAAACCCGTGCAACGCGACCAATGTAGTCTTGTTTATTGAACCACATATCGCTCCGTAACTCATCCGAGAGACCGGTACCTACCCTTCCGACGGGAGTTCCCTGTGGTTCCCAGCTATACAGAAATCCACCGGCAACACCGCGATATTTCCCCTGGCCTGGGAAAATATCCACGATATAGACATCATGCTCCGGACGTAATTTAATCTTCCAGCTTGGGCCGGAAGGAAAATGAACCACAATTCCTTCTTTAGTCAAAGGATGCTGGTTGTTTTTAATCTGGGTTAGCAGCCTTGTGGCTTCTTTGGTGGGATATTTTTCTACAGAGTGGAAGACATCATTTGGCAGGTAATCTGTAATTTTTTCAAGATGCCGATACCGATTCTGATATGGCTCGGTGGCAGCCGCTCCATTGACCTGTTCGACATCAAACAGGGCGATGCGGGGCTGGAGATTTTCGTTTTTTAAAATCCAGCGTGACTGGCGGGGCGTTGAATTCAGGAGGCGGTTGATGGTTTGGGGGTTAACCGCCTGCCCGTCTTTTGTCACAGCGTAGATTTCTCCCCGCAAAACAGTATTGGTGTATTCTTTTGGTAAACCAGGAATGCGGATTTTCTTACCGAAAATACGTTCGGTATGAACAATCGGCTTTCCGTCGCTACTGATTCGATACGAATAAACTTCAACATTCCCATCCTGATCGATATGGATGAGGCCGGAGGCCCCGTCGATTTTAGGCTGCACAATGGCGTCTTCAGGAATGTTCACGAGGTGTTCTTCTGCTTTGATTTGGAGTTTTTTTTTCCAAAGGGCAAAGGCTTCTGTGGTGTAACATTCCTCAATAGCCAATTCTTATCCTTGGTCTTGACCAGAACAAATCGTTCTGGATGTCGTTTATGAGCGATAATGAATTCAATTTTATTGTCTGAAATGTCGGTAATGATGACATGCCCTTTGTCGGCGATTCCGACCTGGCCCTTCCCATAGCCCTCAGTGATTTCACCTTCAAAATCTTTGTAGTCATAGGAGTGGAGCGGCTGGAGAACAGCCAGGTGTTTTTCTCCTGGCTTGGGCAGGCCCTTGGGGACGGCCCAGCTCACCAGGCCATGCTCTTTGGTGCCAAACCGCAGGTCATAATGTTCTCCGGCGCGGTCGGCCTTATGCTGGTGGAGCACATACGTAATGGCATCCCCCACAGGAAGCTGGCTCCAATCTCCGTATTCATCACGATCCGGGATGCCAACGGCATCTTCATCGGAAGATGGCTGACGCTCCTCTGCCCGTTTATGGGGAGCCTCTTCAGCAATTACAAGGATAAACTGAGGCAAGAAACGAGAATGAGGCGAAGGCGGCAATCCGTAAGCCTTGCGAAGTTTGGTCAGCTCCTGACTGCTGATGCCAAAAAACCATATATATCTACGAGAGCGCGGATCCTTCCAGCGCTGCAACCGATGGAGATAGAAGGTAACAGATCGACCTTTCTCACGAAAGTTTTCTGGTCCACCAATAGATCGTAATTCATCGTCTTTAATCACCAGGATATATCCATCGTCATTGGGTGTCAACCCATATTGATTCCCAATAATCTTAGTGAAGGCATGGCATAGGTCTTTAGGAATATCAATGATGACTTCTCGCCCTTTGTGAATCTTGAGTGTCCCCACAAGGGGGATGGCTTTGGTTTTAACAGAAGCGCTGAACTTGAACATTGGCTAATCGTTTACGTTGAGGATGATGGCGACGGCCTGATTTTCATAGGCGCGGTACACAGAGAATTCTCGGATAACTGGTTCGGGGGAATTATTGACTTTCCATCTCCCTTCCATCTTGTAACAGAATGGGTAATGGTCTGTGGCGCAAAGGTGTTTGAGCTGTGCAATGGTTTCTCCGTCTAACCATTTGGCCAGGCCAGATCGAATAACTTCATTCCTCCCGGCATTTAAAAATTCTAACATTCCTGGCGAGGCATCCATAATCATGTCCACATCACTGTTGCAGTTGGCAATCAGGACTTTGACCGGAGAATTAAAGAGAATATCCCTATAAATCTGCTCATATCCAAGCTCCACCTTTGGTGGCATAGTCCGAAGGTCCTGATTGTTTGCAAGGATAAAACTATGATAAATTGCCAGAATTCCCAAGATCAGAATGCTGAGGACAGTGATGATCTTGAAGACAAGGGTGTCAGAATTGGCGTTTGTGCTCATTTATGCCTCACCTCGTTGCGAAGTGTCTTCGTCATGGTAATCAACATGGTAATGTGTTTCGTTTTTGAAAATGGTGATTCCAGGAAACCGTGAATCTTTAAAGATGGTTAGCAGCTGGTAGAGATCCTTCATGACAGTCCCCATATCAGGCACATATCCGGCAGCGAAAAAAGAGATTCCCGCCATCGCCAATTCCGGGATATTAGGCCACTGAATGGCAGAAAAAAATGCCGCCAGCACTCCCACACTGCATCCGCCGATAATTTTCCACGCTGATGTGGCCAGAGGTTCTTTTCGTTGATGAGAATCGCAGATGATCTTTAGAAAGACGCTCAGCCCCCCTAAGATGAAGCAAAGGAGATAGATTGGCGAGGAATGATTCATTGGAAGAAATGTCGGCGGAATAGTTCAATCTTGAAGGTGCTGGTACGTTCATCGCGGCAATTCTCCCAAGACAGTTCGCCCATCCACCTGTTGCAGGTCATTCCCAAATGGATAAGTTCAACCGGTAAATAGCAGGTTAGGTGCTCCGGCCAGCGCAACAGATACTCCATATCATAGGAGGCTGCGGTTGTGTATTTATGTTCCTTGAAGGGAGGGCATTGGGTATGTCTGGGGTCAAGACTATGGACAAGACAGAAGAAACCGATTCCTACGGTTCCATGTTCCAGAGGGATCTCCTCCACAGGAGGCAGAGAAGCATTTTTGCGAAAATCAGTCCACAGGCGTCGGAAGGCTCCGTGGAGATAGCCTTTCTTCAAAAGATCAAACGGAACATCGTTTACTACAATTATATCACTATCCAAAAACAGCCACCAAACATTTTCGCCGGGGTCGGGACCAGAATAAAGTGCATCATTAAGCCCGGCGGCTTTATTAAAAACACCGTGCGTATAGAATTTATCAGTAATATGCTGGCGGATACGATAATCCGCTTTTTTTATTGCATTAATATGTTCCTGCGTTTTTTTATCTTCCGGCGATGTAATTAATGTCCATGTTGTGAAATTCCTTTGCAGGATGTAGGGTGTGATGTATTCTAACTCGTCTAGGTAATTAACACTGACTGTGAAGATGTGCAGCTCTTGGTCTTGTGATGATCGCATAGTGGTTTAAATTTTCCCCGATAGCAGTACCCGTGATCCGTAAGATAAATCTGCTCAACCTCCACACCTTTTTTCCAGTGCCAGAGGACTGTCCAGCCAAATTGCCATTGGACGTAAGTTGTGTACTCAAGCTGAGTAATATCCGCCAGGCAGCCATTCTCAATTCCGTAAATTTGCTGATTGACGAAGCTCACAGGCTGGACGGACATACGATGTGAATGGCCAACAACAATAGTCTTGCCGAATTTTTCAGCCTGAGCGCGGGCACTCATTCCCGGATATTTTCTGAGATCATGCCCATGCGAGAAAACAATGGGATAGTCGCCGTTAATAATTTCATAAGGTTTATTGTAGGGAAATAATTTAACTTTGTGCTTATCCAGGTCAAGCAATGTTGTCCAGCTAAGCTCAGACATCTGGGATAATTCGGGAACTTTATTCCAGATGAATTTTTTAAGTCGCTCCTCATGATTTCCTTCGGAAAAAAAGATCTTGCTTTTGGGGTGCAATTTTCGCAGATGATGGATGACGCGTCGAGCCAGATAAAGTTCCTGAGGAAAAGACAGAAGGCGTTCCGGATTTTTCAGGAATTTGGATAGGGGATAGGCATCGCAGAGATCACCCAGGATGTGGATGTAATCGGGCTTGAGGTCTTTGCAAAAGTTGAAAAAAGTATTGACGTAGCTTTGGTTGTGAAAAGGGATGTGCACGTCGCTGATGACAACGTGGCACAGGATGCTTTTACTCATGCAAACAGATCTCCTCTGCACAATTGATCAGCCACACGGTGAAAATCTTCCACGTTAAAAAACTTCATTGTGAACTGGGGGAAACAAGTCTGGTAAAACTCTTCCAGGTCGGCTTCAAATTGTTTCCATTGCTGGGGGTCTTCTGTGGTATGCCATCGTCCGTAGGGCAGAATCACGTTTTGTGTCCTGCGCATAAAAAAGTAAACAGGATGGAATTTGGTTTCCCACTCAAGTGTCAGGGGGAGGAGATGTTCCCATTCGTGGCTGTCGGGGCGAAGAGATTTGATGTAGAAGAGAATCAAGGACGGCGGGCAATCGGTGATCAGGACATCCACACCCTGCCGCAAAATGCGATATTCATCAGCTATCTGTCGTCCCCACAATTCATATTCCTCATAAAATGTGGGACGATTGCGACCTTCATAATGCCAGTAACGGCAGCGCTCCGGAAGCAATTCACTTGAAGATTTCGGATTGATTTTGCGATAAGCCGCAAAGAACGCAGACGCAGCAGTCGTTTTTCCTGATCCTGGGATTCCTGTAAAACAGACGCGGACTTGTGGCTGTTGGTGTGAACTGCACATGTGAACACTACCATTCTTTGCATCTGGACAAAACTATCCATATGGGAATGTCACGCTCTTAAAACATTTATTATGGACAGAACCATAATTCGCGCAAAATTCTTATGTGGCATGTAAAAAAAAAAGCAGGACCACAATCTATATGTTGTGGCCCTGCCGCTGTGCTCGGCAAATAAGAGCCGTCACACGTAGTACAGAGGAGCGCCCATTTCTGTTATGACAATAGGGTCTCGACAGCGATTACCATTTTTCTTCAGTTCAAGGGCCACATCAACCCATTGCTTATGCCGCCACATGTTTTCAGGGTTATCCTGTGCGGCAAGGGCTTGGTTTACTTCCAGAGGCCGATATTTCTCAAAAGGATCACAGCTCATTTCCTGCTGAAAGATGTCTCGTCCCCACTCAAGCCATCGCTCGGTACAGGTTGTGAGTTTTGCCCCGTCATCCTTCGTCACGAATGTGTATTTTGAGGATGTCTTAAAGACCCCACTAAATACCGCAATACGATTTTCTGCGATATAAATGGGGCCATTCGTATTGACCGGGAAGCCCTGGCGCATCCACACCATAATAAGGCGGCCATTTTTCAGCTTTTTAATGAAGGCTGGTGCTCCATCCCGATGGAGAACCCCATGCTGATACCAGGCGAGGATGTTCCGCTTTTTATCAACAACGGCTGGGCCATCCGTTCGGTGCAACTGTCCACACGTGTGGAAAAAATGGGACCCGTCTTCTAAGATCACAGTTGGTTTGCCAATCTCCAAGCGGTGGCGGACACCGTAATACCAAAATTCATAATTGTTGCCATAAATGATAGCGGGGCCATCCGCACGGTGTCTGTAGCCCCATACCCAGTATTCCTGGTACGGTTTGCCGTTTTTAGTTCCGACCAGAGCGGGGCCATCAGGGCAATACAAAATGGAGTCCAATCGGTATTCTTTCTCGACCACAAGCGATTCCATACCAGAGTCCTCCTGGGAAAAACAGAAATGGCAGTTACCACACCCACAGTATTATTACGCATATAAGCGTATTATTTAGTACACTTACTTAATATTTAAGTAATTTACGTCATAACTAAATGATGCGTGGAGGTACACATCCCATGAAAAACGAGATGATCAATACCTATGCCGAATTGTGTCGTATGTTTAAGGTCACGTTGCAGAAAAGCAACCGTAAGGCCATTTCCCGTATTTTTTCTGCCATTATTTATCCAAAAACGGTGATCTCAAAGCTTGTCCTGATGTTTTATAAGTACATGTACTGTGGCCTGGATGAGGAGACCAGCGCATATTACGAAAAGATGCTGGAGAACCTCATCCGGAATGGTGATGTTCTGCCTAACAAACTGACACCAGCAGATTTACGGAAGGTGATGTTACATATTTACCAGGTTTCTGAGGAAAAGGAAGAAAGGAAGGAGCAAAAAGAATGAGTCACATGATCAAGGGAACGCTGAAGTTGGATCCGAGGATTGCAGAACAGGTCTGCAAAAAGCACAACCTCAAATGCGGCGTTGGTTCGATCTCGTTTTACAACGACAAGGCTGAAGGTTTTTGGTTTGAACTGCCTGGATGGCGGTATCCGGTGGTCATCACCAAAGACGGCATTTTTTATGACAATTACGGAGGTAATTGGGGAAATGAAAAGAAGCTAATCAATTTTTATAAGGAGTACACCAAGGAGGTGCTGGCATCTGCCAACATGTATGTTGTGCAGGAAAACGTCAATGAGGATGGAACCATTGAGATTATCGCTGAGGAGTATTAATCCTATCGGACAACAGGAGGACACACATGCGAAGGATCATCATCAAAATCACAATGGACGGCTTCCAGATTGAAGCCGACGGCTATGTCGGAAAATCCTGTGAGCTATCCACGATGAGAATTGCATCGGCATTGGGCATCAAGCAGGAGGAGACATTCAAGGAAGAATATTACCTGGATGACCAGACTGTGGAACAGCACATCTCGGATCATAGCGAGGAGGACAAGTGATGAAACTAAATATCGACAAATACATCGCCGCCGGATATTCAGGAATTTGGATTTCCAGCCTTGAGCCGGATGCAACCTACCTGACAATCCAAAAGGAGGTCAACATCCTGAGACAGCGAACAGAAATGAGTCTGTTCAAGTGGACCATCACCCAGGGCTGGGGACAGGGCGATGACCCACCGCTGATGGTATTTGACAAGCCTCCGGCATCGGAGAATGCCGTTTGTGTTTTGCAGTACTTCCATTACTTCGTGAATAATCCTGAAGTCTGCCAGCGATTACTGGATGCCGTAAATCGCGGTAAAATCCAGGGTATTCACTGGGTTGTGTTAGCACCACATGAGAAGGTGCCCGCAGAGCTGGAAAAGTATTTCCTGGTGCTGGAGGACCAACCACCCAGCATTGATGAGCTTTATAAAATTGCTCACGATTTTAATACCCAGGAGCGCCTGGGGCATACTCCGGAAGAATTGATGACCGTGGCCGAAGCAGCCAAAGGCCTTGGTTCCAACGAGGCTGAAAATGCCTTTGCCTTTTCCATCGCTGAAAAGCGAAAACTGGATGTGGAGCTGATTAAGCAGCTGAAGGTTTCTTCTCTGAAGAAGCATGAATCTATTGAAATTGTCTGCCCCACACAGGGATTTGAGTCTCTTGGCGGATTAAAGGCCATTAAAGACTTTTGTCTGAAATCATTATTGGCAATGACTTCTCAGAAGAAGGCAAAACCCAGAGGCGTTATCCTCCTGGGCGTGCCCGGGACAGGCAAAAGTGCCCTGGCCAAAGCCTTGAGCTATGAGACAAAAATTCCATTGCTTAGTCTAAATTTAGGCGGTTTGTATGGCTCACTTGTCGGCCAAACGGAAAGCAATGTCAGGCGGGCCTTACGCATTGCGGATGCTGCCGCCCCGTGTATTTTGTTTATTGACGAAATCGAAAAATACGTTGCCGGTCTGGCCTCCAGCGGTAAGACTGACAGTGGTGTGACATCTCGTCTGATAGGTACCATGTTATCGTGGATGAATGACCACGAGAGTGAAGTCTATCTGATCGCCACCTGTAACGATTTCCAAAAGTTACCGCCGGAATTCAGCCGGGCCGAACGTTTCGATGCTATCTTTTTCTTCGATATTCCGTCTCCTGAAGAGAAGGAAGTGATTTGGGATATTTATTTAAATTACTATGAAATCGAAGATCGCAATCGACCCAATGATAGCGGCTGGACAGGTGCCGAAATCAAAAGCTGCTGTCGGCTGGCCAATCTCCTGGATATTTCCCTGGAAGAGGCTGCCGCCTATGTGACGCCGGTTGCCCGATATGCAGATATCGGTGAATTGCGCAAGTGGGCCACCAATCGGTGCCTGTCGGCTTCCTACCCGGGCATTTTTGTCGGGGAAAAGCCGCCTGCTAAACTATCTAAGAGAAAGATCCATAGCGCTGACAACTGAAAGCGTTACTGGGATTTTTCTTCTGATGTCCAAGAGGCGATAGTGCTGGGGCAACCTGGCGCTGTCGCTTTTTTTTCTACTCAACATAAAGGGCACCATCATGATCCAAAAAGATGTCGTGACCAACGCTGACGACCTCATGGATCTCGTATCCAAAGCCATCACTTGTAAGGTGCGTTGGGCGCTGGAAGAGCATCGCTATGAGAGACAAACTTATTATCGATCTGTGGTGGATGTTGAACTGGCCAGTAACACAGTCGAGGTCCTGGCGGCATTTGCCGAGGAAGTCGCTGATATCCCGTTAATGTGGCAGCAGTGTTTGGAATATGATACCACCTTAATTTATGAGCTAGCTAAAATAGAACGGCTGGAGGATAACATTTTCCTAGTGACGTATAACGTTTATGTGGAGTCAACTACTCCCCCCCTAAAGGGGGAAGCTTGTCCTTCCAGTTTTCGGGCCTGCACCCCGCCTCAGAGAGGGACGGAGGTACATTGGGTTGGTTGACTACAACCGTAAGCACGGACTTGTGTGCAGGACTCACCGTGTAAGAGAAGTATAACGTATCCAACGGAAAGATGCAAGCCAGTGGCTTGCATCTTTCCTCTCCCCCTTAAAAGGGGGAGTATCCAGACGGAGGTTTTTATGAGGGCGCAAGCAATGGCACGAAAATTTGAGGACTTTACGGGGGTGAAGATGGAGTTTCGCTGGCTGGGAACCTCACGGACGTTTTCCGATGAAAAAATTCAGCAAGTCGCAATATTGTATTCAGCAGAGGAAAAGTTGCTTTCGCTCCGCAAGAAAATTGTCCCCAAGGTGGATGTTTATTCTGAATTAACTTCTGTTAAAAATGCTATTAGAAAATATTGGGTGAATTCAACGTTACCGTATATCGAAAAGGGCGTGCGACTGCTTCCCATTGATGCAATTTCATCCTTTGATAGGACGATGAGTGAATATCGGGAACAGCTGCGCGATCTGGCCCAACAATTCCGTGCTCAGCTCCCACATATTGTGGAATTGGCACGGGCGCAATTAGGAGCACTTTTCAATAGTGAGGAATACAATATTGATGAGGATTGTTTCGATGTGAATTGGAAATATCTTTCGTTAAGCGTTCCAGAATATATCCAATCCCACCAGGAAGTGTATGAACGGGAAACGGAACGATTACGTCAGCAGGTAGAGGAGGTCATCCTTCTGGCGAAAGCGACGTTCCTGGAGGAATTAAAGAGATTGACGGGGCACTTAATCGAGCGTCTGACGCCAGAGGATGGAAAGGTTAAGCGGTTAAGACGGGAAGTCCTCGAAAACTTTCATACATTTTTTGAACGATTTAAATCGCTAAATATTGCCAATGATCAGGAACTAACTCAGATCATTGAAGAGGCCAAAAAGATTATTTCTGGGACTGATGCCCAGACATTACGAGAAAATACCGCCTTCGCCGAACATATCCGTAATCAAATGGCTGCCGTCCATGAAAGCGTGGACAAAGCACTCAGTGATCCGGATATCGTTTCTGTGGTAAGACGACGTATTCTCTAAGAGACTAATGCACTTTGTCCTCCTCCCCGCCTTTGCGGGGATCTATGCTTTGCCGAGACAGAAAGGAAGGAAAAATGGCGTATCGCATTATTATTCGTGATCGGAATGTTAAGATAATTGCTGACGATCCAACAATCTTGAAGGATATGGTTGCTGTCCAAGAAGCAAAGCGCTTTGCTTCGGTGGAGATGATGGCAACTGATGGCCAGGTTAAGTGGATCGTGAAGAAAGGTGATCAGGTGTTTGGTCCGTTTGAGACGAAAGAGGAGGCTCTGAAGTTTGAGCTGGGCCTGGAGGCTGATGATTGAAGTCCGCAAAGGCATTTGCACGCATGATCATGAACCCGCAAGTCAAAAAACCCGTATTTTTTTTTTGTGAAAGGGGGAAATCAATGACAGATAGCTACTTTGGAGAAGATAGCTGTGACCAGGCCAATCTTAAGGACTTTGACTTCCCACTGGCGGCTTTCATCATCCATCAGGTGATAACAGCCCGCAATGCCCTGACCTTCCCCGAGCTATGCCAGGCAGTGCATTTCGAGTTCCCAGAGATCACCGCCTTCTGGGGATCCGAAGAATTGCTCGACCAAAAGACCCCCCGGATTGTGTACTGGGTGAATATGGATCGGCATCTCAAAGAAACCCTCGTCACACTCCTCAATGGCCAGGCCCTTCAGCTGGCTCCGGTGATGGACTTCGTCTATCACCTTCATGGGTTTGATTGCCCTTATCCCACCATGATGTGTTCGACCTTGCCCGATGATGGTCGGAAATATTGGTGTCCTGTCCTCATTGAACCTGGGTTCACGTCTCGCAAATTCTTAGCTGGTGCGTAATGGTGCATGCCCGCATGCGCTATCTCTTATCCGGATGGTCGCCGCAAGCTTAATTTTTGGCCATTTTATGAAATAACTATGTGAAGGTGAAAGTGTGCACGTTTGTTTAACCCTTTTTTCCTTTTTGGAGGACGTGTTATGTTTAAGAACGTATTGGGTTGGATCATTTTGGGTGCGGCTCTCGGAACAGGCTATGCCGTAGGGACGAGAGCGGCGGAGTTTTTCATTGACTCCAGCGTGGAAAAGTTAAAAAAGCTAAAGGCTGAGCGAGAAAAAGAAGAGCAGGAAAAACAGAAAGAAAAAGATAAGAACTGATACGTTGTTCCTGCCCTTTCTCGCCCTGCGGTACCTTCTCTTGCTGCCCGCCCCGGCAGAGAAGGTACCATTTTTTTTTTACAGGTCGCTTTCCTGCGTGTCTTTACCAGACACACGCGCACAGGCACGTATGGAGTACAACGCACGCTTATAAGGGAAACAGCGGCAGGTTAAGAATCGTGAGGAAGCCGTCATAATATAGTGAAATGAAAAACACAAAAAACGGCCTCGTGAGTGTGCTGAGACAGTGGTAGAAGAAAGGAGGATGAGCATGATCACTCGTTATCTCGAACATCTTGCACGCAACTGGCTTGTGGCCCTCTTCGCCCTCGGGCTGGCGCTGTTCCACTTTCTTCACGGGATTTTCCCCTGTTGGCTCACCGACCATAACCGTTACCCCTTTTGGGCACATAACGGCAGATACAAGAGCAATAACAAGGAAAAACGATGAGTATTCGGGTTGCCGAACGCTGGAACTCGCGACGCTGGCAGGCAAGCGACACACCTGGTGTGGAGCTGGAGTTTATAATCACCGGCACCGACGACGATTCCGCTCGCAACATGATCTGAGAAGGAGAATAAAATGGCACTGCCTGACTATTTCAAAATCGGCGCTCTAGCGTCCACGAGCACGGGCGTATCCTCGCAGGCCGTCGCGAACGGCGCGACGTTCAC
>Ga0208564_1000972_pt1 | contig 24672 bp, 25 predicted proteins | sample AD_UKC073_MetaG_FD_184439 | JGI IMG/M metagenome (GOLD analysis project Ga0208564, IMG submission 184439) | Active sludge microbial communities of municipal wastewater-treating anaerobic digesters from USA - AD_UKC073_MetaG (SPAdes) (version 2) | ecosystem: Engineered > Bioreactor > Anaerobic >... | reverse complement strand
GGGGGAAAACTTCGCTGACTTTCTCATCTTGGCTCCATTCTCAAGTGAAGGAGCCTCCGCGAAACCCGGGGCGGTTCAACAGTGTGTCCAAGAGCAAACTGGGACGACTCACGTCGCTCAGCGATACTCTCCCACTCGGCTGCCTGCATTCGCGCGCTGAGCATCAGTACCCCGACTAGTCCGGAGCCATTGCTTACGCCACTCGGCGGGACATTCCCTACTAGGTGAGCTGCGGGAAAGTTGTGATCGTGAATCGCTTCGAGAAAAAGAATGACCATCAGCCCATTCGCATTTGCGCACGTTCGGCCTGCCGACTTCAGGAAAATACGAACTTATCTTGGCTTTGCCGCCACACGCGACCTGAGGATGACCAGAGGGGACAAATGAGCGCTATTCCTTTCACTGATCGCGAATTGACACGCGCCTGGCGTGAGCTTTCGTTGGTGGCAACACCACCGGCTCCGACCGACCGACGGAACCCTCACCGCCTGCTTTTGTTCTACGCCGTGGAATGTGGGCTGAAGGCAGTCTGGCTGAAACAACAGCGCCGTACTCTTTTTGAAGGCGCGGACATTCACCGAATGGGACACGACTTGCAACAAGTGCTCAAAGACTTGAAAGTCGGCTCTGCCCTATCGCTACCAGTGTCATTTCTGTTGCCTGCTGTAAGCAAGGCCCCGAACTCTCTGCCACGCAAAGGCAAGTTTGGTGATGTGCACCAGGCTTGGCGCTACGGCGGCAAATGCCAAGCCCCAACGGACGAAGATTGCGAACAGCAGTTGCTGAAGGTGCTTAGCTGGATTCAAGGAGAACTTAAATGAGTGTGCATAACGTCAATGCTGAGCGTTTGCTGACATGGCTGGATGTGGAGCGTTTGCTCAAGCAGCGCACGGCGCTTTGGACTAGGCTTCCTCCAGGCGTGCTGGGCATAGATTGCTTTGCTAGCGGCATGGAGATTCGTCATGCAGCGGAGGCGAATCCCGCCGTGGATACTTGGTTGGCTCAGATATTTGGCCGCGCCTATCTGCGGGAGCAGTCTGCAATCCAGTTGCGAATTGGCCAAGCGACGTACCCCATTGAACTCGTTCAGGATCAAGCTTCAGTGGCTCCTTCGGTGGGACAAAGCTACCCACTATGGCGCGATGTGACTTACCTGCCCGCTGCGCAAGACGATTGTGATGATGTGGAGGCGGCGGTCAACAGTGAGGCGTCGTCATCGCGTGTGAGCACAGCTCGCACGCCGCTGCGCTTTGTCGATGGACCAGACTTGGTGTCTTTTCATTCGTTCAAGGGCGGCGTGGGGCGCACCACGGCACTGATGACTTATGTCGCCGCTTGCTTGCGGGAGGCTAGCCCAGGTGCAAAGAGAATACTTGTTGTGGACGCCGACCTAGAGGCACCGGGGGTAAGTTTTTGGCTGGATGACACCAACCGGCCCACGGTATCCTTCGTGCAGTTGCTTGAAGCCCTGCACTACCCGCCTGCAGGCCTAGATGCGAGCCTGGACTACTTTGCCGACGAGTTGCGCAAGACATCGCTGAGCTTGGGTGGACTGCAGCGAGAGTTATTCGTGTTGCCTGCGGCGCTAGACCTGGCCGAAATTCAGGATATGCCTGTAGCTCCAGAGCATTTGGCACGCAATCCCGAAAACCCATGGCAGCTCAGTGATCACTTGCACGCACTGGGCAAACGCCTAGATGCTGACGCCGTTTTCATCGACTTGCGCGCAGGTCTCAGCGAGTTGGCTAGTCCGATCTTGTTTGATCCGCGTGTCGACCACTTCTTTGTAAGCACAGTGGCCCCGCAATCCGTGCTGGGCATGGCAGAAGTTTTGCGACGCCTATACGCCAGCAACCACCAGTTGCCCTTGGACTGGCAAGACGCAGCGCGCCCTACAGTGGTGTTGAGCCTGCTAACCAAAGAACTGCGGGAGGCCGGGCACTATGAGTCGGCACTGAAGGCCTTGGGAGAGGCATACCCTGCCGAAGACACCTTGACACCATCGGTGCAATGGCTTGAAGCAGAGTTCCTGAGTACCTTGATGTCGATCGGCAGCCTACGCGAGGCCCTAGACAACCTCCCCCAATCCATACGGCTTCATGCCAGTGCTTCGGAGTGGGCGCAATCGCTGTATGCGCAGCCGATCTCGGAGCCGAATCAATCGACTGAGGGCTCCGCACCAGCGGATACAACGTCACGACAACATACCGCTAGCAAATTGCTTGAGGTATGCCAGGCCGCAGAGTTTGCGGAAGGTACTTCAGCGGCCGCAATTTTGGCCACTGAGCCGTTGCTAAATCTTGGGAAGCACTTTGCGAACGAGCTGCCGAATGTACTGATGATCGGTGCCAAGGGGGCTGGCAAGACATTTACTTTCCGGCAGGTAGTCCAGTCGAAGACATGGTCGAGCTTTTTGGGGAAGCTGGGCTTTGATGAGACAGGTGTCTCAGATGCAAGCATCTTCCCGCCTCTATGGTCCAAAAACATTGAGGACAAACCTGATGGTGAGATCAAGCAAGCGCAAAACAACACACTGGATCGGATCGGAAAGGACAAGGCCAAACTGCTCTCAGGCAGCGATCTGGAGAAGCGGATTGCTGCTGCGCTTCAGAACCCACCCAGTCATTGGGATGAGTTTTGGGATGACCTCATCGCCAGCCAGTTCGGCATCCATCAAGGTGGACTCCAAGCCCTGAATGAGACACTAGCAGGTCATTCTGCTCGGGTCATCCTTGTATTTGACGGTATCGAGGACGCATTTGGCGATGCCAATGACGATCATGCACGCAAGGCCATTGAAGCACTACTCAAGATCACCAATCGCATCAGCGAACTCGCCAACCCGCACTTGGGTGCAATTGTGTTCGTACGGCTGGACTACGCTCAAGCAGCAATTCGTCAAAACCTGGGGCAATGGCTGCAACGCTTCAATCCATTTCGTTTGCACTGGAACCCGGAGAGCTTCCTGAGACTAGCCTACATGCTGAGCAGTCAGGCCGGCGTGTATTCCGAAGCTAAACGTGCTGAGGCCTTAAACATCGACAACTTGAAGGCCGAGTTGGAGCAGCTTTGGGGCAAGAAAATGGGCAGTGAGAAATCCAAGGAAGCGCACTCTGCGAGGTGGGTATACGCTGCCTTGTGCGATCTCAAAGGCAATGTGCAGGCGCGTGACCTTGTGCGTTTCTTGAGGATTGCCGCCGACGAAGAGTCCAAGCGCACAGGACAAACCTGGTCCGACCGTGTGCTGGCACCGGAGTCGATGCGCAAAGCCATTCCGCGTTGCAGCGTGGAGAAAGTCAACGAGGCCAAGACAGAAATCGCATCACTGCGAAACTGGGTCAGTGAGATGACAGAAAAAAACATTCACAACTTGAAAGTGCCTTTCAGCGCAGCGCAGTCTGGATTGAAGTCTGATTTGCTTGCAGCGCTACAAGAGCTTGGTGTCATTTACGAAGACACGGACGGAAACCTCGGTGAGGATCGTTTGTTTTTACCTGAAATCTACCGATCTGGGTTGGGTATTGAAACCTCCGCTGCAGGGCGGCCACGCATGCAAGCGCTACTGAAGAAAAACATCGGAACCATTCCGCTGTAAGCGGATGCAAGTAGTCCTCGACGAATCATCTTCAGCGGTCGCTGCGTACGTGCTTCGTTACTCCCGGCGCCGATGCCCGTCTCGGTATGAGCGGTGAAACTGGCCGCGCGCTTGATAGCCTTACGCCTAGGTAAAACCTCCGCATAAAACCAATTTCATACAGAAACACCGGCCTGCAGCCAACGCAACAACCCTGCCGCCACCGCCTCGGGCCGCTCCATCGGGGCCATGTGGCCGGCATCTTCCACCACGTCGATCACACCCTCTGCCGCGGGGGGCAGCAGCTGCAGCATCGCTTGGTGCTGCGCGGGCGGCGACCAGCTGTCTTGTGCGCCGCAGCCCAGCAGGGTGGGCACCTGCAGGCTGCGCAGCACGTCGCTGGCGTCGGGCCGCGCCAGCAGGGCGGTGATCTGGGCGGTAAACACGTCGGCGCTCTTGCGCATGAACATGGCCAGGATGCGTTCCACCAGCGCCACGTCACCCAGCCGCGCGGGGTGCACCATGCCCTGCACCCAGACCTGGGCCATGGCGCGCACGCCCTGCTCTTGTGCCACTTTCAGCAGAGCGTGGCGCTTGCTGGCTTCTTCTTCGCCCGCAGCGCCAGCGGCGCGCGGCAGGTAGCCGGTGTCGAGCAGCGCCACGCGGCTCACGCGCTGGGGGGCCAGGCGCACCACCTCCAGCGCCACCCGGGCGCCCATGGAATGCCCGGCCAGCGCGAAGCGCGCGGGGGCCGCATCCAGCAGCTGCTGCGCCATGGTGACCAGGCTGCTGGCATGGCCGTGGTCCACCACCGTGCAGTCGCGCCCGGCGGCCAGCGCGGGCAGCAGCGGCTCCCACACGGCGTGGTCACACATCAGGCCGGGGACGAGGATCAGGGGTTCGTGTGGCATGGGTTCAGCGGCTCTTGCCCGGGTCCTTGACGTCGGCCACGGTCTGGATTTCATGGTTCCAGAGCTGGGCGCCGCTCTTCTCGACCTTGCGGATATAGATGTTGTGCACCACGTCGCGGGTCTGCGGGTCGATGCGCACGGGGCCGCGCGGGCTCTCGAAGGCCTGGCCCTTCATGGCGTTCAAAAGCGCCTCGCCGTCGGCGCCCTTGCTGGCCTTGGCGGCCTCGTAGATCACGCGCATGCCGTCGTAGCCGCCCACCGCCATGAAGTTGGGGCGCAGGCCGTTGTTGGCCTTGCCGAAGGCTTCGACAAACTGGCGGTTGAGTGCGGAGTTGTGGCTGGCGGAGTAGTGGTGTGCCGTCACCACGCCCAGCGCGGCGTCGCCCATGGCGTTGAGGATGTCGTCGTCGGTCACGCTGCCTTCGGCAATCATGCGGATGCCGGCCTTGTCCAGCCCGCGCTCGGCGAACTGCTTCATCAGCGCCGCGCCCACGCCCGATGGCACGAAGGTGAACAGCGCGTCGGGCCTGGCGTCACGCACCTTCTGCAGGAAGGGGGCAAAGTCGGGGCTGCGCAGGGGCACACGCAGCGACTCGACCACCACGCCGCCGTTGGCGGTGAAGCGCTGGTTGAAATACTTCTCCGAGTCCACGCCAGGTGCGTAGTCGGTGACCAGGGTCACCACCTTGCGGATGTTGTTGGCGCTGGCCCAGTCGGCCAGGGTGGTCACCACCTGCGGCACGGTGAAGCTGGTGCGCACGATGTAGGGCGAGGCCTCGGTGATGCTGGAGGTGGCTGCGGCCATCACCACCAGCGGCGTCTTGCTCTGTGTGGCGATCGGCGCCGTGGCCATGGCCAGCGGCGTGAGGCCGAAGCCGGCCAGCACACTGACCTTGTCGTTCACGACCAGCTCCTGGGCGATGCGTTTGGACACGTCCGCAACGCCAGTGTCGTCCTTGACGATCAGCTCGACCTTGCGGTCGGCCACGGTGTCGCCCTGCTGCGCCATATACAGCCGTGCCCCGGCCTCGATCTGCTTGCCGGTGGACGCAAACGGCCCGGTCAAGGGCAGGATGAGGCCGATCTTCAGCGGTTCGGCCTGGGCGATGCCGGTGGCCAGCAGCAGGGCCAGCAGGGCGCCAGATGCGCGGCGCAGGTGTGGGGGGGTGTGCATGGGGTGTCTCCGTTTTTGGAATGCCCCGGATGATGAATCGCCCTGCGCGGCGGGTCTAATGCTTTTGCCGGCCCAGCTATGCGTTTTGCTTAATTTCAATTTCCCCAGCAACCTTGCGCAGCGCCTCCAGCATCCGCGCGGCCGTCTGCGCGGGCAGGTAGCCGGCACGCTGCAGCACCCCGATACGGCGCGGCGCGTGCTGCACCGGCACGGGCACCCGGGCCAGCAGGCCGGCCTGCAGCTCGTGCTGCACCTGGCGCGGCGACATCATGGCCAGGCGGTCGCCGTGCAACAGCAGGGCCTGCATCAGCAAAGCACTGTTGGCGCGCACACCGTCCGCCGGCAGCGACTGGCCGGCGGCGGCAAAAGCCTCTTCAAAAGCGCGCTGTGCCGGGGTGTGCGGCATGGGCATGATCCACTGCGCCGCAGCCAGATCCGGCCATGCAACACCTGGCGCCAGCAGCGGATGGCCCGCCCGCGCGACCACGGCCAGGGTGTCCTCGAACAGGGGCTCCTGCTGCAGGTCATCGCCGGGGGCTGCGGGCCGCAGGGCACCCACCAGCAGGTCGATGTCGGCGTGGCGCAGCTGGTGCACCAGCGCGTCGTAGGTGCCGTCCACGATGGTGATGCGCAGCCCAGCGCCCTGGCAGCGCAGCACCTCGTCCACGGCGGGCGCCAGCAGCATGCCGGTGGAAAACGGCAGCGTGCCGATGGTGAGCTGCCCCTGCGGGCGCCCCTGCAGGAAGGCCAGTTCCTCGTCGCCCTGGCGCAGCTCGGCCAGGCAGAGCTGCACGGCACGCAGCAGCTGGTCGCCCGCCTCGGTGGGGCGGATACCCTTGCGTGTGCGCAGAAACAGGGCGCTGCCTGCAAGGTGCTCCAGCTGGAGCAGCGTCTGGTGGACGGCGGGCAGGCTGACCTGCAGCTGGTCTGCGGCCTGCGCCACCGAGCGTGTGGCACACAGGGCCAGCAGCAGGCGCATATGGCGCAAGCCCAGTCCCATCACCACGCGGCTGGACCACCAGGGCATGGCAGGGGCAGACAGGCCAGTGGGCGTGAAGGCATGCAGCTGCTGCGCAGCCCGCCCGGCCCGCAGCAGCACAGCATGGCCCTGGGCCGTGGGCTGCATGCCCTGGGCGGACCGCTCGAACACCATCCAGCCGAGAGTGGCCTCCAGCGCCTGCACGGCCCGCACCACCGAGGACTGCGAGAGGTGCAGCAGCTCCGCCCCGCGCACCGTGCTGCCGGCCGCAGCCACCACGGCGGCGGTGCGCAGCCCACGCCAGGACTCGGCCAGCGCCATTGGCATCAGTCCTGCTGCAGCACGGCCACCATGCGCTGGTAGTCCTTGCGGTAGCGCCGCGCCAGGGTGTGCTTCTGGCTGTCGCTGAGGATTTTCCCGGACACCTGGAAGAAGCGCCGCTCTTCCTCGTGCAGGTGGTGGTGCACTTCATGCGACAGCTTGCGGGCCCGCTCCAGCCAGGCGTCGCCGCCAATGTCGGCCTGGCCCAGCTGCTCCACACATTCGTCGATCTCGTGGTGCTCGGACAGCGCGTGACGAGACGGGCTCAGGCCCATGTCGTCCATCAGGATCGGGGCGTACAGGAACCGCTCTTCCGCAGCCGCGTGGGCCGCCAGCTCGACACGCAGGGCCTGGAACAGCTCGCTGCGCCGGGTGTCGCCGGCCTTGGCCCGCAGCAGCCGGCGGCACAGGCTGCGCTGGGCGGCATGGCTTTCGCGCAGGGCGTCGTAGATGTTGTCTGCCATGGGGTAGCTCCTTTGCACAGAGGTATGTGGAAACGAAGCCCTGATGATCTCTGCCCCCGGCGGGCCCCGCCGTCGGTGGCCGGCGCCAGCCTTTGTGGGACCGAGACTACGCCGGGTTCATCAGCAGTGCAGGCTCATCGGCCTCCAGCACCTGCTGGGCCCAGGCACGCAGGCGCTGGCTGTCGGCACGCAGCACCTCCTGCTTGACGGCCAGGATCTGCGACGGGTGCATGGAGAAGCTGCGCAGGCCCAGGCCGATCAGCAGCTTGGTCATGCTGACGTCGCCGGCCATTTCGCCGCACACACTCACACTCTTGCCCAGGGCCTGGCTGGTGGCGATGGTGTCGGCCAGCAGGCGCAGCACGGCGGGGTGCAGCGGGTCATAGAGGTGGGCGACGGATTCGTCGGCGCGGTCGATGGCCAGGGTGTACTGCACCAGGTCGTTGGTGCCGATGGAGAGGAAATCGAAGTAGCGCAGGAACTGGCGCACCATCAGCGCGGCGGCCGGGATCTCGATCATGGCGCCCAGCTTCACCGGGCCGAAGGGCACACCGCGTTGCTCCAGCTCGGCGCGCGCCAGGTTGATCTGCGCCAGGGTGCTGCGGATCTCGCTGGCATGGGCCAGCATGGGCACCAGCAGCTGCACCGGCCCATGGGCTGCCGCGCGCAGAATGGCCCGCAGCTGGTTGCGGAACATGGCCGGGTCGGCCAGGCTCCAGCGGATGGCGCGCAGGCCTAAGGCGGGATTCAGGTGGGCGGAGTCATGCACGGCGGTGTCCAGCGGCTTGTCGGCACCCACATCCACGGTGCGGATGGTGACCGGCAGGCCGCGCATACCGTCCACGGCGCGGCGGTAAGCCTGGTACTGCTCTTCTTCGTTGGGCAGGCGGCCCTGTCGGCCCATGAAGAGGAATTCGCTGCGGAACAGCCCCACACCCACCGCACCAACGGCCAGCGCGGCGTCGGTGTCCTCGGGCATCTCGATGTTGGCCAGCAGTTCCACGCGCTGCTCGTCCAGCGTCATGGCCGGGGTGTGACGCAGGCGGGTGAGGCGTTCGCGCTCCAGTTCACCCTGGCGCTGCTTGAAGCCGTATTCCGCCAGGATGATGGGAGAAGGGTCCACGATCATCACGCCGGCGTCGCCGTCGATGATGACCCAGTCGTCCTGGCGCACCAGCTGGCTGGCCGAGCGCATGCCGACGATGGCCGGGATGTCCATGCTGCGCGCCACGATGGCGGTGTGCGAGGTCTTGCCGCCCACGTCGGTGACGAAGCCGGCGAACACACTCTGCTTGAACTGCAGCATGTCGGCGGGCGACAGGTCATGCGCCACGAGCACCAGGGGCACGTCCACCGTGTCATCCAGCAGCAGGTCCTGCTGCGTGCGCCGGCGTGGCGACGGTGTGGGCGGCGCCACCGCCAAGGGCACCCCCTTCATGTGGCGCAGGATGCGCTCGACCACCTGCTCCAGGTCGGCCTTGCGCTCACGCAGGTAGGGGTCCTCCATCTCGTCGAACTGGCGGGCGATGATCTCGAGCTGGGTGGTCAGGGCCCACTCGGCGTTGTAGAGGCGCTCGGTGATCCAGTGCTTGACGCCCGAGGTCAGGGCCTCGTCCTGCAGCAGCATCAGGTGCACGTCCAGAATGGCCGACAGCTCGTGCGGCGCTTCGCGCGGCCCCATCTGTGCCACGCTCTGCTGCAGGCGCTGCAGCTCTTCGACCACGGCATTGCGGGCGTTGCGCACCCGGCCGATCTCGGCCTGCACCTGGCTGGCGTCCACGAAGTAGTGCGCCACATCCATGCGGCTGGAGGCCACCAGCACGGCGCGACCGATGGCGATGCCACGGGCCACCGGCAAACCATGCACTGAAAACGTCATGTTGTCCCTTCGGTTCCCGCAGTGCGCGGGGCCTGTGCGCCCGGGCTTCGGCGGCGGTATGTGTCGGCCCGGGTCAGCACGGTCACTCGCCTTCGCCGAACTTGTCGTTCATCAGGGCCAGCAGGGCGTCCATGGCTTCCTGCTCCCGCGCGCCGCTGGTTTCCAGCACCACGGTGGCACCCAGCCCGGCGGCCAGCATCATGACGCCCATGATGCTCTTGGCGTTCACCCGGCGCTCGCCCCGGGAAATCCAGACGTCGCACGGGAAGCTGCCCGCGAGTTTGGTGAGCTTGGCCGACGCACGGGCATGCAGGCCCAGCTTATTGCTGATGGTCGTAGTGGTTTTGATCATTTTTTCTTCGGGTCTGGTTCTGCGGCGCGGTGATGGCAACCTGCATGACACCCTGGGTACCGCCGGTGAGGGCCCGCGCCACCAGGGCGTCGAGCGGCTCGTGCCGGTAACTCACGGTGCGCAGCAGCATGGGCAGGTTGACCCCGGCCACGAGCCGCGAGCGGACCCCGTCCACCAGGCGCTGCGCCACGTTGCACGGGGTGGCGCCGAACACGTCGGTCAGCACCAGCACATGGCGCGAGCGGGCCTGCTCCAAAGAGATGCGCGCAGACTGGAAGGTCTCTTCGGGCGACACATTGGGCTGCACATCCAGCGCGGTCACGCCGTCACCACAGTCGGGAAACACATGCAGGGCGCATTGCCGAAGCGCATTCGCCAGGGGCGCATGGGCAATGATGAGGATGCTGTTGTTCATGGGTGGTACACGGCTGGGGTCGGGCGCCATCCCTCTGATGCCGCCGTCCTGCCCGATTCGGTTGTCTGCAGGAAACGTGGGTTGATTATGTCCGCTCTCCGGCAGCCTCCTGCACACGCATCCGTGGCGCCCACAGGAAATACAGGTAGGAGATCACACTGAGCAGCAGGAAAACAGCCATGGTGGCGCGAAAGGCATCCGGCACCGGCAAACCCGCGTTCGAGAAGAAGTCCACCCCCAGCCCGATAGACCACTGCAGGACGAAAACCCCCAGGAACACCACCAGGTTGTAGGCCGACAGCGCCCGCCCGGCCAGCGCCGCCGGAAACACCATGGCCACGGCCGGCTGGGCCAGGGACACGCAGGTGGAGGTCACGCAGAACAGGGCCCAGGCGGCCGCCCCCGCGTGCTGGCCTGCCGCAATGGTGGCGGCCAACACCAGGAAACTCACCGGCAGCCCCCAGGTGATGAGCCGGTCCACATGGACCCCCCTGCGGAACAGCCAGGGGGTGAGCATGCCCCAGCTCCAGAAAGTGCACAGCATGCACAGGTTGATGACAAACAGGCCGGCGGCCGCCTCCAGCGGCGTGTAGCCAGCCACCCGCACCATCCAGGGCCCGGCCCACAGGGTCTGCATGGCCACCATGCCGCCATAGCTGCAGAAGCCGATAGGCACCATGCGCCGGAAATACGGATGCCGCCAGACTGCGGCATACCCCGCCGCGGGCGCCGACCCGTCCGAGGCCACCACAGGCGCCTGCTGCCAGGCGGGCACCACCAGGTAGATCAGCAGCATGGACAGCGCCAGCAGGCCGGCCAGCCCCCAGAACAACGGCCGCCAGCCCAGATGTGGCAGCAGCCACTGCACCGGCAGGGTGGACGCCAGCATGCCCAGCGAGCCGGTCATCAGCATCCAGGAGTTGGCGCGCAGCTGGGTGGTGGGGGTCAGCCAGCGGCGGTAGCCCGTCAGCGGCGCCATCAGGCAGGCGCTGACGCCCACGCCACACAGCACCCGCGCCAGCATCAGGGTGGTGAAGCTGGTGGCCATGGAGAACGCAATGCAGCCCAGCACCGCGATGCCCAGGAAACACAACAGCACCTTGCGCGGGCCATGGCGGTCAAGCCAGTTGCCCAGCGGCAACTGGCTGGCCGAGAAACCGAGGAAGTAGCCGCCAGCGAGCAGGCCCAGGTTGCGTGCGCTCAGGCCGAACTCTTCATTCAGCACCGGCGCCAGGGTGGCGGTGACGGCCCGCACCAGTGCGGACAGGAAATAGGCGCTGGCAAAACACAGGAAAACGATCACCGCCGTGCGGCGTGGCAAAACATTCATTTCAATCGGATACTGGAAAAGAAGTTGTCCACCACCGCGCTGTTGCGCTGGTTCGACAGCACCACGGCATGCAGGGCCAGCGTCTGCTCGCCCTGACGGCGCAGGAACCAGGCTGCGTCGAACTGCAGCGGTGCCCCGTCGGCACGCTGGCCGCTGGCGGCGAGACGCACCGCTTCTGGCAGGGGAATGGCGCCCGCAGGCACGAACACCGCCGCGCCCTGCGCGGCATCGGCTGGCGCGTGCAAGTGGGCCAGGGTGGCGCGCTGCCAGTGCCGCAGCACTTCGCCCGGCACCACACCCGGCGGCACCACCACCCAGGACACAGCGAAGACCTGGCCTGCCACCTCGCAGCCCACCATGGACATTTCCATCGTCTGGCCCAGCAGTTCGACGGGGCGACTGCCGCGGTCAGGCTTGCAGGGCAGCAGCAGCTCGGCTGCGGGCGCGTCCAGCCGCGCCAGACGCCAGTCGAGCGCGGGGGAACACGCCACGAGCGCCGCCAGCAGTGCACCACTGGCCCACACTAAAAGATTTCGCATTGCAGGATTATCCCGTCGCACCGGCAACGCCACGGCGCCTCAGCCACATGGCAGAGAAACCGGTTGCAGTGACATTCATTTTGGCTACACTCAGTTACTATATTTTCGGCCCGCGTGGCCAGCCCCACCGGCCTCTCCCGTCACCCTACGTCCATGCCTACTGATCCGCGCTATTTGCCACCGCTGGAGATGCCGGTCGCTGCTCCCCCTGTCGCAGTGGACGTGGTAGTGGACGCGCCGCCGCCGCCCCCTGTCCCGGCTCCCGACTACGCGCTGGTGGCCACCATGGGCCGGCAGCTCTCCGGGCCGGTGGCCAACATGCAATCCATCGTGCAGGCGCTGCTGGACACCGGCAAGATTTCGCGGCGCAAGGTGCAGATGCTGCAGGGCGAGCTGGCCTCCATCCGCCGCCTGTCCATGCAGGGCCAGCAACTGCGGCGGCTGGTGCAAAGCCCGCTGCGCCAGTCCCACGAACGGGTGCGGCTCGACCAGATGCTGTTGCAGGCCCTGGACGAACACACCGAGGTGTTCAAGCTGCAGGCGGTGGAGCTGGTGCAGCGCATCCGCCCGGTGGAGATCATCCTGGACCCCGGCATGGTCACCAGCCTGGTGAACGCCGCACTCGACTGCGCCACCGCGCCAGGCTGCCGCCTGCTGGTCACGCTGGAGATGGCCAACTGGCCCGAGCACGGGGTGCTGACCCTCAAGACACTCCAGACCGTGACGGCAGGCCACACACCGCAATCCCCGCCGGCACCCACCGACTCACTGGCCTGGAGCCTGCTCAACGAAACCACCCGCGCCAGCGCCGTGCTGCTGAGCCATTCCGAAGCCCCGGGGCAGACCACCCTGTCCATCGAGTTTCCCCGCACGGTGCGCCAGCTCGAAGGGCTGACCATGTCCGACGTGGAAGCCGATGAAGATTCGCTGTCCCACATCGACTCCAAGATGGTGTCGGGCCAGCACATCCTGCTGATCTCGTCCGATCCTGCGCTGCGCATGGAGGTGACCCGGGTGTGCTCACGCATGGGGCTGGTCATCGACACGGCCCTGACATCTGCGTTGGCGGTGCGCCACTGCGAGATCGAGAAACCCCAGCTCATCATCGTGGACGAGCGTATAGCAGACACCACCTTCGACGACCTGCGCGAGGATTTTCAGCACGCCGAGCCGGGGTTTCCGATGATCGGCATCGCCGATGACTCCAACACCTTGTCCATGTCAAGCTGGATGGACGACAGCATGGCCCGGATCGGGCGCAGCGACCTGCTGGCGCAGCTGCCGCGCATCCTGGCGGTCGAGCTGACCAAGGTGCTGTGAACTTTTCCGCTCTGGCACACTCTACCCCTCCATGAAGCGCGTTTTTGTTTTTGCCGGTGCCGCCGTGGTGGCCGTTGCCGTTGCGGCCGGGGTATTCTTCAGCTCGGGCAGTTCTGCAGCACCCGCATCCACCTTCGTGCTGCTCGACGGCAGCAAGCAGACCACGGAAGACCTCAAGGGCAAGGTCACCCTGGTCAATTTCTGGGCCACCAGCTGCGTGACCTGCGTGGCCGAAATGCCCAAGGTGATCGACACCTACAACAAATACCAGGCGCGCGGCTATGACACCCTGGCCGTGGCCATGAGCTACGACCCACCGAGTTATGTGGTGAACTTCACGGAAACCCGCAAGCTGCCCTTCAAGGTCGCCATCGACAACACCGGCGCCGTGGCCCAGGCCTGGGGTGACGTGAAGCTGACCCCCACCACCTACATCGTGAACAAGCAGGGCCAGATCGTGAAGCGCTACGTGGGCGAGCCCGACTTCAACGAGCTGCACCGCCTGATCGAAAAACTCCTCGCAGAAACCTGACGGCCACACCCTCCAAGCAAAAAGGGCTGATTTCCTCGGAAATCAGCCCTTTTTGCATCAGATGGCCGCGGAGCAGGCCATGCCAGCAGACACCGTGGAACTGGCTCTGCCAGGCCACTGGTGTCGCCCCTCGGGGAGTATGGGATGGCCACACGAAGTGAGGCCATCCCAACGGGGAGTTACCGACTCCTATATGCGTCGTGGCATGCCTTGCAGGTGCCGGCGGTGGCGCCAAAAGCCGTCTTCAGGTTGTCCAGGTTGCCCGTCTTGGCAGCCGCCACCAGCTTGATGGACTCGGCCTGCAGCTTGTCGCTGTACTCCTTGTACTTGGCCTGTTCCTTCCAGATCTCGGGCTTGGCCTTGCCGCCTTCGGTGCCAGCACCAAAACCAGCCCAGGGCAGGCGGGCGAGTTCTTCCACCACGCCCGCCTCTTCAGCGGCGGCCTTGGCGTCGAAGGGCACCTTGCCGTTGACCATCGCGCCGATGCGGCCAAAGTGCTGACCCATCACGAACAGAGCGCTCTGGCGGTATTTGATGGCGTCTTCGGCCTTGGCGAACTGGGCGCTGGCAGGCACGGCAGCACACAGAGCGGCAACAGCTACGGCAAAGGGGATCAGGGACTTCATGGGCATCCTTCGTGGGTTGGTTATAGGTTTACAGATCACCCGCCGGCAAGCAGAGTTCCCGCAAAATGCACACCCGAAGCCGATGGCGCAGACGGTGCAGGAACCTTTGACGCCATTGAGCGACCAAGCCATTATGCGGAAGAATGTGATGGGCGTAAGTCGCGCCCGTCATGCCCCTGCAGTGCCCGCTACCAGCCCTTTCGAGAACCAATAACATGACCCACACCGTTCGTATCTGGGATCTCCCCACCCGTCTTTTTCACTGGCTGCTGGCGCTGTGCGTCATCGGGCTGGTCATCACCGCCAACGTGGGCGGCAACGCCATGGTCTGGCACTTCCGCCTGGGCTACACGGTGGCTACCCTGCTGCTGTTCCGGGTGGTGTGGGGGCTGGTGGGCGGGCACTGGTCGCGCTTCTCCAGCTTCCTGTATGCACCGGCCAGCATCGTGCGTTACCTGAAGGGCCAGAGCCCGGAAACCCACCGGCTGGGCCACAACCCGCTGGGGGCGCTGTCGGTCTGGGCGCTGCTGCTGTTCCTGATGGTGCAGGTGGGCACCGGCCTCGTCAGCGATGACGAAATCGCCGCCGCCGGCCCGCTGACCGCCCTGGTGTCGGGCGACACCGTGGCGCAGGCCAGCTGGTACCACAAGGACATCGGGGCCTGGATCCTGATCGGACTGGTGGGCCTGCATGTGCTGGCCATCCTGTTCTACACCTTCGGCAAGAAGCAAGCCCTGTTGGGTGCCATGGTGCATGGCGACAAGGAGACTACCCACGCCGCCGTGCCCAGTGCACGCGACACCCTGGGCAGCCGCGCTGGCGCGCTGGGCGTGCTGCTGGCCTGCGCGGCCCTGGTGCGCTGGGTCGTGCAGTTGGGCGGTTGAGCCGCCCTGAATGGCGATAAACTGAAGCGGATTCTTTCTCTCCACGCGACGTTTTGGACACTCCGCAGATACAGATTTCCAGCCCCGGCCCCCAGGACATGGACGCCATCCGGGAGATCTTCCAGGAATACGCCGACGGCCTGGGCATCGACCTGTGCTTCCAGCAATTCGATGCCGAACTCGCCGGCCTGCCTGGCGAATACCAGGAGCCGCGCGGCGGGCTGCTGATGGCCCGCGTGGGCGGTGAGCTCGCCGGCTGCTGCGCGCTGCGCCCGCTGGACAATGCCGACTACCCGAACGCCGCCGAGATGAAGCGCCTGTATGTGCGCAAGGTTTTTCGCGGGTTCGGGCTGGGACGCCAGCTCAGCGAGGCGATCCTGGACACCGCCCGCCGTGCCGGCTACACCTGCGTGCTGCTGGACACCCTGAGCGAGATGGACGCCGCCCGCAGCCTGTATGAAGACCTGGGCTTCGTCGAGATTGCCCCCTACTACCACAACCCCATCAGCGGGGCCCACTACCTCAAGGTGGACCTGTAGGACCATGTTGCAGGGCAAAACAGGCCTTCCGCGCCCGTTTTACGCCGGCATATAGCTACACAAACAATAGCACTCAGCCTGCCGCGCGCCTGGACAGGATCTCGAAGGCCGGCAGGGTCTTGCCCTCCAGCACCTCCAGGAAGGCGCCGCCGCCGGTGGAGATGTAGCCGATGTCCTTCTCGATGCCGTACTTGGCGATGGCGGCCAGCGTGTCGCCGCCACCGGCGATGCTGAAGGCGCTGGATTCGGCGATGGCCTGGGCCACCACCTTGGTACCGTTCTCGAAGGCTGGGAACTCGAACACCCCCACCGGGCCGTTCCAGACGATGGTGCCGGCAGCTTTGAGCTGAGCGGCGAGTTTGGCAGCCGTCTCGGGGCCGATGTCGAGGATCAGGTCGTCGTCTTCCACCTCGGTGGCCTTCTTCACCGTGGCGGGCGCGTCGGCAGCAAAGGTCTTGGCCACCACCACGTCGGTAGGGATAGGCACGTTGGCACCGCGCGCGGCCATGGCGTCGATCACTGCGCGGGCTTCCGCCAGCAGGTCGGGCTCAGCCAGGCTCTTGCCGATCTTCAGGCCGGCGGCCAGCATGAAGGTGTTGGCGATGCCGCCGCCCACGATCAGCTGGTCCACGTTGCTGGCCAGGCTTTTCAGGATGGTGAGTTTGGTGCTGACCTTGCTGCCGGCCACGATGGCCGCCAGCGGGCGCGCTGGCTGCGCCAGGGCCTTGGTGATGGCGTCGATTTCGGCTGCCAGCAGCGGGCCGGCGCTGGCGATGGGGGCGTACTGGGCGATACCGTAGGTGGTGCCCTCGGCGCGGTGGGCGGTGCCAAAGGCGTCGTGCACAAAGATGTCGCACAGGGCGGCCAGCTTGCGGGCGAGTTCTTCCTTGTTCTTCTTCTCGCCTACGTTGACGCGGCAGTTTTCCAGCAGCACCACCTGGCCGGGTGCCACGGTGACGCCGTCCACCCAGTTGGAGACCAGCGGCACTTCACGGCCCAGCAACTCACCCAGGCGCTTGGCAACCGGGGCCAGCGAGTCCTCGGGCTTGAACTCGCCTTCGGTGGGGCGGCCCAGGTGGCTGGTCACCATCACGGCAGCACCGGCGTCCAGCGCCATGCGGATGCAGGGCACGCTGGCGCGGATGCGGGTGTCTTCGGTGATATTGCCGGCGTCGTCCTGCGGCACGTTCAGGTCGGCACGGATGAACACGCGCTGGTTACGGGCTTTGCCTGCAGCACACAGGTCGGAGAAACGGATGACGTTCATGGCAGAGGGGATGAGAAAAATGGCAGATCAGAGGGCAGGGGCAAACCTGCCTATTTTAGAAGCCCGCCCGACACCGGCCTGACGCACCCAGGCAGCGTATGGGGCTACCAGCCCAGTCCGATGTGCAGCGGCAGAAAAACCGCCATGCCCACCACGATGGTGGCCATCACATCGCGCCGCCAGAAATAGGCCGCCACGCCGGCTGCTGCCGCGTAGATACGGGCGTCGTGCAGCGAGCCGATCAGTTGCCCCTGGGTCATGACGACCTCGGGCACCACCACCGCCGACAAGGCGGCGATGGGTGCGTACTGCAGGCCGCGCTGCGCCCAGTGGGGCAGGCTCCAGGGCCGGTCGAAGATGAAGAAGAAGCAGCGCGCGATCACGGTGACACAGGCCATGCCGCCAATGACGGCCAGGGTCCACAGGTCGGTCGTGCCAGTCATGCGCGGTGCTCCTCGGGCAATTCGGGCGCTGGGGGAGGCGAAGGCCGCAGCTTCTCCAGGCTCAGGCAGGCCAGCACCGCCACGGCGATGGCCACAATGATGTTGAGCTTGAGCGGCAAGGCATAAGCCGCCACGGCCGCCACCCCGGCCAACGCGGCCGAGAGCATGCGCAGGCGGGTGGTGGCCAGCGAGCACAGGATGCCCACCAGGCACAGGATGCCGGCAAAACCCAGGCCCCAGGCGGTGGGAATGAAGTTGGCCAGCGCGATACCGAGGATGCTGGAGCCCACCCAGTTGCTCCAGTTCACACACGAGTTGCCGGCCAGGTAAGCCTGCTGGGCCACCCGCGCCTCCTCGGTCTGGCCCGGCTTGGGGAAGCGCTGCACGAACAGCACATAGGTGATGTCGGTGGTGAGGTACCCCGTCACCAGCCGCTCCAGGCGGGGCAGATGGATCAGGTAAGAGCGCAGATGCAGGCTGAACACCACAAAGCGCAGGTTCACGCAGAACGCAGTGGCCAGGATCACCCACATCGGCGCCCCCACCAGCAGCAGCGGAATAGCCGCCAGTTGCGAGCTGCCGGCGTAGACAAACATCGCCATGGCCAGCGCTTCGACGATGCTCATGCCGGACTTGACCATGGCCACCCCGGTCATCAGGCCCCAGGCCGCAATGCCCAGCGACTGGGGTGCCATCTGGCGAAAACCGACAGCAAACTCGGGGTGGGTGTAGTAAGCGCGGCGCAGGAACATCGGTCAGTTTCCGAAAACTATGCCAGCTTGCAGGCCCGGAAAGCCCCGCAGGAAATCGGCCACCGGCAGGCGCTTGCCGCCCGCACGCTGCAGCAACGTCGGCCACAGCACGCCGTGGCCGCACTGCACCGCCAAGCCATCGGCATCCGCCTGCAGGATGGTACCCGGCAACGCCGTGGGTGTGCCGGCCCGCTCGGCCGGGCGGCAGGCCCAGACCTTGATGGTTTCACCCTGCAGCAGGCTGGACGCACCAGGAAAGGGATCGAATGCACGGACACGCTGGTCCAGTATGGTGGCGGGTTGGGTCCAGTCGATCAGCGATTCGGCCTTCTCGATCTTGTGCGCATAGGTGATGCCATCGGCTGGCTGCGGCGTGGCCCGCAGACCGCCGCAGGCCGCCAGCTCCAGCGCCTCGACCACCATACGGCCGCCCAGCACGGCCAGCCGGTCGTGCAAGGTGGCGGTGGTGTCGGCGTCGGGCCCGTCGTGCCGGATAGGCAGGCGCTCGGCCAACAGCATGTCGCCGGTGTCCAGTCCTTCGTCCATCTGCATGATGGTCACCCCCGTCTCCAGATCACCCGCCTCGATGGCACGGTGGATGGGAGCGGCCCCGCGCCAGCGCGGCAGCAGGCTGGCGTGGATGTTCAGGCATCCGAGCCGGGGCTGGTGTAGCGTCCAGGCCGGCAGGATGAGCCCGTAGGCCGCCACCACCATCACATCGGCCTGCGCAGCGGCGATGGCGTCGCGGGCCGCTTGCGCGTCTTCCGGGAACTTGCCGTCCAGCCGCAGGCTGCGCGGCTGCGCCACGGGCAGGCCGTGCTCCAGGGCGAACTGTTTGACGGCACTGGGCTGCAGCTTCATGCCCCGACCCGCGGGGCGGTCGGGCTGGGTCAGCACCAGGGGAATGGCGAAGCCGGCCGCATGCAACTGCGCCAGTGCCACACGGGCGAATTCAGGGGTTCCAGCAAAAATGACGCGCATTGGACGGTGTGGGAGACAGGGCAAGCCGGCCGCTTATTTCCAGTTGGGGTCTTTGAATTCCATGCCGGGGTGGGCCCGCTGCACGATGTTGTTGCCATCCAGGTACACCCAGTAGAACATGTCCACGCCATCGTTCCAGCGGTAGGTCATGATGGGGCCGTGCCAGTTGCCCACGGCGTCGATGCTGGCGGGGGGGCCGAACTCCCGCTCCACGTCGGCACGGGTCCACTGCCCTGGCTGGATCTGCTGGAACCGTGCCGCAGTCAGGGCCTGGTGCATCCCCAGCACCTGGCCGTTACGGTCCAGGTCCACCATCCAGGCGACCTGCCCTGCGGGCTGGAAGGAGTATTGCAGCCGCTCGCCATCAGACAGCGCCACGCTGCGGGTGGGCTGGCCCATGCGGGCCAGCACCGTCGCACGCGGGGTGCCAGGCGGCATGTCCGGTCCGTTCAGTCCGTAGCCGGCACAACCGGCCAGCAATGCGGCGGCCAGCGCCAGCAGGCTGCCGCGCCGCAGCGCCGTGCGGTAACAGTCAGGCACGGACGGCCTCGCGCTGGGCCTTGAGGAGTTTGGTCTTGATGCGGTTGCGCTTCAGGGGCGACAGGTATTCCACGAACACCTTGCCCAGCAAGTGGTCCAGTTCATGCTGGATACAGACGGCCAGCATGCCTTCGGCTTCGATGGTCTGGGGCTGGCCGGTGGCGTCGAGCGCCTGCACCCGCACCGCAGCAGCGCGCTCCACGCCGTCGTAGATACCGGGCACCGAAAGGCAACCCTCTTCGCCTACGTGTTTTTCGGCGCTGGCCCAGACGATTTCGGGGTTGATCAGCACCAGGGGTTCGTTACGATCCTCCGACACATCGATGACCACCAACCGCTCATGCACGTCCACCTGGGTGGCGGCCAGGCCGATGCCCTGGGCGTCGTACATGGTCTCCAGCATGTCCGCCACCAGCGCCTTGATGCGGGCATCCACGGCCTGCACCGGCTTGGCAACCTTGAACAGGCGGGGATCGGGGTAACGGAGAATAGAGAGAATCGCCATGGCAAACTTGGGGAAGATGTCGCTATTTTCTCAATATTTCGCGACCGAGGCACGACGGTGCTCCAATAATGTTGCCCAATCAAGGTCTTCAGCGCAAAATCCGCCATGATTTGTAACCATACTTTGCCAGCATCACTGCCATCGCAGGGAGCCCTGGCCCGCGCACGGGGGCGCATTGCAATGCAACTGAACCGAAAGACTACTGCGGGTAACAGCATGCACATCGGCACAGGCATTGCCGCCATGTCGGCCCTGGCGCTGCTGGTGGCCGGCTTTGCGGTTCCCAGCGCCCACGCCCAGAACTTCCCCATCACTTCAGGCCAGCGCGCCACCGCCGAGCAGGTCGCCAGCAAAGGCGTGCCTATCAGCGAACTGGCGCCCAACGCACCCGACGTGTATGTAGTGAAACGGGGCGACACCCTGTGGGCCATCTCGGGCATCTACCTCATGCGGCCCTGGCGCTGGCCGGAGCTATGGGGTATGAACCTGCAGCAGATCCGCAACCCGCACCTGATCTACCCGGGCCAGAAGCTCTACCTGGAAAAGAAGGATGGCTACGCCCGCCTGCGCACCGACATGGCCGATGCCGACAAGACCGTACGCCTGTCGCCGCGCACGCGTTACTCCGACCTGGGTGACGGCGCTCTGCCCACCCTGCCGCCCCACCTGATCGAGCCCTTCCTGACCGAGCCGCTGGTGGTGGACGAAGCCACCCTGGCCGATGCCGCGCGGGTGGTGGCTACCCGCGACAACCATGTACTGATCAGCAAGGGCGACCGCGCCTACGCCCGCGGCGCTGGCCCCACTGCCCTGCTGATGGATGCCGGCAAGCCGCGCGATTTCCGCATCTTCCGCAACTCGACACCGCTGAAGGACCCTGAAACCGGCGAGGTGCTCGGCTTCGAGGGCCAGTATGTCGGCCAGGCTGTGCTGGCCCGCCCCGAAACCACCCGCGACGTCACCGAGAGTTCCGGCACCGTCACCAGCACGATTGTTCCAGCCACCATCGACGTGGTGAGCACCAAGGAAGAAGTCCGTGTGGGTGACCGCCTGCTACCCGAGCCGGAACGCCAGATGCGCAGCTATACACCCCATGCACCGGCCCAGCCGGTGGATGCGCGGGTGGTGTCCATCTACGGCAGTGCTGTGGCCAATGCCGCCCAAAGCCAGGTCGTCGCCATCAACCGCGGCACCCGCGACGGCATGGAAGTGGGCCACGTGCTGGCCCTGCTGACCGGCGGTAACCGCCAGGTGGACCGCACCGATGCGGCACGGCCGGACATGGTACTGCCCTACGAGCGCAACGGCTTGCTGATGGTGTTCCGCACTTTCGACCGGGTGTCCTATGGGCTGATCCTGCAGATCGACACGGGCGTGCGTGTGGGTGACCGCCTGATCAACCCGAGATAAGAAAACAACCCCCATGCCGCTCTGCGGCGCCCCCTTCTGCTGCGCGAATGGGGCGCACTGGAGGGGACATTTCCCGTATCCCAATAGGGTGCGATCAGGGTTTCTTCACGCCGCAGCCTAGACGGGCTGCGGCACAATGCCCGGCCATGGACCCACAAGAACTGACCGCTTGGCTGCGGTTGACCCTGAGCCATGGTGTTGGCAATGCGACGGCACGCAAGCTGCTCGCCGCTTTTGGCATGCCGCAAGCGATCTTCGAGCAGCCTTTGCCCGCACTGCTGCAAGTGGTGACACCCGCCCAGGCCAGAGCCCTGCAAACGCCGCCGCCCGGCTTGGATGAACTGCTGGCCCGTACGCTGCAATGGCTGCAGGACAGCGGGCCTGCAGCCCAGAAACACACCATGCTCACCCTGGGTGACGCAGCATACCCTGCTGCCTTGCTCACCATGGAAGACCCGCCCCTGGTGCTCTACACGCTCGGCGCAGGCACCCTCTCTGCCGCACAACTGGACCGCAGCATCGCCATCGTGGGCAGCCGCAATCCTACGGCCCAGGGTGCCCAGAACGCCAGGGCCTTTGCCAAAAGCTTCAGCGCCAGCGGGCTGACCGTTGTCTCGGGTCTGGCGCTGGGCATTGATGGCGCGGCCCATGAGGGCGCCCTGGACGGCGCTGACCCGCAGCACCCACTGTCCACCATTGCCGTGGTGGGCACCGGGCTGGACCGGGTCTATCCCAGCCGGCATCTGGCGCTAGCCCACCGCATTACCCAGAATGGCCTGCTGCTCAGTGAATATCCGCTGGGCACCCCCCCGCTGGCGGCCAACTTCCCCAAGCGCAACCGCCTCATTGCCGGCCTGTCGCGCGGCACCCTGGTGGTGGAAGCCGCCCAGCCTTCCGGCTCACTGATCACAGCGCGGCTGGCTGCCGAACAGGGTAAGGAGGTGTTCGCCATTCCGGGCTCCATCCATGCGCCACAGTCGCGCGGCTGCCATGCACTGATCAAGCAAGGGGCCAAGCTGGTGGAGTCGGCGCAGGATGTGCTGGAAGAACTGCACTTTCAGTCCGCCCCGTGCGGCCTGAGCCCATCCGACACCACCCATACCGCACCAGACCACGCAGACCCCGATGGGGTACTGGCTGCACTGGGTTTTGACCCAGCCAGCCTGGATGCCCTGGTGTCACGCACCGGGATCGATGCAGCCACCCTGCAGGTGCGGCTGCTGGAGCTGGAGCTCGACGGGCTGGTGGCCCGCCTGCCGGGCGGACTGTTCCAGCGCGTGGCCCACGCCTGACAGCGCGTGCGTCCGGGCGGATGCCGTGGGCCTGCCAAGTTTGTACGTTATATTGAAACCATGATGGAAGTTCTGGTGTATTTGTACGAAAACTATGGTCACGGTGCGGCATGCCCCCGGTCCGAACAACTGAGCCGCAAACTGGATTCGGCGGGGTTCCCGCAGGCAGAGATCGCGGCGGCGCTGGACTGGCTGGATGGCTTGCGCCTCGCCATCCAGGACACCCAGCGGCCACCCGAACGCCCGCTGCGCCCCGCGCCAAGCCCGATGGATAGCATGCGCATCTACACTCCGATGGAACAGGCGCAACTGGGCCCAGACTGCATCGGCTTCATGTGCTTCCTGGAACAAGCCGCAGGGCTGAATACCCATTTGCGCGAAATCCTGATCGATCGCGCCATGGCCGCCACGGACAAGCCGCTGGCCCTGCACGATTTCAAGATCATGGCCCTGATGGTGTACTGGGGCGCGGGTGAGGAGCCGGAGACGCTGGTGCTGGACGAACTGTGCGACAACGGCGTGGGCCGGGTCGCCCACTGAGCCCGCCATGGAATCGCATGACGGCATGGACAGGCGGCTGACCGAGCTGGAGATCAAGGCCAGCTTCCAGGAAGACCTGCTGGACCAGCTCAACCAAGTGATCGTGCGCCAGCAGCGTGACATCGCCCAGCTGGTGCGGGATGTGGACACCCTGCGCCAGCAAGCACAACAGGCTGCCGATGCAGGCCCTGGCCTGCTGCGCGACCTGCGGGATGAACTACCACCGCATTACTGAGGCCACGCTGTCACGCGAATTTAGCTATTATTTCAATAGCTGTATGCCGTTATAAACCGAGCGCACCGACCCCAAAATGCCTAAAAATAGGCCGCCGTGCGTCAATGCAACAGCCGCTCTGGATTGGCGTCTATCTTGACCAGGGCTTCGCGGGTGGCCCGCTGGGTCAGCGCTTCTTCTTCCTGGGGCTTGAGCAGGCCAGCCTGCAGATAAACGCCCAGCCGCCGCGCCTGGATGAGGTAGCAGCTGCCGTCCATCGCAGCAAACAGGAACAGCTGCTTGCGTGCGCTACGCCATGCAAACTGCACTGGCTTGATCTGGGTGTTATGGTCCAGAGTGAACCAGGTCCCTGGCTGCAGTTCGTAGGCCCAGGCCAGTACCTCCGGCGACGGCTTGGCATCGCCGTCCACCACCACGGTGATGGAAGCAGCGTCCATGCCCAGCATCATCTCGATGCTGCCGGGGTCCAGCGGCAGGTCCCCCGTGGCTTCGTCAAGCACGAACTCTTCCAGGCTGGCCAGCCGTTCGGCCATGGCGTCGATCCGGGCCTGGGGAATGGCTTCGGTCTTGGAGAGGAAGGCATCGGCCAGGGTGTCGCTGATGATCTTGATGTGGATGTCCTGCTCAGGCCCGGCCACGCCCAGCAGCGTCAGGCCCTGGCGCAGGCGCTGCAGCAGCGCGGGCAAGCCCTGGATCACCTTGGTGCGATCGGCGCGGTTGGGCTTGGCGCTGGCTGACCAGACCAGGTCGGTGGCCGTCTTTTTCAGCGCCAGCGTGAGCGGGTCTTTGGCGCCATCGCGCAGGTTGGCCACAGCCAGCACCTCGGCCCAGGTCTTGAACAGGAAGGTACGGATCTCCTCCCGCATGG
>Ga0208564_1000971_pt1 | contig 24680 bp, 25 predicted proteins | sample AD_UKC073_MetaG_FD_184439 | JGI IMG/M metagenome (GOLD analysis project Ga0208564, IMG submission 184439) | Active sludge microbial communities of municipal wastewater-treating anaerobic digesters from USA - AD_UKC073_MetaG (SPAdes) (version 2) | ecosystem: Engineered > Bioreactor > Anaerobic >... | reverse complement strand
GCCCCTGCTGGAAGTAGCCGATCGCCTCCATGATGCGCCGGTAGAAGTAGTTTTCGGCGAAGAACCAGGGCACTTCCAGCCAGTTCTGCCCCTCGTATTCCGCAACGTAGCGCCGCCACTCCAGCACATCCGGTGCGAGGCGGTCCTCAATGTGGCGGATCGGCACGTGCGGGATGCCCTCGCCGAGGGCGCGCAGCCGCTCCTCCACCGCAGGTGGGAAGCGGTTTTCGTTCAACGTGCGCTGCACGATATCCGGCAGGCGCTCGACCACCGAGTAGTGTGTAAACGTACCAACTTCCGCTGCACGAAGCGGGTCAGGAAGGGAGCGCTCGTCGAGGGGAGGGGCGGCCATAGAACACAGCCTTTCCGTTCAGTTTTGAGACGATTTTCCATGCCGATCATACTCCAGCCGGGGGCCAGAATCCAACCTGAGACAGGCGCTCTCCGGCCAGCAGCACCCGTGATCTGACGACAGTAGATTGTCATTCACAGTTTGCGAATTTAGTCACCAATGTTCGTGAAACAATAGACAAGCATTCTGGCGCGTTCTACAATGAGGGCGACTGAGGATAGTGCGGCTTGCAAGCGAACTGGTCACACTGCAAGCGGTGGTCATATCGTCGCCCTGAGCCCTTCTATTCGCGGCTGCACCGCCATCTAAACATTACCGGGCGAGACTACCGCACCAGGCAGTTGACAACTACAGAAACGACCATGCCGGAACCCGCGCACGAGTGGGCAGGCAAGAGGAGTAAGCGCGGCTCCTCGGCGCTCAGTGTGACGTGATCCGTCACCGTGACTGTTAAAGCCGCCACATCCGGGCGGCTTTACGGCTTTGCTTTAAAAGGAGTGCGATGTGCTGGTTTACGTAGCGCTGATAGTCGGGGCTGTGCTGTGCGCGGTCCAGGCTGTTCGTGCCCCTAAGCTCCTGGCGTCTGTGCTGTGGTTGGCAGGCGTCAGCGTCCTGTTGAGCACCGTCTTCTACCTGATGGGCGCGATCCAGATTGCGGTCATCGAACTGAGCGTAGGGGCGGGGCTCATCACCGTGTTGTTCGTTTTCGCAATCAGCCTGGCCGGTGACGAGGCGCTTGAAGCGCCCTCCATCGTGCCCAGGCCGGTGGCGGGCTTCCTCGTGATGCTTGCCATCGCCTTGATCGGCCTGCAGATGCTGCCGCTCGCCCCTGCCGAACCAACCGTCGCGGCGGTTCCCTTCGTCGAGATGCTGTGGCAGGAGCGCGGGTTGGACCTGCTCGTGCAGGTAGTGTTGATCTTCGCCGGGGTGGTTGGTGTCCTGGGCCTTATCGGCCAGCCGACCAAAGCCGGCGAGTATGAAGAGTTTGAGGATGGCATAAGCGATGTGGTCTCCCACGAGTATAGCCCTGCTGGGCGTCCTGAGCCTGATGGGCATCGGCCTGTACGGACTGCTGATTACCCGCAACCTGATTAAGCTGGTCATCGTGCTGCAGGTGCTGGTCAAGATGGCTCTGCTCGCGCTGGTCGCCGCAGGCCATGCGACCGGTCAGGTCAACCTGGGCCAGAGCCTCGCAGTGACGGTGCTGGTGGCTGATACCGTCGTCGCCGTCATCGGGCTGGCGCTGGCCGTGCAGGTGCGCCAGCGGCTTGGCACGCTCGACGTAACTCAGCTCTCGGAGCTACGGAAATAAACCATGGTTAGCTGGCTCATTCTTCTGGTCATCGGGCTGCCCTGGCTGGGCGCTGCGGCAGCCTTTTTCATACGCGACGCCCAGCCGCGAGTGCTGAACACACTGGCCGTTGTGGTCAGTGCTGTCAGCGCCGCCTGTGCGGTCGCGCTGCTGCCCTTCGCGACGAGCGAAGTCGCACTGAGCCTGCCGGTTGGCGGGATCTTTGGCAACTTCACGTTCGTGCCGGACGGCATGGCCGTTGTGCTCGCCATCATCGCGACGGTGATCGGCAGCCTCGCGGTGATCTTCTCCATCAACTACATGGAAGGCGAGACGCAGCTTGGGCGCTACTACGCGCTGGTGCTGCTCTTCATCGGCGCAATGTGCGGGCTGGTGCTGACCAGCAGCCTGCTGCTGCTGTTCTTCTTCTGGGAGATCACCGCCCTGTGCTCCTACGCGCTCATCGCCTTTGAGAACGACAATCCGAAGGCCGTCGAGGGCGGCCTGAAGGCGCTCATCATCACGCAGTTCGGCGGCGTTGGCCTGCTGGGTGGCGCGTTGATCGCCTACAGCGCCCTGGGCACCTACGACATCCCGGTGTTCCTGGCACAGGCGCAGACGCTGGCCCCCGGCCTGCTGGCGGTGATGGCGTTCGGCTTCCTGGCGGCTGCGGCGGCCAAATCCGCGCAGCTCCCGTTCCACACATGGCTGCCGAGCGCGATGGAAGCCCCCACGCCCATCAGCGCGCTCATCCACGCCGCGACGATGGTCAACGCGGGTGTGTACCTGCTCGCGCGCTTCTACCCGGCGTTTGAGGCCGTTCCCGGCTGGACAACCGCCGTGGTGATCGTCGGCGCGCTGACCGCGCTGCTTGCGGCCATCATGGCTATCGTGTCTAACGACCTGAAGGAAGTGCTCGCCTACTCGACCGTCAGCCAGCTTGGCTACATGGTCTACGGCATTGGCGTCGGCGGCGTGCTGGCAGCGCAGTTCCACCTGCTGAGCCACGCCGTGTTCAAGGCGCTGCTCTTCCTCGGCGCGGGCGCGGTCATCCATGCGATCGGCACCCGTGACATACGCAAAATGGGCGGCCTCGGCAAGGAGATGCCGCTTGTGCGGACGGTGTTCATCATCGGCGCGCTGGCGCTGGCAGGCATCCCGCCGATCTTCAACGGCTTCTGGAGCAAGGATATGATCCTCGAAGCCGGTGCGGTCGGCGGCCCAACGTGGGCTTACGTCGTCATGCTGGTTGTCGCCGGGCTGACCGCCCTGTACAGCTTCCGCATGGTGTGGACGGTCTTCTACGGCGAGCGCCGCTCGACCACGCACGTCCACGACGCGCCCACTGCAATGCGCGTCGCGCTCATCCCGCTGGCGCTCGGCACCGTGACCACGTGGCTGCTCATCGGGCCGTTTGGCCGGCTCTACGGTGAGACGCTGCCCACCCACCACTTGCACATCGTCGATCTCGGCGAGATGGCAGCCGGTGCGCTTGCACAGATTGCGATCGTTCTGCCTGTCATCGCGCTCGGCCTGCTGGCCTTCTGGTTCCGTGACCGCCTGAGTGGCATCACGCGGAATCTCGGCTGGCTGGCAGCCCTGGCCCGTGCCGACTTCGGGTTTGAACTCGCGAACCGCGCCATCGTCGGCGCTACACGCGGCGCTGCCAGTGTCATACGTGGGACGCAGACCGGGCAGCTCAACTGGAACGCCGTCGGCATCGTGGCCGGTCTGGCACTGGTACTCGCCGTGCTGGCATTGAGGTGATCATGACTTACCCGACGTTTATCTGGCTTATCGGGATCCTGCTGCTGGCATCGCCCGTGATCTATCTCGTCGGGCGCATCACCCGGCGCGAGGATTCCAGCGCTCCCGCGGCCCGCTGGCTGGCGCTTGCGGCAGTCGTCAGCGCATGGGTGCCCTACATCCTTGCGCTGCAGGAAACCTCCGCGACGCTGACTTTTGGCGCGGTCGCCCTGACGATGGACGGGCTCAGCCTGCTGCTTGCGGGCCTGGCGCTCGGTCTTGGCACGCTCGTCGTCCTGTACTCCATGCGCTACATGGAGGAGGATGAGGGCGAAGAGAAGTACTACGCCATGCTGGTCGCGATGATCGGCGTGATGATCGGCCTGGGCACGGCCACCGACATCTTCAACCTGTGGGTCTGGTTCGAAGCGATGGCGGTGACATCCTACCTGCTGGTCGCCTTCTACCGCAACCAGGGCCTCTCGCTCGAAGCGGGGGTCAAGTACCTGGTGCAGAGCGCGGCAGGTTCGATGCTCGTGCTCGTCGGTGTTGCGCTCGTCCTGATGCAGACCGGCACGCTGAACATCGCAGAGGTCCGGGCGCTGGCTGCGCCGACGCCCGGCTTTATCGTGGCAGGGGCGCTGTTCATCATCGGCTTCGGCGTGAAGGTGGCCGTCGTCCCGATGCATACGTGGCTGCCTGACGCGCACTCGCAGGCGCCCACCGGCATCAGCGCAATGCTGTCCGGTGTGGTCATCGAAGCCGGGCTTATCGCGCTGCTGCGCGCACTCAGCGCCCTCGTCGCCGTCTCGGCATCCTGGGGCGTCCTGCTGATGGCCTTCGGTGCGCTCAATATGTTCGCCGGCAACCTGCTGGCGCTGCGTCAGACGCAGGTCAAGCGGATGCTGGCTTACTCCAGCTTGACGCATGTCGGCTACATGCTGCTCGGCCTCGGCATCGGCATCTCAACGGGCGTCGCCGCCGGGCTGGAAGGCAGCATGTTCCACCTGCTGAACCACGGCCTGATGAAGGGGCTCGCCTTCCTCGCCGCCGGTACGCTGCTGTGGGTGCTCCACGCCGCCGGCACCGACCACGACGCGCTCCTCATCTCAGACCTGTCCGGCGCAGGCCGCCGCTACCCGATCGTCGCGCTGACGCTCAGTCTCGCGGTGCTCGCGCTGGGTGGGCTACCGCCGCTCGCGGGCTTCATGTCCAAGTGGCAGATCTTCGTTGCCGGCTTCCAGACGGGTGACGCGCTGATCATGGCAACGGTCGTGTTCGCCGGCCTGATGAGTGTGCTGTCCCTCGGCTACTACGCGCCGCTGGTCAACACCCTCTACCGGAAGGTGCCCTCAAGCATCGTGGCTCGTGGCCCTGAAATCCCGGTGCTGATGCAGGTGCCGCTCGCCATTATGGCACTGGCTGTGCTGGCCATCGGCCTGTGGCCGACCCTGCTGACGTGGCTTGCGGCGCCCGCTGCCGACGCGCTGTTAGCGGCCTTCGGTGGCTGATAAAAGCACAGGAATGATGAGAAGGTGGGATCGATGAGAGATATTCTACTGTCGCCACCGGTGGCATTCATAATCTATGCCGTGCTCGCAGGCGTGCTGTCGCGGGTTGGGAAGCACATCTCCGCCACCGGCGCGGATGAAAAGTACAAGCGGACCGTCTACGCGAGCGGTGAGGCTGCGCCGACGGCGCCCGCCGCGCCCGGTTACCGCCCGTTCTTTGTGGTCGCGCTGTTTTTCGCCATCCTGCACCTCGGCGTGCTGGTGGCGGCGAGCGGTGCTCTGTCGCCGCTGGTCGGCGTGTACCTCGTCGGGCTGATCCTCGCCCTCGTCGCGCTGATCCTGGGCTGACGGCGGCTGGCGAATGGCAGATAGCAGATAGCATGGCAGGCGGCAGATAGCAGCAGCCTGATCACAGGCCACGAGCTGCAAGCCCGCGCCATCTACCAACTGGAAGGCATGTATGGCCGAGACACAGAACAACAACCTGCTTGAGGAAATCATCGACGGGATCACCTCGTGGTCTCGCATCAACTCGCCCTGGGTGATCCACTTCAACTCGGGTTCGTGCAACGGCTGCGACATCGAGATCCTCGCGACGCTCACGCCACGCTATGACGTGGAGCGGTTCGGGATCAAGCTCGAAGGCAGCCCCCGGCACGCCGACGTGCTGGTCTGCACCGGCCCTGTGACGCGCCAGCAGCGCGAGCGTCTGCAGCGCATCTACGAGCAGATGCCGGAGCCGCGCTTCGTCGTGGCCGTCGGCACCTGCGCCATCTCCGGCGGCGTCTTCCATGACAGCTACGCCGTGTGCAACGGCATCGACAGCGTCATCCCGGTGGACGTGTACGTGCCCGGCTGCCCGCCGCGCCCGGAGGCGATCATCGACGGCATCGTGAAGCTGCTGACCTCCCTTAAGCAGGCGAAAGAGGAGCAGGTAGCATGAGCCTGGAACAACGAATTACCGAAGCGCGCGCGCGTTTGGAGCCGCTCGTCGAGAGCATCGAGCAGCCCGCGCCGGACCGCATCGACGCGACCATCCCGGCGGATAAGCTGCTTGACGTCGCCAGCGCGCTGATCAAGGACGGATGGAGTTACCTCACGACGATCACGGGCCTGGACCTGGGGGTTGAGGCAGGTGAGATGGCGTTCCTGTACCACTTTTCGGCAGGCGCGCTTCTCGTGACGCTGCGCGTACACGTCCCCCGCAGCGAGCCTATCATCCCGAGCGTGTGCGGGATCATCCCGACAGCCACCCTTTACGAGCGCGAGCTGATGGAGATGTTCGGCGTGACGATCACCGGCACGCCCAACACCGAGCGGCTCTTCCTGCCTGAAGACTGGCCCGCAGGCGTCTACCCGCTGCGCAAAGACTTCGACCCAAGCCAGCCAGAGATCGTCGTGCAGAAGGATGCAGCCGAATGAACAACGGGAATGGCAACAAAATAGCAAACAAGTTCGTCGTCCCGATTGGGCCGCAGCACCCGGCGCTGAAGGAGCCGGAGCACTTCGAGTTCACGGTTGATGGCGAGACGGTGATCGACGCCACCGCGCGTCTCGGCTATGCGCATCGCGGCATCGAGAAGACGGCGGAGAGCCGCACCTTCGTGCAGACGCTCTACATGATGGAGCGCGTGTGCGGCATCTGCTCGCACGTCCACGCCACCGCGTTCTCGCTGTGCGTCGAGAAGCTCGCCGAGGTCGAGGCGCCGCCGCGCGCCCAGGCCATCCGCGTGCTCGTCGCGGAGCTTGAGCGGATCCACAGCCACCTGCTGTGGCTGGGTGTCGGCGCGCACGAGGCCGGTTTCGACGCGCTGTTCATGTACTCCTGGCGCGACCGCGAGGTCGTCATGGACATCCTCGAAGCGCTGACCGGGAACCGCGTCAACTACTCGGCGAACGTGCTCGGCGGCGTGAAGTGCGATGTCACCGACGCCATCCGGGACCAGATCCTGACCGGCATCGACTACCTCGAAGAGCGCACCCACCACTACTACGACGTCGTCACGACGGATGCCGCCTTCCTGCAGCGGACGCGCGGCGTCGGCACGATGACGAAGGAGCAGGCCATGCGGCTCGGCGTGGTCGGCCCGACGGCGCGCGGCTCCGGCGTTGAGCAGGATCTGCGCGTGGATGCGCCCTACGCCGCCTACGACATCTTCCGCGTCAACCGGGTGGTCGAGCAGGGCGGCGACCTTGAGGCACGGTTCATCGTCCGCGTGAAGGAGCTATTCGAGAGCTACCGGATCATCCGGGAGGTGCTCGACAACCTGCCCGAAGGCGAGCTGACGGCGCGTATGCCCCGCCGCATCAAGGAAGGCGAGGCCATCACCCGCGTCGAGGCCCCGCGCGGCGAACTGTTTTACTACGTCCGGTCCAACGGCACGGATATGCCGGACCGCGTCAAGGTCCGCACGCCAACCATCCCGAACATGGCGTCGGTGCTGCATCTCGCCATCGGCCACCAGCTTGCGGACGTACCGATGATCCTGGCCGGTATCGACCCGTGCTTCTCCTGCAACGACCGCTCCGTGCGGCTGAAGTCCGCCGGCGGCGACGACGTGTGGACGTGGGAGAAGCTACGGAAGTATGGGATTGACTACTACAATGACTGAACTGAACCCGATCATCGCGTTGATGTTCTTCCCCGGCGGCATCTTCGTCATGCTGCTCGGGCTGCTCTACGTCTGGATCAACCGGAAGCTCCGGGCGCGGCTCCAGAACCGCGTCGGCCCGCGCTGGTTCCAGCCGATCGCGGACCTGTTCAAGCTGCTCTCCAAAGAGGAGATCATCCCCGAGGACGCCAACCCGACGCTGTTTGTCGTGCTGCCGGTGCTGGCCCTCGCAGGGGTGCTGACCGCCGCGCTGTACGTGCCGATCCTCGGCATGAAGGCGGTACACAGCGTCCCCGGCGACCTGATCATCACCGTGTACCTGCTCAGCCTGGTAACGATGTGCATCGGCCTGGCGGGCGCCAACTCGACGGGCCGCTTCTCGCTCGTCGGCGTCACGCGGACGCTGACCCAGCTCTTCTCGTACGAGGCGCCCTTCCTGCTGGCGCTGCTCAGCCCGGCGATCATGGCGGGCACCTGGCAGATCAGCGAGATCGTGGACTACGCGGGTGGCCGCTGGCTGATGTTCACGCACCCGATCAGCTTCATCATCGCCATCGTCGCGCTGATGGGCAAGCTGGAGATGCCTCCGTTCGACGCGCCTGAGGCGGAGACGGAGATCGTCGGCGGCGCGCTGACCGAGTACAACGGTCGCGGGCTGGCCCTGTTCAAGCTCAGCCATGCCGCCGAGATGGTCATCGGCTTTGCGCTGGTCACCGCGCTGTTTATGGGTGGCACCACTAACCCGCTGCTGTGGGCCGTACAGACGCTGGTCCTCCTGCTCGTCGTGACGCTGATCGAAGTGCTGATGGCGCGTATGCGCATCGACCAGACGGTCGGGCTGTGGTGGCGCTACGGCTCGGTGCTCGCGATTGTGCAGATTATTGTGCTGGTCGTGTGGCAGAGGATTGTGCTATGAGCGTAACCAAAATCGGAACCATGTTCGGCGACGTGGTGAACGGGCTTTTCAAGAAGCCCGCCACGAACCTCTACCCGTTTGAACGGCGGGAAGCACCCGAACGCCTGCGCGGCCATGTCGTGTGGGATGCGTCCCTGTGCACCGGCTGCGGCCTGTGCGCCAAGGACTGCCCCTCGAACGCGCTCGACATGATCGTGCTCGACCGTAAGGCAAAGCGCTTCGTCATGCGGTATCGTCTGGATCAGTGCACGTACTGCGCGCAGTGCGCCACAAGCTGCCGTCAGGGCGCGATCTCACTTGCCTACGACCAGTGGGAGCTTGCTGCGCTAACGCGCGAGTCATTCCTGAGCATCTACGGGGACCCGGATGACATCGCAGAGGCGCTGGCAGCAGAAGCTGGCGAGCAAACTGACGAAGCCTGACCTGGAGCCACCGCCGCGCGTGGCGGTCGTCGGCGTGGGGCAGGTGCTCAACGGCGATGACGCCGCCGGCGTGGCGGTCGCACAGGCCTTGCAGCCGCTCGAGGACGAGCACGAGCGGCTGCTGATCATCGATGCCGGCCCCGCCCCGGAAAACGTCACCGGGGCGCTGCGGCGCTTTTCGCCGGACTTCATCCTGTTTGTTGACGCGGCGCAGATGGAAGAGCCGCCCGGCACGGTGCGCTGGCTGGAGTGGGAGGAGATCTCCGGCGTGAGCGCCTCCACGCACACGCTGCCCCTGCATATGGTCGCCGCGTACCTCCAGACTGAACTGGGGGCAGAGGTGGCGCTGCTGGGCATCCAGCCGGGGAGCATGGTCCCCGGCACGGACATCTCGCCCGTGGTGCAGCAGGCCGTGGACGAGGTCGCCGCGGCTATCGCCGCAGTGTACGGCGGGCTGAACACGGGCTAAACGCCTGTATTCTGAACAACTTACCGACCGGCTATATGTCATCCAGCCGGTCGGTTTAATTTTCCTTGTACCGTGCGCCAGCACCGGCTGCTCCCATGGGGCCAGACTCAGCCATTTCTATCTATCGTGAGTAGCCACCGCAGCCGGTTACCTATTTTATTTTCCTGTCTTTTTTTATTACACTATAAACTGGTCGCCACGCCCCGGCCCCGCATGCCGCCTGCCTGCCACGAGCTGTACGCCTCGCCCCGCACCCGTACCGGGAGCAGGGCCGGGTGGCACCGCAGCACCCATGCTCTACCCTCATTGCAGAGGCAACAACTAAAGACGGAGCGGCACGCATGAAGAAGATCCTGATCGTCGACGACCAGCCTGAGGTCAGAGAGTTAGTGAGCGTCACGCTGGAGATCGGGCCGTACCAGATCCTCACAGCGTCCAACGGCAACCAGGCTATCGAGATTGCGCGGCAGGAGCACCCCGACCTGATGCTGCTCGACGTGATGATGCCGGGCGGAGGCCCGGATGGCTTTGAAGTCTGCCGCCGCCTCAAGAGCGACCCATCCACGCGAGACATCACGATCATCATGCTCACCTCTAAAGGCCAGGATCGCGACCGCGAACTTGGCTATGAGGCCGGCGCCGACGATTACTTCGTCAAGCCTTTCAGCCCGCTGGAGTTGATTGCCAAGGTCGAAGAGGTACTCGAAGCATAACGTCGCGGCGGCTGTGAATGCGCCGCTCTCACCCCTCACCCCGGCGCGACTGCCTGCCGTGGTACAGTTGACAAAGGGGTGAGGACCGGACTCAGCGTGTGCTGCCCCTTCTCCGCTCGTGGGAGAAGGGTGTAGACCACCGAAGGTGGCCTGCTGCGGGATGCGGGTCCGCTTCCCCCTGCCCCCGCACAGTATGACGGGCCATCGGGAATCCGCTACAATAGTCAGCGAGTCAGCGACGAGCGCCTATTCACAGGTATACCTTATGGATCACGATCCGCGGGAACAGCCGGAAAACCCGACTGCCAACGAGTTGAGCGAGGCAGAGCTTGCCCACAAGCAAGCATTGAAGTACGGCGAGGACCTTCGCCGCGTCTACCTGGCGGAAAAAGCCAAACGACAGGAACTTCAGCTAGCCAACCAACTGCTCAATGCAGTCTTTGCGAGCACGCCCCACGGACTTGCCGCCCTTGATGAGAATTTGATCATCCAGCAGGCAAACCCGGTATTCTTGCGCCTTCTCGAGATGCCCGCCGAGGCGGTCATCGGCAGGCCGCTCGCGGATATCAAGCCGCTCCGTGACGTGCTGGAGGTGCTGCATAACGCCGCACCGAGCGAACTGCAAAACGCCCAGTTCGAGCTGGACATCGAGACGCCGGTGAAGCGCTCGCTGCTCGTCAACATTGCCGAGTTGACCGCCGGGCAGCTCAAAGGGTGGTCGCTCACGCTGCAGGACCAGACGGAGCGCAAGCGGCTGGAGTACCAGAAGATCGAGTTCGTCAATATTGCCGCGCACGAACTCCGCACGCCCCTCGCGACCCTTATCGGGCTGTCGGAGCTTGTTCTGGAGAGCATTGAGGACGACTTCGACCCGGAACTGCGCGAGTGCCTGACAGGCATCCACAGCAGCGGCTACCGGCTGGCGCACATCGTTGACGAACTGCTCGCCTTTGCGCAGATCACGCAGGGCAGCCTGCACGATGCTGACAGCGGCGCATTCAACCTGGCTGTCCTGCTGGGCGACATCGTCGATGAGCTTGAGCCGCAGGCACAGCAGAAGCAGGTCAGCATGCACTTCGACCCTGCCAGCGCGCAGGTCGAGATGACCTGCAACCGGGTCCTGCTGCGGGCGGCGCTGTACCAGCTTCTCCTGAACGCCATCAACTTCAATAAGCCCGGCGGCAGCGTCTGGGTGCGGGTGAGCGTTCAGGGCGACACGGTGCAGATCGAGATCGAGGACAACGGTCTTGGCATCCCCCAGGCGGAGATCGACGCGATCTTCCAGCCCTTCTTCCAGGTCGAGGAGCACAGCATCCGGCACGTGGGCGGGCTGGGACTGGGCCTGCCGATTGTCAACCACGCCATCGCACAGCTTGGCGGCAAGATGACCGTTGAGAGCGCGCTGAACGAGGGCACGACATTCCGCCTGTCGCTGCCGGTGCACCAGCCGGAGGCAAGCGGCCTCACCCCTCAGATGCGCGCCCGGCTTGCATCCACACACCAGCAGTCGCTGATCTACGCCCGCGATGTGCGGCGGCTCTACCAGCAACTGGAGGAGCATTTCCTCGAAACACTGACGATGATCATCGCCGCGCTGGAAGCGCGCGACGACTTCCACATGGGGCACTCGGAGCGCGTCACCGCGCTGGCGAGGGCCATAGGCCGCGAGATGGGCCTGCCCGAGCAGGAGCTTCAGTCGCTGGAGATCGCCGCCCGCATCCACGACATCGGCAAGATTGCCATGCCGGACAGGGCGCTCTACGAGGCGTACGAGCAGCCGGAGCACCGCGACGCCATCATGCAGCACATCGAGGCGGGGCGGCGCATCCTGACGCCGCTGCGCTTCCTTGCAGACGTCCTGCCCATCGCGCTGGCGCACCACGAGCGGTATGACGGGCAGGGCCTGCCCGACGGGCTGGCAGGCGAGGCCATCCCGCTTGGCGCGCGCATCATCGCCGTCGCCAACGATTATGACATCATGACCTCGCCGCGACCGCACCGCCCTGCCCTGTCCCCTGACGAGGCACGCGAGGTCATCCGCGCGGGCGCGGGCACAAAGTGGGATCCGCACGTTGTCGAGGCGTTCCTGCGCGTGGTGGAAGAGTGAGGCGTTTTGCCGTAAAGAAGTCAGCCGGTTAACCATGCGAGTAAAAAGGCCGCGACTAAACGTCGCGGCTTTTGTCCGGTTATGCGGGCCGAGCCAGGATCCATGTGTGGCGGCCCATAGGGCGCCTGGAGGGGGACACCTATCTAGCCGCCCTCGCCGCTCGCGTCGGACGGCGGCTCCTCGCCCGATCCGTCCTCGGCTGAGGGCGTTTCCTCACTCTCCAGTTCGCCCGGCTCCGGCGTTGGTGCCGAGCACATCTCGTAACCCGACGTAATCGCATCGATCAGCATCTCGTCCTGCGCGATCGCCATCGCCTCGTCAAGATACTGGATCGCGATTTCGCAGCGCCCCTCGTTGGCATATGCCAGCCCGACCTGGTACTTCAGCGTATCGGGCAGCGAGTCGAGCGCGATGGCGCGCTCAAACGCGACGATCGCGTCCGCGTAGCGCCCGTTGAAGTAGCGCAGCGACCCCAGCCGCACCCACGGGCTGCCGAAGTTCTCGGCCAGCTCGGCGGCGCGCCCGTAGTACTCCATCGCCGCCTCGGTATCACCAATGTAGCTCTCGTAGGTGCGCCCCAGTTCATACGCGACGAGCGCGTTCGTGGGGTTGATGGTCTGCGCCTCGAAAAGCTGGTCAAGCGCCTCGTCGTAGCGGCCCAGTTCGCGGTACACACGCGCCAGCGATACCCGCAGCGCCATGAGCCTCGGGTGGAGGTTCAGCGCGGCCTCATACTGCGTCGCGGCGGAGGCGTAGTCGCCGAACATCTCGTGCATGTACCCGTAGTCTCGCCGCACATCGACATGATCGCCGTTCAGCGCGAGCGCCTGCTCGATGCTCGTCTGCGCCTGATCCCAGCGGCTCAGGTCGACGTACGTCTCGGCCAGATAGCCATGCGCCAGGCCGTAGTTCTTGTCGATGTCCAGCGCACGCAGGATGGTCGACGCGGCCTGGTCGGGACGGCCCTGCCAGTCAAACACCTTGCCCTTGATGGCATAGCCTGCCGGGTCATACGGGTCCACGAGGATGGCCGTCTCGGCGGCCTCCATCGCCTGCTCAAGCAGCGCGTCACGCTGCTCGCCGACCGCCGTCGCCGACTCGTAGATCAGCAGCCGGGCGATCTGCACGTAGTTGTTGGTGTGATCGGGCGCAACCTCGGAGGCGCTGCGGTACAACTCGACGGCGTCAAGGAGCTGCCCCTGCATGTAGGCCTGCTCCGCCTGCGCCTCGAGTTCCTCCGCACTGAGCACCTCATCACCGGAGGGCTCGGCCCGCGTGGCGACCAGCCCCTGGCGCGGCTGCCCCTCAACCGTGCCGCCGAACAGTTCGGCCCGGACCATATCCTGGTTGAAGTACACCCAGATGCCAGCCGCAATCAGCACCAGGTAGAAGACGATGCGAAAAGGGTCGTTGCGCGGGCCGTTGTTGCGGCCAGGCGGCTTCCAGTCAGCATAACTGCGGCGGCGGCTCCTCCGCCGCCGCTCTTTTAACGAGATGCTCAAGGGAATGCTCCTCGGGTCGTCTTACGGATTGGTGGGCTGAGCCTCCCCGCCGCCCTGGCCTTCCTCGGATTCGGCATCCTCGCCATCGTTACCGCCGCCCTGGCCTGGCAGTTGGAGCACCACGTCAGGCTCCTCGTACCGCTCAGGGAACTCAAAGCGGATCGTCGGCGGGGTATTGGCATAGTCCCGGCACAGGACAAAGACTTTCAGAATGTTGTCAAGCGCATTGGGGTCGTCCATGCGCGTATCTTCGTAAATATCCAGCGCCTCAAACGCGCGCGGCACAGCCATGTTACACAGCGGCTCGTCGTCCGCCGTGCGGTCAAGATAGTAGAAGTCGGCGGCGGAGATATAGTACACCTCGATGGGCAGTTCGACGTCGTTGACCTTCGCCCAGGCGATTAGCTCCTCGTAGATGGCAATCGCCGACTCGAAGTTTTTACGGGCGTGGTAGACCATCCCCAGGCGGTGCCAGGCAGGCACATAGACCTCCTCAGGCAGCTCACTCTCGGGGATCTCGAAGTCCATTTCTTCGAGTTCCTCGTACGTGTGCAGCGGGCATTCGTCGCACACAAGCTGCACGGCGCGCTCAAGCCACTGCTGCGCGGAGCTATCCTCGCGGATCTCGAAGTAGGTGCGGCCCAGCCCCACATACGGGAGCGGGTCGTCCTGCGTCCGCGCGATGATTTCCTGGAAGGCGGCAACCGCTTCGTCGTACTGGCCGTTCGCGCGGTAGTTCCGCGCGATACCATACCACAGGTCGAGCAGGTTGGGGTGAAGCTGGAGCGCCTGCCGGTACTGGGAGATCGCGCCGCCATAGTCGCCGTAGTACTCCAGCACGTAGGCGTAGTTACGGCGGGCGTCCACGTTGAACGCGTCAAGCGCAATCGCCTTCTCGGCTTCCTCACGCGCCTGCCGGAGCTGGCCCAGGTCGGTGTAAGCCTCGGCGAGATAAGCCCGCGCCTCGGGCATGTTGGGGTCCAGCTCGATGGCCCGCAGCGCCTCAATTGCGGACTGGTCGGCATCGCCGGACCAGTTGAGCGCGCGCGCCTTCATGGCGTAGCCGCGCGGGTCCTCCGGCGCGGTGAGGATCATCTGATCGGCAACGGCAATGGCCTCTTGCCGGGATTCTTCGGTGTTTACAAGCGTCAGCATCCGGGCGAGGTCGGCCTGCAACTGCAGGTCATCAGGCGCTAGCCGTGCAGCCTCGCGATAATAGTCGGCGGCAGCCTCGAGTTTGCCCGCCATGTACCGCTCGTAGCCCAGCTCGCGTAGCGCCTCAGCGGTGAGCGTCGGCGTGGGCTCAGGCCCGAGAGCCGCAAGCACCTTCGGCTGAAACGTCTCCAGGTTCATGAAGACGTACAGCGCCGAGCCGAGTATCGTGAGATACACGATGATGAACAGCAGGGAAAAGCGGCGACGGCGACGCTTGCCAAAGGTGAGGTTGCCTTTGCCCAGTGGTTCTCGCTTGATATACATCGGTAACGCCTGGCCTACCTACCCACTCTACCAGTCTAGCGGTCTGAATGACGGCGGCGCTGCCGCCGCCTCGCTCAACTTCGAAACCGGCGGAGCACACTGCCCTCGCCGGCGGGCGGCAGACTACCAAATGTCCCGGCGATCTTAACAAGTGTATAGCAGGTCCGCAAGACGCGGAACCGCCGCCTGCCTGCCGATCAGCCGCCGCCGGGCGGCGCGGATAGCGGCGCGCAGACTGGCCTCGCCCGCCCCGATGGCCTATACTTAGCCCGGTTCACAGCAGTCATGAGGGGCGATGACGAAACGCGCAGTGTCACCTAAACTCAAACGCCGACATATCGAGATGGGCCTGTTCTGGGGCGGCGTGCTCCTGAGCGCCGCCGGAGCCGTGCTATTCGCCCTGCCTGCCCCGCCCGCGCCCGTCGTTCTCGGTGCGGGGCTGGCCGCGCTGGGCCTCAGCCTGTTGCTCGCGGGGGATGTCGTCGCCGGGCCGGCGCCGCGATCCTATTCGGCACGCGGGCAGGTGGTGCGGGGCCGGGTGGACATTGCGGCGGGGCTGTCCAACGTGATGCTGCGCGGCGGGCTGACGGATCGCGCCGCTGCCGTCACCTTCGGGCCGTTCGGCAGGCCGCAGGTCACCGTCGAGGAAGGGGTGGCGCACGTGCGCCTCGCCAGCCCCCGGCTGCTCCCCAGCCTCGCCACGTGGCGTGCCGAACTGGCCGGTAACGTGCTGTGGGACCTCGACGTGCGCAGTTCGCTCGGCGGCCTGCTGCTCGATCTGCGCAGCCTGCGGCTGGAGCGCGTCAGCGCGCGGACGTGGATGGGCCGGCTGAGAGTGATCTGCCCGGAGACACTTGGGCACACAGAGATCGAGTTAAAGACCACACTCGGCACGATTGAGGTCATCATCCCGGAGGGGGTGGGGGCGCAGGTCACGGTGTCCCATGGCTCGCTGGGCACCGTGCGACAAAAAAATGAGCGGCTGCTGGCTCCCGGCCAGCGCCGCTACGTGACAGCCGACTTCGAATCGGCAGCCGCCCAGGTGGACATCCGCATTGAGGCTGCCTCTGGCGACGTCGTGCTCGCCTGAAGGCTAGGTCGTCGTGGTCGCCCTGCGGCGGCGCTGCCCGGGGTAAATGGGGATCTCCGCGTGCAGGATGCTTTCGCGCTCCTGATTGGTCAGCCGGATATTCACCATCTGCGGGTCGAACTCCACATAACGCGAGATCACCTCAAGAATCTCGTCCTTCATCCGCTCGACCTGCTCCGGGGACAAATTGCTGCGATCATGCACCAGGACAAGCTGGAGCCGCTCTTTGGCGACTTCCCTGCTGCTCGGTTCTTTGCCGCCGAACAAACGGCTCAAGATACTCATACCCTATCTCCTTAAGTGCTGGTCTGGCCCTGCTGAATCAGGGTGTGCGCTTCTTCCTGGTGCGAGTCGTCTTGGCGCTGACCTCGACCTCGTCCGACGCGGCCTTTTTCCCTTCCGGTGATGCCCCACTGGCCGCGCTGGTGTCACTGCCAGACGAGGTGCTTGGCGCGGCTGCCTTCGCGGCGGGTTTCTCCTCGCGAGCGGGCGGCGGGGCGCTCGGCGCGGATCGCCGCTGATTGATCGGTGCGGTATGGTTCGCCGCCTCACCACCGAGCCCCAGACTGCGCAGCAGCCGCTGGAACCATGTCGGCTCATCATCAATCGACAGGAACGGAACGGTTTCGCCCATCAGCCGGTGGGCGATGTTCATGAACGCACGCCCGGCGCGGTTGCTCTCCGGGTTCATCGCCGCGGGCGCCCCGCGATTGGTTGAGACGAGGATCTCCTCGTCCTCAGGGATCAGGCCGATCAGTTCAATGGCGAGGATGTCGATAATATCTTCCGGGCTGAGCATATCCCCGCGCTTGACCATTTCCGGCTTCACGCGGTTGATGATGAGATAGCCCGGCCCCTTGCCCTCTGCCTCGATGAGTCCGATGATGCGGTCGGCATCACGCACGGATGAAACTTCCGGGTTGGTGACGATCAGGACCTGATCGGCAGGCGCTACTGCATTCCGAAAGCCGCGCTCGATGCCCGCCGGAGAGTCGATCAGAATGTAATCGACAAGCGGCCTGAGTTCATCACACAGGCGCACCATGTCGCTCGGGCTGACGGCGGTTTTGTCACGCGTCTGCGCCGCCGGGATGAGGTACAGCTCATCCTTGAGCCGCTTATCCTTGATCATCGCCTGGCGCAGCCGCGCCCGCCCCTCGATCACATCAACCAGGTCGTAGACGATGCGGTTTTCAAGCCCCATGACGACGTCCAGGTTGCGGAGGCCGATATCTGCATCCACACAGACTACCTTGTTCCCCAGCGAGGCGAGGGCGACGCCGAGATTGGCGGTCGTCGTCGTCTTCCCCACACCGCCCTTACCTGATGTAATGGTAATGACCCGAGCCGTCATGGCCTGTCTTCTACCTTCCTGCTGTTACACGCTACTGGGTGTGATAACGTCAGACGTCCCACTCCTCGGACACAATCTGCCCGTCCCGCACGGAAGCGATCTCCGGTCGCGGGCGGGGTTCGCCGTTGTCAGAGGCAATGGCGACGTAGTTCGCAATCCTAAGTTGCATGGGGCGCATGTCGAGAGCGCACACCAGCGCTTCCGTATCTCCGTTCGCGCCTGCGTGGACCGTCCCGCGCAGCCGGCCCCACACGAGCACATCGCCACCGGCAATGATCTGCGCGCCGGGGTTCACGTCGCCAATCACCACGACGTGCCCCGTGTGTTTGACGACCCGCCCCGAGCGCAGCGTGGTCTTGACCAGCACGCCGGGGCTGCCATGCTCATTCGTATCGATCGGCGGCAGTTCGCCGTCGTCAAACTCCTCGTACGTGACGCTCTCGTCGAGGTCCGTATCGATGTCAAGGCGGCGAGCGGAGCGGATGGTTTCCGCTGACTTGCCGAGGATGGCGGCAAGCTGCACATCATGCTCGGCCAATCTGTCGCGCAGCTTGCGAATATCGTCCCGGTTCAAGGTTCGCCCCCCTAACTGAAGCGCCAGATGCGCGCCCTGGAAGAAGCTGGAGCGCTCGCGGATAATCTTGAGCAGCGCCTCTTCCACCTCCGGCCAGGCAGCTTCCTCATCGAGCGCAACGAGCAGCCCATTACGAATTCCCTTGATCGATACGGTCGACATGCTCACGCGCCTCCCTAGCATCGCATTAGCGTGATTGTAGTATGAGCCACAATGCGGCGCAAGCACCCTAAAGGCCTACCGGAACGGCCAGAAAGCCTGCACGCGATGCCAGTTGCCCCGTGATGGCCCGGCGGAGCATACCGCCGGGGCCGGTCCCCCTGTTCTAGAGCAGCGTCGCCTTGCGCCCCGGTCGCGGGTCGTAGTTGCTGGCGAACTGCTCAAGTGTCGACTTCTCGATGAGCCAGGCGTTAGCAAACTTGCGAGCGGGGAGCTTACCGGCGCGAATCAGTCGCCTGACCGATTCGGGATGGATATTGAGGCGCTCTGCGGCGTCGGCGACGGTGACGTAGTTCTCAAATTTATCGCTCACGGGCGCTCCCTCTGACTTAATTTGTTGTATCATGCAACAATAAGAAGTATAGAGGCTGCGGGGTACTTATGTCAAGCAAGAACTGTTAAATAAACCACAAAGGTGGGGAAAGTCCCTAGTCGGAGGCGTCTCAGGCCGGGGCACGAGCAGCAGCCTCGACGAGCGCGCGCAGTTCTGGCATGCCGGCATCCTCGACGCGCTTCAGCTTGACATGCCGCATGCTCTTGCCTGTGCCCGCCGGGCGATAGCCCGCACCGTCTCGCTATACTCCGCCAGCAACTCGTCGAAGGTCATCCGCCAGCCCACCCCGGCGCTCAGGCCGAGGCCCGGTCGTGTGCGGGTGCAGGCTCCACGCGCAGCGCGCTGCCCTCGCCGAGCAGCTTCCCGACTGTGATCTTTGGGTCGTGCTCGAACAGCACATACGCGTCGCGCTCCAGCACCCAGCGCTGCCAGATGCGCTTCGTCTCCAGCGTGACGAGCGGCTCCACGTCGTAGGCCGTCATCCACGCCAGCCGCTCAAAGTGGACGGCCAGCGAGGCCATATCCGCGACGTACAGCGCGGCCTCGCCGCCCCGCTCGAACACCACGCTCATATGGGCGCGGGTGTGGCCCGGCGTGACCACGACGCGCATCCCCGGCACGATCTCCACGTCGCCATCGATCAGGCGCATCTGCCCGCTCTCGTACAGCGGTGCGAAGTTCTCCGCGAAGTACGTGCCGCGCGTGCGTTCGTTGGGGAAGGCCGCATCGGCGTACTCCAGCCGCTGCACGATGTACTCGGCGTTGGGGAAGGTCGGCGCAAGTTCGCCGTCCCCGGTCAGATAGGTGTTGCCGCCGCAGTGGTCGTTGTGCAGGTGCGTGTTGACGACGAGGTCCACATCCCCCGGCTCGACGCCCAGCCGCCGCAGCCCCGCGACGAGGTCGCCCTCCGGGCGGGTCAGCGCCATGATGCGCTGCATCTTCTCCGGGATCTTCGTGCCCAGCCCGGTATCGACCACGATAGTGCGGCCAGCGGTGCGCACGAGCAGGCAGTTGTGGTGCATCGGGATGCGGCTCTGCTCGTCCGGCTGGTAGTAGCGCGACCACAGCGCGCGCGGCACAAGCCCGAACGGCCCGCCGGTGTCGGCCATGATCTGCCCGTCGTTGATGATGTCAATACGGATGTCGCCGATCTGCAACGGCACGGTGATCCCCCTCACTTCAGGATGATGGCGATAATAATGGCTTGATTGTATCGCTCGATCGCATAGTAGATCGAGCGAGGTGGAGTACCTTAGCCCCAGGTAAATCCCCTCCGGACCGGCAGCCTTACGGCTGCGGTCGCTGGTGGGGGTTCCGCCGCAGTGATGTGATGCTCTCCCGCATCTCTGGTGTGCCTCGCAGGGTGGGGATTCTCCCGCTACAGGTTGGAAAATGGTTAGGCTACACTATCTACTGCAGAAACTTGCCCTGGAGGACTTCGCCGTGGACATCCTGGACACCATCTGGTATCTGTATGTGGGACAGTCATGGATCGGCACGCTTACGCCGACCGGTGCGGACGATAGCTGGTACTACGCCGAATTCACTGAGGGCGATGCCTGGGGTAACTTCGCGCCGTGGTTCATTAAGGCGTACGAGGCCTATGCCGCCGGCGACGAACAGGGCTGGCAGAATGTGTACAATCAGCTCTACATGATGGGCCTGTCGCTTGTCGCCGAGAGCGGCGCGGCTTACGAAAACCCGACCGTCCTTGTGGACGGCGGTAACGCGTGGTTCGTGGTGTGAGGATCGCCGGGGAATTTCATTCCCCGGCTAGGTTCAAGTGTCCCCTGCGGGGACGACAGCCAGCGCTTGCGCTCTGCCTGCCTTTCGCGGGCGGGCAAAGCGCTTTTTCGTCGGTTTTAACCGACGATTGTACGTAGGCCGGGAATAGAATTCCCGGTCGGTCTCTTTTCGCTTCTGATAGCCCATCTGAGCTAAAATCGAGATGTACCGCACACCCGCGCCGTTAGAAACAGCTTAAGATGAGCATCGCATCGCCGCGCATCCAGAATATCCTCGACAGCCTCCCCACCCGGCCCGGCGTCTACCTGATGAAAAACGACCGGGGCGAGGTCATTTATGTTGGCAAGGCTGTCAACCTCCGCAGCCGGGTTCGCTCGTACTTCCAGCCCAGCACGCTGGCGCAGAAGCACAGCAAGACGGCGCGGATGGTCGAGCAGGTCGCCGACATCGACATCATCGTTGTTGACTCCGAGCTTGAGGCGCTGCTGACCGAGATCAACCTGATCAAGGCCCACAAGCCACACTACAACATCCGCCTCAAGGACGACAAGCGCTACCCGTACATCAAGGTTCACTGGGCCGACCCCTACCCCAAGGTGACGGTGACGCGCCGCATGGTCAACGATGGCTCGCGCTACTTCGGGCCGTACACGAACGTCTCCGCCGTTTACCAGACGCTCGACGTGCTGCGCAAGGCCTTCCCCTACCTGACGTGCGACCGCAACATCGACGGCAACGACGAGCGCGCCTGCCTGTACTACGATATCAAGCTGTGCAACGCGCCCTGCATCGGCGCGGTGAGCCAGGAGGAGTACCGCGCGACGATCCAGAGCCTGATGGACTTCCTGCAGGGGAAGTCCGACGAGATCGTCGAGCGGCTGCAGGCCAGGATGTGGCAGGCCGCCGAGCAGATGGACTACGAGAAGGCCGCCCGCCTGCGCGACCAGATCCAGGCCATGCAGCAGGTGACGCAGCGGCAGAAGGTCGTCTCCAGCGCCAACACCGATCAGGACGTGATCGCCTTCGCCCGCGAGAACGGCGACGCCGCCGTACAGATCTTCTTCATCCGCAACGGGCGCATCGTTGGCAAGGAGCACTACGTACTGGAAGGCACCGGCGCGGACGAGGACGAAGCGGGCGTGATGGCCGACTTCCTCAAGCAGTTCTACGATAAGGCCGCCGAGGTGCCGCCCGAAGTGCTGCTGCCCCACGAGATCGAGGAGGCGGAGATCATCGAGCACTGGCTGCGCAGCAAGCGCGGCAACAAGGTCGTGCTGAAGGTCCCCCGCCGGGGCATGAAGCGGCAGCTCGTACAACTGGCGGCGGAAAACGCCGTCGAGACGCTGGCGCTGCTGCGGGCCCAGTGGGAGGCCGACACGCTCAAGCAAGAAACCGCCCTGCAGGAGATCCAGAATGCGCTGGGCCTGGAGCGTCCGCCCGCGCGCATCGAGTGCTTCGACATCAGCAACACACAGGGCACGGCGATCTCGGCAAGCCGCGTGGTGTTCGTCAACGGCGTCCCGCGCAAGAGCGAGTACCGCAAGTTCAACATCCGCACCGTGCAGGGCCATGCCGACGACTACGCCTCGATGAAGGAGGCGCTCGACCGGCGCTTCCGCCGCTGGCAGGACGCTCAGAACGAGCCCGACCTGCCCGGCAAGAAGCCCGACCCCACCTGGAGTATCCTGCCCGACCTGCTCATTGTCGATGGCGGGAAGGGGCAGCTTGGCGTGGCCGTCGAGGTGCTGGAGAGCTACGGGCTGACGGGGCGCGTGCCGGTCGTGGGGCTGGCCAAGCAGCACGAGGAGCTTTTCGTGCCGGGGCGCAGCCGCTCGATCATGCTGCCGCGCCGCTCGCAGGGGCTGTACCTGCTCCAGCGCATCCGCGACGAGGCGCACCGCTTTGCTATTACGCACCAGCGCCAGCGCCGCGTCAGGATGGGCGTCGCCTCGCAGCTTGACTCGATCCCCGGCATCGGGCCAACCCGCCGCCGCGCGCTGCTCAAGCACTTTGGCTCGCTCGACGCGATCCGCGAGGCCAGCGTCGAGCAGATCGCCGCCGTGCCGGGCATCAGCCGGGAGCTAGCCGAGACGATCAAGGCGGAGCTGTAGCGCCGCACCTGTTTCGGCATATGAGCCGCGACGTTCAGTCGCGGCGTATATGCCCCTATGCCCCTGCCGTACACCCTTCCGCCCCTCTGCTCGATCCGCGCCTTCCGTTCAGGGTATATTCTGTTTATCCATCTGTTCTTGAGCCGAACTCAGGGGTGAGGAAGGGGTCGATGATCAGCGTTGAGGGATACGACCAGTTCGACGGCCTGCACTGGGAAACCGGCTCGCTGCGGAACGTGCTGGCGCATCACGGGCTGCGAGCACCCCATACCGGCGAGCCGTTCACAGAGGCCATGCTGCTCGGCCTGACTGGCGGCGCCGGGGTGATGTACTTCACATTCGAGTATGAGGGCTTTGCCCCGCACGTCGCGCTCGGCACCCGCTATCCCTTCGATGCTGTGGAGAACGTCGTCAAGCGGCTGAGGCTCCCTGCCGCCGTCAGGCAGACCAAGAGCCAGAAAAAGTCGGTTGACAGCCTGCTCTCGGCGCTTGTGGTGGGCGAGGTGGCGATCGTCTGGGCGGACATGTTCACGCTGAGCTACAACGCCCTGCCGTCAAGCCCCTTCCCCGCGATGATGCCCATCGTCGTGTACGCCTACGACATCGACAGTGAGATGGTCCGCATCGCTGACCGCGCCAAAGTTCCGCTGCTCGCAACCTCGGGCGAGCTGGCCGAGGCGCGCGCCCGGCAGGCCAACTACAAGAACAAGATGATGTCGTTCGAGTTTGAGGATGCGAGCACATTCCCGATCAAGAACTTTGCCGGGGCGGTCGAAGACGCCATCCGCGCCTGCGTGAGCCTGTACGTCGATGCGCCGCCGCGCGGCCCGGTGAACAACTTCGGGCTGGCGGCGCTTGAGAGGTGGGGCAACCTCGTCGCCAACGAGAAGTCCCGCAAGGGCTGGCCGCAGGTCTTTGCCGAGCCGGAGCACCTGTACGAGGCGCTCAAGAGCGTCTACATGGCGATCGAGCACCGGGGCTCGGGCGGGCATGCCGCACGCCCGCTCTATGCGGACTTCCTGCTGGAGGCTGCCGAAGTGCTGGACAGGCCCACGCTCGAACAGGCCGCCGACCGCTTCCGCGCCGCCGGGGAGGCCTGGCACAAGCTCGCCCTGAGCGCCCTGCCCGACAGCGTCGAGCCCTTCCGCGAGACGCGCGAACTCATCGACCGCAGCCAGACGCTGTTCAGGGAACACGGCAACCACGCCTGGCGCGAAATGCGCGAGATCGCCGACCGGCTCGAAGCGCTGAAAGCGGACATCAGCCGCAGCTTCCCACTCGACGCGGCGGGCCGTACTACACTGCTCGGCAGCCTGTGCGAGTGCATCGGGGAGGTGTACCGCGCCGAAGCAGAAGCCGTCCGCGCCCTTGAAGAGGCCATAGCCTAGGAGGACATTGTGGTAAAGCTCATCCTGCTCCTGAGACCGGGCGTCGCCGAGAAAGGCGAGGCATACAACGACTTCCTGATGAAGCTGGAAGCGCTGCCCGGCCTGCGCCGCAAGGCTGTGAGCAACGTTTACGGCTCGATGCGGCTGCCCGCGCCGTTCGGGACCGTTGTCGAGGCGTATTTTGACAGCCGGGAAGCGATGGAAGCGGCGCTTGTCTCGCAGACGGGCGTCGAGGCCGGGCACGCGCTGCTGGACCTCACCGGGCAGGCCGTGATCGCGCTGTACGCCGACACGCTGGAGGAGTCGTATCCTGAGCCGCTCGAAGAGGGCAAAGCCGGGAGCTAAGCGTCCGGTTTTGGCCCGGCGTCGGGCTGGACCGATGTGGGGCGCTCCACCCCGGAGCGCAGCCCGAGACCCAGCCGGGGCAGCGCATAGAACACCATCATCAGCACCGTCACGATGATCGTCGCGTCAAACGCAATGGCCGCGCCGACTGCGCCCAGCAGGTAGGCCAGCGGCACGAGCAGCACGACTTTCGCCACGACCGCGCCGATGTTGTAAACCGTCGCAACCTGCGGCTTCCCGGCGGCCATCGTGGCGGGTCGCACCCAGCGGAAGATCGTGTCGAGCGTGATGCCGAAGCCCAGAATGCGGATCAGGTTGCCAACCGGCGCGAAGTCGGGCGAGTAGAACAGCGCCACCAGCCAGTCGGCAGTAACGAGGAAGAAGGCGTAAGCCGCCAGG
>Ga0208564_1000969_pt1 | contig 24715 bp, 19 predicted proteins | sample AD_UKC073_MetaG_FD_184439 | JGI IMG/M metagenome (GOLD analysis project Ga0208564, IMG submission 184439) | Active sludge microbial communities of municipal wastewater-treating anaerobic digesters from USA - AD_UKC073_MetaG (SPAdes) (version 2) | ecosystem: Engineered > Bioreactor > Anaerobic >... | reverse complement strand
CTGCCCGAAGAGCGATCTTGCCCACTCGATACTCAACGCCCGCACAGCCCGCAAAGCCATCCTCGAACACGGCATCAGCGGCTATGAGGAGGTTATCCATGGGGAGGTACGCAACACCTGCGCCAAAGGACCTCTCGAAATTATCGGTGGTGCCGCTTTCGTATCTGACACCGCCTGCAAGGTTCCTTCCTACCGCGCCCAAGCGAAGCTTCCCATCGTTCATGGAGTAGAGAACACCAACGTCCCCGGTTATGCCCTTGCCGGCATTGCCCGGCGCCGACTCGGAGTAGACCTTGACCGTCGCTCCCAGGCTCAGGCCCGAAGCTACCTCCCGACCATATCCGGCCGCCAGCACGAAATCGTTCACGCCGAAGGTTCCGATTACGTTGCCATACTCATCCGTCTCTTCGATGCCCGAAGCGCTCAGCCCGTAAACCCCCACGCCCACGCTTTCCTGCGCATATCCAAGAGCCAAGTAGTCTGCTGCCCCATGCAGCCTTGCGTATAGCGAAGTCACATTGCGATCACGGATGACATCTAATGCCGCAGGGTTATAGTATATCGCCGTTGCATCGTCGGCTACCGCAATATGGGCGCCACCCATGCCAATTGCTCGCGCCCCCATACCAAGGTTTAGCATGGCAGCTGTTCCAACTGGATCACTCGTTTCCTCTGCAGCAAACGCCTGTCCCGCAATGGCCACAGCAAGAAGCGCCGCCATAAGAACAGTTGCCATGCGGCGCTGCACTGACCTGCTGATCCGTCGCATAATTTGCTCCGTCCTTTCGTATCCACATCAGTGGCCTCATCTTGTAATCTACGTCGTCTGCCGCGGGCTGTGCCTACAGGCGCAACTCGCGACCCATAAAGCTTCAAGATGCGGGGCCGGATCGGCAGACACCGCCCGCCCCCGCATATTCCTGTATGCTACTTTGCAACCACAAGCCTTCCGACCTTGGAGACCTCTCCGCCCTCTGTGACGATGACGTAGAGATAGAGACCGTTGGCTATAGGTCGTCCATCTGTCGCAACGAGATTCCAGTCATGTGCATTCGCTGCAGACGCCATATCAGCCGTGTAGACAAGTCTTCCGGCTATGTCATACACATACAGCTTGCCATCTGCCGCGATGTTGTAGTAGAAGGTGACGTTCTGGTTTGCTGGGTTCGGAGCTGCCACAACCGCCTCAGACAGGATGATGATCGTGAACTCTCCGCTCTCGCCTTCACCAATCCCGCCTTCGGGATCCGTTGCAGTCACCCGAACCACGTAACGATCGCCCTTCTCGACCACAGCAGTATTCCAGGTGTAAGACCCGTTGTTTTCGACGCCGTCCATAATCGGCTTCCACGTCTTTCCCCCGTCTGATGAGAACTCGAGCTTGATGAGTAGCTCATCAGGGAGCGTGTCAGTGTCTGACGCAGTCCATCTGATCTCATTGGTTCCCATCCAGACCTCACCGCCAAACGGCGCCAACACGACTACTGACGGAAGCGCATCTATGTCGACTACCTTTGTGATGGTATCAGTTGCGCCATCATTGTCAGCGACCGTCAGGGTCACTTCGTATGTGCCAATCTCAGCGTATTCATGAACTGGATTCTTCTCAGTGGAAGTGGTGCCATCCCCGAACGACCAGCTCCACGCGGCTATGTCGCCGTCCGAATCGGTTGATTCATCAATCATCCTCACAGCAACCTCGCCAGTGCGCGCGAAACTGAAGTCCGCCGCAGGCGCGGCGTTTATCCGCATGTTGACCGGCAAGACCAACATCTGATTTTCAGGATCGCTCGTCGTCACCACTATCTGGGCCTCATACTCATCTCCAGGCTTCATCGCGCTAGATGCGTTGAACTTCACTTCGACCTCTGCAGCCTCGCCAGGCTGGAGAATCCCTTCGCCTTCCGAAATACTCATCCACTCAGGCGGATCGTTCAAGGCAAGGCCCATGTCGAGCAGGTATGCCATACCAGGACGTTCCTGTTCACCCTGGTATACCATCCATACGTTGCCGTTTTCGTCCTGTTCACAACCGCCGACCCGGATCGAGCTGACCGATGGAGACTCCATCCAGGTGATGATCTCGCCAGTTATGCTGTCCATCACAGCAACAAGGTCGGGATGGGTATTGAGCGTGAGCACCAGGTGCCAGCCGACCCTAGCGATACCCGCAACTGCAAGCGTCACATCGTCATACACTCGCAGGATCTTGCCAGGCTCGGGCCAGGACTTACCTGCTATCTTGTATATCTTGTAGTCCACCCAGCCGCCGATATAGAATACGTCCTCGACAGGATCATAGGCCAATCCTCTTTCAGCATGGCCATCCCATATTCCATCCGGGTCAGAGATGATATCGAGGCATTCACCTGTCTGAGGATCGAGTCCTCCGATGTAGTTCTTGCCTCCGACACTCACTTGCCACATGAGGTTTCCGTCCCAGGCGAAGTCGCCTCCCCACCCTGTTGTCCATTGGGTGGTATCGAATCTGTCTCCTGTGAACTCCCCGTCAGTGGTGTACTTGAAGTTGGCTTTCTTCACGTCTGACACCCAGATGTGCTCTCCGTCGAAGCCGCAACCCCATGGCCATCCCGGTCCGCCTTCACTGGCCGCGGGAATCTCCCATGACTTCAAAACCGCCTCCGGCTTCAACGTGCGCACTGAATCGCCTTCCACCTCGAATGTGGAGATGGCGTAAGGTGAAGTCGGATCGAGTTCATCCGTTCCGGCAGTCTTCGTTATCTTCACATCTCCCGGTTTCTCAAGCCCGGTCACTCGATACCTCATTGGCACATCCCCGGTGTTCTGGATCTTCACGTAAGCAACACCCTGGGAATCGGGCAGCACTGCAACATCCACCGAGTCCACATCTATCGCAGCGTGCGGCGCCCGAGCCACGTTGATCCACAGTGAAACGGATGCCTCTGCCCCCATATCGTCCACAGCATAAAATGATGCCATGTAGCGTCCGGCCTCGGCATATACGTGACTCGTCTCGGCAACATGCTCAGGCTCGGATCCATCGCCAAAGTCCCACCACATGTCAGCCACGGCGCCGTTTGCATCCGGATCAATAGCCTCAGCCGCAAACGTCACTCTAAGCGGGGGTTCGCCTTGCGATGGGGTTGCTTCAGCGCGGACTATCACAGGAACCGCGTTGGGCGTTACCTCTATCGAAACCGGCACTGCAAGAGACGGGCTGTTGAGATCATTGGTCGCAACCACAATGTCCCTCTTGTGCAATCCCTCTGGCAGCGCTCTCGCATCCAGTTCAACAGCTATCGCTGCACTTTCGCCAGGCCTCACCACGCCACGCGCAGGTTTGAAGCTTAAGGCGTCACTTGAACGCGTAAACTCGATAGCCATATTGCTGTGCAAGTAAAGCTCGTTGTGAGCAACCTGCAGTCCGACGGTTCCGGAAGAATTCTCGATGCCCACAGTACACCCATCGAGGACTCCATCGAGCTCGCCATATTGGAGCACGATCCGACCGTCCTCGTACAGATGGACTTGGAAGTCGAACGAACCCTCAGGCTCATACTCCTCATTCTGCTTCTGCACGCCGTCATATGAGACTATGAAGCGGCCGTTGCGAGCATCGTGCCAGTAGTAGACTCCGCCGTCCCTGGCATTAACGTCAGCCCAGAACAGAGCGATCATATCGTTTGGAGCAGTAGCATCCGGTATGGGCGTATGGCTGGAGGCGGCGCCTCTTAAGCCAAATGTGACGTATCCATTGGTGCTTATGAGAATGCTATTCTTCTTCTGCCCGTAGAAGTCGAATTCGAACGGAAGATCGAGTTCCTTGTAGTAGTCATCGCCGAATACAGCCAACGTGCCTTTTTCGGTTATGTCTACCCATTCGACTGCAGGCCCATTGGGGTCATCGCTGTCTTGCCAAACGTATCCGAATTCATCGGGTCCTCCGTTCTTCTCTGCCTGAACAGGCATGGCAACAGATAGATCGAAGTAGAGATCGCAATCGCCCTTGTTGGATATTGTAAGCGTCTCTTGCTTCGTCGTGCCATGAGCCATCACAGCTTCCAGCGAGGAAGGTGAAACCTCCACCTGCGCAACGCCGGGCTCCGTCAGGAACTTGGCGATAGCATCCATCACTTTCACTGCAGGCCTGTCCTCAGAACCGGAACCCGGCCCGCTGTCAGTTGCTCCTCCCGGGATGAACTCAAACGGGAAGGAGAAGAATATCAGCCTCGAACCATTATCTCCGACATATCTCAGAGCGCATGCCCGTCCCGAATCGTTGATAAGTATCGGAACAGCAACATCGTCTGGAATAATTGAGTCGCTCCTGTCCATAAACAGAGGCTCAGTTGTTATGTCCCACCCATCAGTCATTGGATCCCCAGGAACACCGAATACGCGCTTGGCTCCGACATTCTTCCTAACACTCGCCACGTGGAGATACTCATGAATGAACGGATGGTCGATGTCCAGGTCATCGATTACACCCTGGCTCGAGAGGAACAGCCTCCCGCCGTTATCCAGATACTCACCGATCCACGCCTGATCTTCGGCGGTAAGGGTGGTCCTGGCTGCATTAGCCGTGAACCAGATAACAGGGTTTGTGATGTCAGTCGGCAACGTGACAGGCGGCTCAAGTTTCACCCACTTGTAACCCAGCCTGTCAAGGGAGTTGGTATACCACTCGTCAACAGCGTTTCCGCCGTCGTCATCTATCATAACGAAATAAGAATCGTCGAAAACAGCCACTGCTACAGAGGCAGTAGCCTCCAGCCCATTTACGTCCACTGCGTGGAATGTCGCCTTGTAGCTGCCTGCGTTCTCGTACACGTGAGTTGTATTGGGCTCATAACACAGCTCACTGCCGTCCGCAAAGTCCCACCACATGTCCGCAATACTCTCCGGAGCACCGACCTTTGCGGTGAAGTTGACCGTAAGCGGCGGGGTGCCGTATGTATAGTCCACACCCACTGACTCAATTACCGGAGGCATCATCTGAAGCAGCGCATTGCGCAGATTCAGCCTGCCGCCAGAAACCATCTTGCCATAGAGCTGCGGTTTTTTGTCAACAGTTGCAAGAAGGAGATCCTTGATGGTCATATCTCCCTCAACATACCCCTCAGCTCCAGGGTATTGCGGCATGTCTCCATACTCCGCAATCAAGAGCGCAGCAGCACCTGCAACATGCGGAGTCGCCATCGAAGTGCCGCTGAGGAATGCATATGGCACCTCATACATTTCCTCCGGGACAGTGGACAGGATCCTATGCCCAGGAGCGGCGAGGTCTACAGTCGTAGCGCCTATGCAGGAGAAGTATGCGAGCTCGTCATTGCAGTCCGTGGCTGCCACCGCAATGATGTTGTCCAGCGGGTAGCTGGAGGGATAATGGCTCTTGTTTGGGTTGCTGTCATTGTCCATTGCAACGTTCCCAGCCGCGCATATCGCAAGCATGTCAGACGCGGCAAAAGCGTCCTCAAGAGCCTTGTCCGGACCGCCCGAGTATCCCCACGAGTTGCTCGTTATTGTGGCGCCCATCTGCCTGGCATAAGCGAGCGCAGCTGCAGCGTCAGCCAAGCTGCCGCCGCTAGGGCCTATGAACTTGATAGGCAGAATCTTCACATTCCATGCCACACCAACAACGCCTATTCCGTTGTTCCCCACAGCCCCGATAGTACCGCATGTATGTGTTCCGTGGTGAGATTCCCCATCATACAACGTGTTGTCGTTGTGGTGGAAGTCCCAGCCACATACGTCGTCAATGAACCCATTGCCATCGTCATCGATGCCGTTTCCCGGAATCTCTCCTTCGTTGATGAACATGCGAGGAGCAAGGTCGGGATGGTCCACCTGTATGTCGGCATCCAAGACTGCGACTATTACCTCCGGCGCTTCCCGCCGGTGCGCCCAGGCCTCAGGCGCGTCTATGTCTGCATCTTCAACCCCGGACACATTTCCGATAAAGGTTTGTCCGATATTATGAAGGCCCCACAGAAGATTGAAGTATTCATCATCAGGAATCACAGTCTCAGCAGCAAATATCTTTCTGTTAGGCTCCACATATTCAACCCTAGGATCTGCTTCCAGCGCACATACCGCCTCCGCAGATACCACACCAGGCTCTACTCTTACGTGATAGAGGGTAAGCCCTTCCGGGAATGCTTTGCAGGGATCAAATTTGATCTCCTTGATAATACTCATAGTCGATCTGCCCATGATGTTCTCTGCTTCTACAGTTTGCACCCCGGGAACAAATCTCACCAAGTATTCGCCTGGCACGAACTCCTCCGCCCCCTCTTGCCACGCAGGGGCCCATTGCTCAGGGTCCAGCGCGACCGCGGAACGTTCGTTTGCCATGGCTGACCAGCCAATGCCAAGGGCTGCCACTGCAACCAACACAGTGACGACTAACAGCCATCGAGTATGTCGCTTCATTGCAAAATTGCATCCTCCTCTATTTCGATGTCACATACGATAAAAAATACGTCTACCCAGCAACCACAGATCAGCATCTATTCCCCATATTTTGCAGGAAAGCATCGCCCCCTCCAATCCGTTCAACTCTCATTGAGTTTTCACTCAACAAACGGGCGTTCCATGAATCTGTCTGCTTGATAATATAAAGAACAGGTCACTCGCCACAGTGCCCTCAGCGGCCCTCTGGAAGTGACCCGCGATACGTGCCTGAATGGCCCGCATGGCGTCTAGATCTCGTTGATGCCTTGTCACACATAAAAAACTCTGTTGCAAGACGCCAGGCTCAAAAAAGCAGAGCCCTTTTGCTCAAGAAGATGCGTTCGTTTGGATACCAAGCTGGACGGCCAATCCAGGCAAGCTGGATAACGCGGTCAGCGCAACTGTCTTCGCTGCTACTGATCTTGCCACTACCAATGCCACAAACCAAGCGCACATTCACTAGACAGACTCCGGTCTCACTAATGTTTCTACCTGGGGCGGCGAATTCCTTCCATTTGTGCATGGATTGGTAAAACTGCCAGGCCGTTTAGGCAATTATGGCGCCCCGAGCAACACATGCACTACAGGAACTCCTCCGCCGAGAGGAACTCCACAAGATCGTCAAAACTGCCCCTGAAGTCAGGATCTCGCCTTACGGGATCACGATCTAAGATGTAGTCCTCAACCAGGTAAGTCGTGATCCCAAGATCTCCTGCCACAAGATCCTCCCAGGTATCATTCCCCACCATCAAGCATTCTTCAGGGGATCTGTCCAAAACAGAGAGTATCTCTTCGTAATATTTCAGATTAGGTTTGCAGAAATGTGAAGTCTCATACGATGTCACAAGAGCGTAAGGAAGACCGTCCACGTCGCCCCAACGCATCCTCTCTTCAATGGCTACCAGAGGAAAGAGCGGATTTGTAGCGATCACAACTTCGTATCCCCTGTCAAGCAGGTTTTCTATCATGCCTCTGGCAGAAGGGTGCGGCGTGACGCCTAGCATCTGCTTAATGCTGGGAAACCCGTCTTCAGCAAGGTAAAAAGCATCGAACAGCGGCATCAGCTCGGCCTCCGATCGCCCTGTCCTGCCGAAAAAGTCGACCACAAAGACATCCCGATTTGTAAGGGCGGGATCTTCACACGAGACCATCGCCTCGACCGATGCCATCAGAGCCTCTGTAAGAGCCTTCGGCTCCATAACATCTGACAGGCTCTCTACGATCTTCTCTATATACGCCCTGAAAAACTCCTCGAACTCGAAATGTGCAAGAGTGCCATCGAGGTCGAACATAACAGTCTTAATCATGTAATCACCTCGGATATGAAAGCTAGTGTACGGCCTCCGGCACATGGCTAGACGATTCGCCCTATGCAGCCCCAGCCTTGCCAAGGCCACGGCAGCACCCAACTGAGTAAAATGTCTATGGCAACGTCGTCGTTCCAAGATCTGCGAAACGGGGATCGAACACGATTATGGCGCTGTCACGCTTCAGCTCTGCAACGAGCTGCTTGAAATCGAGAGCGTATTTGCTCTTGATCGCCCACTCAATGCTCTCCCAAACATCCTCCATGGGAATGGTTCTGGCATCCATCTTCCCAGTCACCTGGAGAATATGGTATCCATACTGTGACTTCACAATTCCGCTTGTCTCCCCGACCGGAGTCGAGAATGCGGCCCGTTCAAACTCGGGCACCATGGCCCCCCGGGGGAAATAGCCCAGGTCACCGCCGGCCTTCGCCGAATACGTGTCCTCAGACCTTTCCTTGGCAAGTTCCCCGAAGTCCGCCCCCGACTCGAGCAACTGCAGGATCTCTTCTGCTTCCTTCTCCGCGCCTACAAGGATGTGGCTCGCCCTCACTTGCTCCGGAATCGTGTAGTCCGCAATGTGAGAGTTGTAATGTTCGGCAATATCCTCTGCCGACACCTTCACATCCTTCGTAGAGACCTTGAATACCAGAAGACTCATCTCTAGACTCTTGCGAAAACTCTCTTGCGTCATGCCGTATTGGGCTAGAACAGCGTCGAAGTCAGAACCCGTCGCCTCGCGCACCATCTCGAACTCACGATCTACCTCGGCCTGTGTCACCGTAATCCCCGCGCTCTTGGCTGCCTGCCTGACAAGGGTCTCATCAATGATGTAGGAAAGCGCCTGATAGCCCACGACGTTCGATATCTCATCATAAAAAGCGCCTGTCGTGATCGGCTCATTATTGATCAAGGCAACAAGATTGTGCTTCCCCTCGAGCTCATGAAGCCCGACATCGGAAAAAGCGAGTGCCGCCGAGTCTATCTTGTCGCCGTCAACAGGTATGTTGTAGACCACAGATGAGCCATCCTTCAGCGTCACCACAAGAAAGGTCGTTTGAGCTTCCTCAGCGCCAACCCCGGCTGAAAAAGCAAGAAGTGTAAGCATAATCGCCGCGACCAGTTTAATTTCCTTTGCTGTCATAATAATGCCTGCCTCCAATCGTTCCTTCGGTCCTCTATAACCACACCGTGTCCTATAACAATCAAAAACCGAGCCAACTCGTCGTAGAGCATTCGATCGGACGTGGCTAGCGCTGCCCTGCCCGAGAGAACGGCTATAAACGGCGACAACGCGCACGCCATTAACCTATCGACTCCGCCAATTACCCCCGGCAAGAACGCGCATCCCAGAGCAAACCCAACCGCCTTGCCGAGGCTCACAAGGAACTTCGTAGATGCGTAACCGAAATCATCGCACACCATCTGCGCCATTGGCACAGCCCGGCAGAACCTGAGGCCCGCCGCAACCGCCTCCTCAGAAATGGACTCGATCCCTATTGCCTCACACACCGCCGCGATTTCATCCGGCGCCAGACTTTCCAGTTCCTCGCCGAGCTTGGCTGCTGCTGATTCCGCCTCATCTGCCTGCATCTCGCCAACTAGTTCAAGCAGGAGATCTATCTGCTTCGCCACGCAGGCGACAAATACCGCGGCCTCCACATCCTCCAAACTCCCATACTCCTCGGCACTAATCCCCAGGCTACGTGCTGCCCTCAGTATGACACCTTCCGCTATTTCATCGCAATCAGCCTCGCTATTCACGTTGGCTATGCGCCGCAATTGGAGATGAAGCTCCGAGTCAAGCTGTGCATCGGCAAGCTCCGACAGCGCCTCAATCTCCGCCGCAACCTTGCGGTTGATTACCTCAGGATCCCAATCGAAGTCCTGCCGCCACTCCTCTATTCTCGGAGACCGCGATGGCAAGGCACGCCTAGTTGCACGCGCAACCTGATCGACAGCGATGTCTTTCACGGCTCTGGCGCTTTTCTCAACACCGTCCATTACAAGGTTCGCGCTTGTCAAGGCGTTGATCTGAGCCATCAGCCAGATCTTCTCATCCCTACCTAGACGCTCTAAACCGTCAACAAAAAGCATGACCACGTCCCCCAAAGCGCCTTTGGAAGATCAAAACCCCCTGCCCACCTTGACCAACATTCCGACGACGATTCCCAGAAAATCAAGGGCAACATCCCTACTCGCGCCCGTCCTATGGGGAACGACCGATTGAATCTGTTCATCCAGTACAGCCACTCCCAAGGCGATCAGAGCCGCGATTATACAGGAGGCAACCGCCCATTTCCTATGGCGCACGCCTTTTCGCAGAGTATGGATGGCATTAGCCAGCACAATAGCGAAAAATCCGTATCCAAGAAAGTGACATGCCTTGCGAAAAGCCACCACAACCACGTGCACCTGGCTTGGATCGAGGTGTGGCAGTATTTTCTCTATGAATGCGCGGGTTGCTTCAGCGCCGAACTCAGGCCGCACCGATGCAATAAGCAGGAACGCGGGATATGCCAACGCCAAGGCCCACCATATCCACGCCGAGCCTCGGGAACCTCCCATATCGCAATTTCGCCTCAATCCAATATCCTCCATCCGTTGCCGAACTGCCGATCAGGAGGATTCCTGGTACATTCGGCTAATTACGCAGTAAGATGATATCCCCTGATATGGGGATGCATTGAACATTATGTCATATACAGGTGAGGAAATGAATGGACGAGTTCTTCTTTTATTGACATCAGCCACAGTCATCCTCATATTGACGTGCGCATCCGGATCCGCTCTATGCGCCCCGCAACTCGAGTCGCTACACGCATCGTGGATAGTGGTTGACGGCATAAACCTCGGTTGCAGAATGCGCATTACGGATACATGGCGATTTGCTCTTAATTTCGACATGTGCCACAATAGCGCCTACACCACTGGTTCCGCAATCTGCATGTACAAAAACCCCATCTTCGTGCTGACCGCCGGGTATGTTGGGGCAGGGATCAGCTACGAACTCCAAAGCAGCCGATTTTATCCGAACGTATTGGCCGGCGCGGAGTTCGGAGCCGCATTCGCCGAATACGAGTGGATGCCGTCTCCGAAAAACTACGGAAAACTCAGATGCGGCATGAGGGTATCGTTCTAGGGGGGCGGACCACCCGCCCCTTTTCCCTTGCACGGATGGGCCCCCTAAAGCTTGACCCCCACCCCTATCCTCATATTCCACTCGTCAGACGCCTGTCCCAATACATTGCCGCTGTTGGATTTGGTCGCATATTCTAAGCTGCCCATAAGACGCGCCATAGGGGCGAGTTCTCGCTCTATCCCAAACACAGCCCTGGCACAGGTCTCCACAACCCCTGAAAGAAACCATTCCTCCGGCTCGTGCTGGTGCGACCATGACTGCCCTGCCCTGCCCTCTCCGTGCCTTTCCACCGCACCCGAAAGCGTCAGTTTCGCACATTTATCGGGACAGTAAGAGAGAGTGAGAACAAGCATGTCCGAATCAGGCCCCAAAGGATGCCCTAGCATGACGCCTCGATATACATAATCGTTGTTGGGGTTTCTGTGCGAATAGACGAAATTTGCTATCGCTACATACTCGATGTTGGCGCCGAACCGCAAGTTCCATGGCAGCTTGGGAAGGTCGATGCCGACCAACCCGCCGACCATGTCAGGAACGTAGGCTCGGTTGGGTATGTGCCCCTGCGCATCGTCGATGAAGATCTCGCCGTACAATTCCATGCGGGGCGCAAAGCCGCCCCATTTCGCAAAATCGCTCGACATCAGGTCCCAAGACAGACTGAAGTCGGCCCCCAAGTTGATATTGATCAGGCTATCCTGGGCCCGGTCCTGCTGGCTCACCACACGCTGCAATGCATACAGTGGAAACCCGGGAAACGGCAGATAAAGCGCCCTCGACGCGTTCTGCGAGACCACTGCGGTTTCACTTACTCCCAGCACAACATCGGGGGTGGGGGTGTATTCCAGCCTATGACCTATAAGCCTTCTTGCCTCATCGGATTCCATGAGTCCGATGAACCTAACATAGTCGGAATTGCCTCTGCTGAGGTGATACCCAACTAAAGGCATAGGCTCCGCCCTTCCTGACATCATCAAAGACCCTGATCTGCCCGGCCCCCATCTGAGCGAGCCTGCCCCCACAAACAGGCTGTTCTCATCGGAACCGAACTCGGCAATAAGCTCAAGTCCATCATGCTCGATTGCAAAAGCCGGCTCTGCGTCGGATGGATCAACAAGATAAATGCGGATATCGCCACTTGCATCGAGCGAAGCCGCAAGACCCCCTGCGGGCCACGCCAGTACCGCAAAGATCAGTGCTAGTAGTCCCGCCCACACCAACACGGCCTTCGCCCCGCTCGCCCTCTGTTTCACGTCCGGTGGACACACCGTTCTTCCCATATCAATTCCCCCCGCTGTATATCCTCTGGAGCTTCCATTACATCGGGATTTTCCCGTTGCATCACTGTGTTTGTATACTTCAACTCGTCTGGCGTCTTCCCTTTCAATCTTCCTGACCCATCCAACATATTCACAAATACCAGCTCAACCCGGAGATATCCTTTTTTACGAGCAGCCGGGCTCAAAGGATTTCGCCCACATGCGTCGAAGGTTTCGTGTTGAGGCAGGCCGAAGGTCGCCCTTTTCATATCTGATCAGACTGAGCAACACAAAATGAAAGGAGGTGTGCATGCTGGGAAGCAAGCCGAGAATCTCAGCAGCCGACACAAACCTCATATTCCGCCATCTCAAGCGACGCCCGGCGATACCCGCCCTCAAGCAGGCAAAGGAATTAAAGCTTGCAGCAGAGTGCGACGCGAAACTGGTGTTTTTCCTCACAGGCACTATCCGTGACCTCCGAGATGTGTGCAATAGCGCCAAAGACTATGGTATCGCTGTCTTCTGCCATATCGATCTCATCCAGGGAATCGGAAAAGACCCTGCAGGCATCGACTGGCTGGCCGATGAGATAGGCATTTCCGGCATACTCACCACACGGAGCAATCTGATAAGGGCAGCGAAGGCCTCAGGATTGATAGCCATTCAACGTCTTTTCCTGCTTGACTCCGAATCGTTGAAAACCGCAATCGACATAGTCTCCTCTTCTCGTCCGGACGCAGTGGAGATCCTTCCGGCCCTCGTCCTGCCAAGTCTCATCCACCGTCTGCCCATAAGGAAGCTATCGCCATTCATCGCAGGAGGACTCGTAGAAACAGTGCCGGAACTGGAGGCCGTAGTCTCCACCGGCGCTTTGGGGGTCTCCACGAGCAAACAGGAGCTATGGAAATTCGAGAAGGCTCTCCCGGACCGGTAGAAGACAAACAGTGCACACACGCAAACGGAGGGGGGATATGCATGACTCGAACTGAGCAACTGAAAACCAGAGCCCGCAGACTGCTGCACGAATTCAAAGGAGATTCCTATTCCCACTCATTGCATCAAGTTGGGGCATTCGCAGCCCAGTTCGGCAAGGACGTCCTTGTGATAGCCAACCACAGCCCATGGCTTGCACCAATACTTAGCACCGTAACATCATCTCTTGAGGCCAACGACGTCTCCATTGCCGAAGGCCGCATCGTTCCAGGCTCAGCACCTAATTCGCCTGTAGAAGACGTGTACCGAATAGCCACTTACATACTGCATTTCAAGCCCGACTGCCTGGTGGCCGTGGGCGGCGGAAGCACCATTGACGCAGTGAAAGCCGCAAACGTTACAGCCTGCCTGGGCCCATACGAACCAGAGCTCAAGGCCTACTTAGGCGTAGGGCTGGTAAGCAAAGCGATGTCGCGCACAGGCGCCAAGCTTCTTCCCATGATCGCAGTTCAGACAGCCTCAGGCTCAGGAGCGCATCTCACCAAGTATGCAAATGTCACCTACACCCTGGAACGACAGAAGAAACTGATAATAGACGACGCAGTTACTCCCGACCGCGCCGTGTTCGACTACACGGTCACCAAGAGCGCTCCACAGGACGTCACCTTGGACGGAGCCCTCGATGGGCTCTCCCATTGCCTTGAGGTCTTCTACGGCATAGGCCCCGAAAGCTACGAGCTTGCACAGGAGATAGCCGAAATCGGCATCGAGCTCATAGTAGACAGTGTTCCTAAAGTCATAGATGCCCCGGAGGCCGACGAGCCCAGAGAAGCGTTGGGACTTGCAACAGACTTGGGCGGGTACGCAATCATGGTCGGCGCCACAAACGGCGGACATCTCACGAGCTTCTCCCTGGTGGACATCACTACCCACGGACGGGCATGCGCAGTAATGAACCCCTATTACACCGTCTTCTTCGCTCCGGCCATAGAAAGACAGCTACGGATAGTGGGCGACATATACAGACGTTACGGCTACATTTCCGCCGATATCAACACACTCTTCGGACGTGACCTTGGAATCGCCGTTGCCGAGGGCATGATCGATTTCAGCAGAAAAGCCGGATTCCCAATCACTCTAGGAGAGCTGCCAGGGTTCACCGACTCTCACATAGACCGGGCCCTAGCGGCAGCAAAAGACCCACAGCTCGAGCCGAAGCTGAAAAGCATGCCGGTGAAGATGGACGCATCCTCCGTGGATACGTATATGAAGCCCATCCTCGAGGCTGCGAAGACGGGAGACTTAAGCCTTATTGTCAACATGTAGCCCAGAACTTGATTGGCGCGGGAGGCGGCCAGTAGATGCCCCCGCGCCAATGTCCAGGCAAAGCAAAGACCATTCCTGATAAACCGTCTCTTAGATGCTCATTCAATCTCTCCCCTGCGAAAAAGAGCCTTGCAGGAAAGCACAGCCCCTGAAGTGGGCAATGGATTTCCGTCCACATCCACAAGGCACTTGGGCGGATCCGCAGCTGCAGTCAGCCTCGATACTACGAACATCGTCGCAAAACTGACGATCAGCGCCGGAAGCATGGCGATCTCAGATGCATCCCAAAAACCTGCCCCCTGAACATGAGTGAGAAAGAGAGAGAACCCGATCCATACGCCCATTCCCAAATAGGTCCCTGTCAAAGCGCCCAGATTGTTCGATTTGCGGTCAAAGAGTCCAAGAGTCATCATTGGGAAAGCGGCAATGGCTAAGATAGCATGGCCAAATATCTGCACGCGGAAAATCTCCTGAAAAAAGAGGGCCATCACGAGGCTTATGATACCGCCTATGGTCACCCATCTCCTCGTCCACTTCAGAACATCCCCATCCCCGGCCTTAGGGTTCAACAGCTGCAGGAGGTTCTTCCCGCAAACCGAGGCAAGAGCGAGCAATCCGCTGTCGGCACTGCTCATCACTGCTGCAGCCATGGCAACAGCGATGAACGTGGCCGCCGCCGGACTGAAGTAGTTCACAAGGAGCCACGGCCCCAAAGATTCCACCTGCTCAGCGCTGAGCGAAGGCGCTATCTTGTACGCCCCGATGCCTATGAAGTATGGGATCGAACCTAGCGCCAGGTAGACCAGGCCCGCTGTTGCGCTAGCCCAGATAATCGTCTTTATTGATCGTCCTGAAAGAGCCCGTTCCCAATAGTCCTGAGCAGCCGCATTCGCCCCCAAGCCGGCAACGACGCCGGAAATCAGGTATGACCAGGCCCACATCCCGGTCCACCCGTAGAACCCGCCCGACCCCGGCAAGACATTGAAAGGCAAAGCATTCTCCTTAGTTGCCGCATTGGCGATGAGCGCATGCCAGCCCCCGGCCAGATCCACCACTCGCCCCAGCATCATGATCATGCCTATGCAAAGAAGGACCATCTGGACCAGGTCAGTAACGGTAACCGCCCACATCCCGCCCTGCCACGTGTAGACAATGAGAACTAATCCGCCAGCAAGGATCCCCACCCATAGCGGCCAGTTTAAAAAGGTGGACAAGATCGAGCCAAACGCAGTCACAGTGGCGCAGACCCAAAACAGCTCGTATACTACAATCGCCAGCGAGCAGATGAGCCCGGCATGTTTGCTGTATCTGGTAGATATCATGTCGGGCACAGTCATGTACCTGGCCCTGCGCATGAGAATGCAGTAGAAGACGGGGGCAACCAAAAGCCACAACCCAGGGCCCACTGGATCGAGGATAGCCCCCTGGAATCCGTGCTTATAGGATTCAGCCATTCCTCCCATGAATAGCCCGCCGCAGATCCAGGTGGCGAGCACGGTGCCGAACAGAAGCGGAAAACCGAGTTTTCTTCCCGCAACAATGTAATCCTCCGCGTCCTTCACTTGCCTGCCCGCCCACGCCCCTATCCCGAGCATCGCCAACGTGTAAACCCCGAGAGCCGCCGCAGCCAAACCCCAGTATGGATAAGCTCCGTCCATTGCCGTTTCCTCCAGTCATGATAGTCGCGCCCCCAAAAAAGCCGGATTGCTTCTTCCACATCCAAGCGGAAACAATCAGATGCACCGCAGAAGTTCGGACCATTCTGCCGACGTAGACGGCATCAAGATTAGCACCAAATCAGCGTGTTGTGAAGACGCGAATTTATAGGAGTACTGTAGGAAGGAGTTGTTGCCCAAACCGAAGAAAGGAGACTCACCCGATTATAGGAGGGACTCAAATGAACCGTTGCGCCATCGCCTCATTCACGTCTTCTCAGACCCGTCAAGCGCACTGCGGCAAATCCCGGGCAACGATCATCGCCATTATCGTCCTGGCAATCATCCCCCGTTGCGCCATCGCCGCCCCCCAGGACATAGGCCCGCCCGCCGGAATGCTCGAGCCTGTGGGCCCTGAAGAAATCTCTGACATGCTCATCCAAGCAGTACAACAGCGAGGCTGCCAGGCTCGCATTGAAGAGGACTACTTGCTCATGACCTTCCCGGATGGGGAAAGCCACAACTTGATCTTCCGGGATCTGCGGCTTTTCCTCGCTTATGTCGCCGAAGAAGATTGGGAGGAGGTCATCGAGGTCTACGTAGAGATCGTCTTCAACAGCATTGAAGAGATCAGAAGCCTGGTAAACAGCTTCCAAAGCCTCGATGACGCCATTTGCCACCTAGGCGTGTGCCTGTACCCAGCAGACTATCTCGTGCGGTTTCCGGACGAAGAGCCCGTATACCGCCGTGATATCGATGGCCTGATCACTTGCCTCGTATGGGATTTCTCAGATATGAGCGTTACAGCCGAATGGAAAGATATCGAGAAATGGGACTTCGACATAGACGAGCTCTTCTCCACCGCCATGGAAAACACGCTTGCAAAATATCCTGTGGCCCCTGTCGAAGCCAGTGTGCTTCCCGGGCTCAACCTCATCATTGTGGAGTCTGCGGGACACCCCATTTCAGCCCACATGCTTGCCATCGACAGATTGCCGGGCGCAATGGGGCCTTACGGCGCACTCGTCAGCGCACCCGCCCACAACGTGGTCTTCATCTACCCAATAGCAGATGAGGGCGTAATGCTCGCCCTCATGGCAATGGCCGAGATAGCTAATGACGCCGTCCATGTCGCCTTGAACCCCCTGAGCGATCAAGTTTTCTGGCACAACGGGCAAACCTTTGTTAACATCCCTTATATCATGGGAAAAGAATTTCCCGAGATCGACATATACAACATGCCTCCGGAATTTCTCATGTTGCTGTTAACCCTGAGCAACTAGGCAACAATATGCCTGCACCCGCCAAGATCAATTCTGCAAGCCGGGTATGACCGTCTGCAAAGGGCGGACATGCCCGGCACACATGTACTGCAAAACCGAGGAGGAACGAGAATGACACGAGCATCGGACAATCGCAAACCCCATCTCAGGCTGGAGGTCGCCAATGTTAGCGGATCGCACTATCCGCAGCATCACATAAAGGCAATGCCAGATGAGATCTCCCGATACTGCTTTGTCCCGGGTGATCACATAAGAGGCCTGAAGATCGCCGAACGACTCGATAACGCAGCTCAGGTCAGTGCCAACCGCGCCATATTCGTTCACACAGGAACCTACAAAGGAGTGAAGATGACCGTCTGTTCCACAGGGATGGGCGGGCCTCAAGCCGCCATAGCCATGGAAGAGCTGGGCATGCTCGGCGCAGACACCTTTATCAGAGTGGGCTCTGCCGGCGCCTTGCAGCCCGGCATGGGAGTGGGAGACATCGCGATCGCCACTGCAGCCTACCGCGATGGAGGCGCAACAAGGAGACTCCTTCCCATCCCGTTCCCCGCCGCGGCCGATTTCCATGTCACCCGCGCACTGTACGACGCGGCCAACGAAAGCGGCGCCGTTTTCCACTTGGGCGTAGTAGCTTCCACCGACATCTTCTACGCGCCCGCTGACCCAAGTTTCGACAAGATGCTTGCTGACGCGGGCGCAATCTGCATAGAAATGGAGACAGATACCGTATTCATCCTAGGCCACGTTCGACAATTCCGCTGTGGCGCCATTTTCGTCATGGATACAGGAGACAGCGGCGTCAGACCTGACGCCACGGGGCCATGGGCTGACCATGCAGCAAACACCGGATTCCTAGAGGGCGAAGACCTCGCAATCGATATCGCTCTTGAGGCAATGAGGCGATTGGCGACAGAAGATGAGAAGTAGCGTAAAGGTAAGACTCTTCCGTATCAAGGGCTTGCCATATCCTCCATGAAGTGCATGCCAAATGGTATACATATGTAGATTGTTTAGTAAATATAGCAGGAACTCGGCAGAAGATGGCGAATACCTGTCCGGGCAGCGCCTGAACGCGCCCCCTAATGATACTGGGAGGTGGACTAGGTGAATTCTCTGTTGGTGATGGTAGTTACCTTCGCTCTGTACATCCTCGCCTACAACCTGTATGGAAAGAGACTGGGCTCTAAAGTGTTCCAGCTCGCTACGAAGAACATCACTCCTGCTGAGAAGTTCAATGATGGTGTGGACTACGTCCCGACCAATAAGTTCATCCTCGCTGGTCACCATTTCACATCGATTGCGGGAACCGGGCCAATCGTGGGACCGGTTCTCGGCGTGATATGGGGCTGGGTACCCGCGCTTCTGTGGGTGATCTTCGGATCGATATTCGCCGGAGCCGTCCATGACCTAGGCGCATTAGTCCTGTCAATGCGCCACGACGGCAAGTCAATAGGCGACATCACCGGAACAGTCATCAATCCCCGTGCACGGACCCTATTCTTCACGATCATCTTCTTCTGCCTGTGGATCGTTATCGCCATATTCGCCCTGCTGATGGCGAACCTCTTCGTCCAATACCCACAATGCGTCTTCCCTATTTGGCTCGAGATACCCATAGCCATGGGGCTCTCGTATTACCTGTATCAAAAGAAGGGGAATCTCGCCGTCGGCTCCGTAGTGGCCATAGTATTGATGTACCTTACGATCTGGATCGGGCTGTACATCCCGCTAGAACTGACCAACGGAGTTTGGCTCATCATAATAATGGTCTACATCTTCTTCGCATCAACAATGCCAGTCCAAAAGCTGCTACAACCGCGAGACTACATCAACGCGCTCGAACTTCTGGTCGCCATGGTACTCCTCATCATAGGCATCATCGTAAGACCGCAACCGATAGTCGCGCCGGCAGTGGTCCATGCGCCTGCAGGAGCACCGTCAATGATGCCATTCCTGTTCATAACGATAGCTTGTGGTGCAATATCGGGGTTCCATTCTCTGGTGTCGAGCGGCACAAGCTCGAAGCAGATAGCCAGCGAACCGCATGCCCTTGCAGTAGGATACGGCGGAATGCTGCTCGAAGCGGCCCTTGCAACTCTGGTAATAATCGCTGTATGCACAGGCGTCTCCCCCGAAACTTGGCTCGAGACATACTCGAACTTCGCCAAGATTCCTACGTTGCCCACATTCGCTGAAGGCGGCGCCAGAATAGTAGGCGCACTCGGAATCCCTGAGGCCTTCGCCCTCAACATCCTGGCAGTCTTCATGGTGAGCTTCGCAAGCACGACAATAGACACGGCAACCCGTCTGCAACGGTACGTAATCGCCGAATTCGGCGAGGACTTCCAGATAGGCTGGATGCAAAACAAGTACATCGCAGCGCTTATCGCAGTAGTCAGCGCCTACTTGCTGGCCTTCCGCGGCAGTGCGAACGTTATCTGGCCACTGTTCGGCGCGACCAACCAACTCCTCGCCGGACTCGCATTGCTCACAGTCACGGTATATCTGGCCGAGAATAAGCAGCCCACGGCATACACAGCAGTGCCCATGGTATTCATGATCATCATCACCACATGGGGCATGATCGCAAACTTGTTGCAGTATATCAGCCAGTCCAACTGGCTGCTTACGACCATCGACGCAATAATCATCCTTCTGGAGGTCTGGTTGATCATAGAAGCATTCAACGTTCTGGGCAGTACGCAAAAACAAGAGTTAAAGCCCACGGCATAGCAACGAATTGCCCGGGCCAGTGTCCCGCTTCACGGTTAAACCAAGTTTGGGGCTTCTGGCGCGATGCGGGCAAACATCTTTCACATGTAGCTTCGCCGCGCCCCCAGATAGCGCAAAGCGCGGCGAAGCTACATGAAGCACTTTAACCCACAGACGGTACATCAATCCCGACAAGATGGCACTCACCGCTGCCGGAGGATAACCCCCTCATTGCTTGGAAGAGGGAATCTGAACCGCCCATCGGAATCGCACTCCAATTCGTCTTTTCTTGTGACTACTTCCACGGTGGTTGACCCGGGCCACCATACATCCACGTTGCGCAGCTCATGGGAGAAGTTTACTAACACCAGCAGCCGATCGCCGGTATTCGATTGGAGAGAAGATCCGTCATCTCGTGTCCAAAGCTCCATAGCCCCTGCCGGATCTACGACCATCCGTCTTACGGTCCTGTTGACGATGGGCAACATCCTGCCCGTATCCACCGACACAGCCGGAGTAAGGTTCCTTCCCCTTCGTTTGTGGGATACCTGACGTCGATGCCCAATAACATACCCCATGCCTTCCAAGGCTACGCCGTTATAGGACAAATACAGTGTCCCCCGTCCTCCACGAATTTCGTCAGACGCCTCCAATCCGACGTGTTTATCGCACCGCGCCGCGGAACACTTGGAACGAAGAGAACCTCGAACCTTGCGATGTCATCGTCGAATGTCACAATCTCCGGGTTGAGCCCGCTCCGTCTGGCCATTATAATGGTGCAGCCTCCTAGTCATTCTTTCCACCACGTATTGATGGAGCATGTGACTAGAGATGCATCTTTATTCCCTCTCTTGTAGGTTGATTTGGAAGAATTATGCGTTGACTTACACAAATGCTTTGGTTACTCTTAAGATGGTTACTGTATTCACAGTATATTCTTGGTGAGAAAACCTGAACACATAATTATTCCAGCTTGCTCTTTGTCAGCCTAATAGTGGCGTTTCCGGATGTAATCTTTTTTGACTGCTGGCATCGTACGATTTTATTTGCTGTTTAGTTTAGGCATGTGTGTAATAGAGCTGCATCTAAATGACTCCTGTGTCTAAACATCGTCTTTTTTATACATCGCTATCTATTAGACTGATTCCGTATACAAATTCCTCATGTGTTGCGACTACATGTGTCTGTTTTTCTGGTCACATGTGAGAATTGGAAATCCCCATCTGCTTGTCATAGTCATCGTCTAGACATCTACTCTATAGCCACCCCTCTTCCTTGGTGAGTAGGCCGCTTTAAGGTACTCATAGTAAAATCTGTTGACTTAAGTTTAGCCCATAATAGTTCTAGTCCAAATAGAAACGCCGTTTCAGACATCCTCATCCTTAAGATCGTCACCCAAAACAATGGCGGTGCGTCCCCAAGCTCCCTTTAGGTCTTCGGCTCGTCTTGTATGTAGAACCCCACATGGTGTATCTATCCGTAATATCCCAACCCGTCTAATTCTCGATAGTCTTGTGTACGCCTGTAGGCTGTACCAATTACAAGTATATGAATATGAATAGTGTATCTCGCATAGGCTTCGTACCCAACGGTTAATGGTTCTATCCATCAATAATGTCGATGCCTATATGTACCTTTTAAGGTATCCACGCCTCAATGCCATTATCTGTTAAGCGCCTCGGCATGATGGGATGGAAACAGACCACTTTCTAGGCTGCTATGGATACGACTCCGAACCATTCAGGTAAATCCCTCCCGCCGATATTCACCGTTACCGTCATGAGCTTGTCATAGACTCCGAGCCTGTGTATACCCATTATCTGCATTTCCGACACTGGCAGTATCAGGAAACTCGATTGGCTTGTATTTTGCTTCATTCGTCAAGGAATTGTGCGGACTAGCATTTGATTCATCCAGGCTAAGCCAGAAAAGACCCCTTATTTGTTTCGAAAGTCCAAGTATTCGTCTGAACATCTTTCTGGCTGTTTTTTGCAAGTACTTTTTCCCTGTTGTTGCAGACTCGTTTTGCAGCATCCCCCCAGGGAATTTTAAGAGTGCTCTCTCATCAGTGAATTCTTGATTCGATAGCTCTGGCCATCGAAAAGCAGAAGGTAGCTGTGATGGACCAAGCGGTCAATCATGGCAGCGGTCATCTGCTCATCATAGAAGACGTTTACCCATTTGCTAAACTCAAGGTTTGTGGTTATGATCACACTCCTTTGCTCATAGCAGTCTGAGATGACCTGGAACAGAAGCTTGGATCCTGCCTGGTCCAGAGGCACATACCCCCACTCGTCACAGATCAGAAGGTCCGTCTTGGCTAATTGCTTGAAGAACCGGCTGATCTCTCCGCTCTTCTGAACCTCGTTAAGTTGATTGACTAGGGCGGCCGTGCGGAAGAAGCGCACAGTCTTGCCTCTGTTGCAAGCCTCGACGCCGATTGCTGTAGCCAAGTGCGTTTTCCCCGTGCCCACATTGCCATAGAGCACGAGATTCTTCTTTTCATCAATGAACGCTGTCGTCTTTAGTGCAGGAACCGACAGTTCGCCCGGGAATCGAATCTCATCGAAGCAGTACCCTTCAAACGTCTTCAATGAATAGAACCCTGCCTGTTTGATCAGTCGATTCCTCCGGGCAGTCTCCCGGTAGGCAAGTTCATGCTGAAGTATCTTCAGCAAATACTCTTGATAGCTGTCAGCTTCCATCTGGTCGCAGATAGCAGCAATGTTCCTGCTTAACCGGAGGCGTTTGCAGCACTCAGCGATTTCAGCTTTCACAGGCTTCGCCCTCCCTGAAGAGCATGTGGTCGTAGTCGCTCAGGTTTGGCTTGACCGACGGCATTTCAGGAACGCTGGCCGGCAGAACCATAGGGGCCAAATCCGTGATATCGCCGTTTAGCCTGTTGAACATAGCCACAATGCTGTCTGCATCCCGTGCGCCATGCAAGATGACGTTTCTGACAGCCTCGGCGGCTTTGCTGAAGCTGCTTTTCTCGCTCAGTTCGGCCAGGACCCTCAGGGTCTCTTTCTTAGCCTGGTAGCTACACGAGTCCAAGAACGCCTGTACCTCTTGAGGCAACATCGGGTAGATGCCGGTGTACTTCAACGCTGCGGGTCGCCTGGATAACTGCGTCAGGTAAGGCAGCCAGTCCATACTCTCTTGTTCATAGTCGCCGTAAAGCCTGGGGTGCCTTATGATTTCCCGGTAATTCTCATCGAAAGCAATGACATCATACGCTGTTAGCTGCACAAACACCTGGCTTTTTGCGTAACGTGGAGCCGTGGAATACGTGTGCTTCCCGTTGTTCAAAGTAAACTTGGCATAGCTGTTTGTGCGCACTACCTTGATTTCAGATGCGTCAAAAGGCACAGACGGCAAGGATAGGAAAGCTTCTAAGTCTTCTTCAAAAAGGTCTCTGTGAAGACGTTTCTTCAAGTAATGAGGCCGCAGCATGTCCTGATCGCATTCCTCTAAGAGTCGGCGGTTGAACTCCTTCAAATCATCTACTTTGGGTACAGGTACCAGCATGTTACGGCGGTGATATCCTACTTTCGTCTCCACACTGCCCTTCTCATGGCCTTGGCCCGGATTGCAGAAGGCAGTGGCAAAACCGTAATGGCTCTTGAAACGCAAGAAGGCATCTGTCAATTCGCGCCCGTCATCCTTCAGAATCGTCTTGACTGCAGGTGATAGGTTATCAAACCACAATCTTGTCGGCACTCCTCCTATGTGCGCGAAGATATTCATTAGGCCCTCTGCCAGGCACTGCATGTTTTCACCCTTGAACACCTGCAGGTAGCCTGCGTTGCTGTGTGGAAAAGACACGTTCAAATAGTGGCCTGTACAACGCACGTTTCTGTCAAAGAAGTCAGCTTCGCCAAAGTCCACCTGCGCTTCGCCTGGTATATGAATTAGCGGCATGTAGAACCCTTCTTGCTCGCCGTAGATCTCCTTCTTCTTCTGGGAGACATAATCTGCTACCAAGCGGTAAGAGCAATCGAACCCAGGATGCTCCTTTGCAAGCCGGTCGAAAATCCTTTTCGCTGTATGGCGCTGCTTCTTCCGCTCCTGCTTATCTGACACCATCCATTCGTCGATTTGCTCTTTGTATTTATCCAGTTTAGAGCCACGAATCTGCTTTGGCTTCGGAAGAGGTTGATTGAAATCTTCCATCAGTATGTATTTCTTCACAGTCTTCACGTCAAAACCCGTGGCCCTTGCGATTTCAGCATAACCCAGGCCTTTCTCAAAGAACAGTTGTCTGATAGAATTTATCTGTGCCATTGTAAGCATCCTCCCGACCCCCCTCATGTTTGTCCACAAGGGGTGTTCTGGGGGGCCACTGCAATGGCCTTCTTTGTCTGCAGAAACACGGAATTCTATTCTGCAACTTCAGGGAAATCCATTCTGCATTTCCCCGTAGTTCTAGTCTGCACTAAACATTTTTGAGCCTACCGAAGAATCCCTCACAAGCCGCGTTGTCGGCCACGCAGCCTTTCTTGGACATCGACCGGGTGAGACCCGCTTGTGCCATTCGTGATATCCACCCAGGCCAACGATAATGGCAGCCCCGGTCTGAATGCACCAGGGGATGCTCTCCGTCTTTCAGGGTTTCTGTTGCACGGTCAAGCATGCTGTTGACCAACTCCGCATCGGGGCTTGT
>Ga0208564_1000964_pt1 | contig 24801 bp, 18 predicted proteins | sample AD_UKC073_MetaG_FD_184439 | JGI IMG/M metagenome (GOLD analysis project Ga0208564, IMG submission 184439) | Active sludge microbial communities of municipal wastewater-treating anaerobic digesters from USA - AD_UKC073_MetaG (SPAdes) (version 2) | ecosystem: Engineered > Bioreactor > Anaerobic >... | reverse complement strand
GGAAGGTAGCGGCAAATCCAGAGAACGAGCCGAAAGTCATGATGTACAGGCTGGTCATCAGCCAGGTGTGTTTGTTGCCGAAGATGTCGAACTGTTCCCGGATGTTGGCGCGCACCGGCACCGACTTCAGCATCAGCCAGGCGGCGATGGCGAACACCACGATGAACGGCACGTAAATCAAAGCCGCGTTTTGCAGCCACATCGGCTTGCTGACGGCGCCTTTGGTGAAGGTCAACGGGTCGCCGGTCAACGTCCCGAACAGGGCGAAGCCAATGATCCACGGCGTCACGAACTGCACCACGCTGACGCCGAAATTACCGATGCCGGCCTGAATCGCCAGCGCCGTGCCCTGCAGACGCTTGGGGAAGAACAGACTGGTCGAGGGCATGAACGAGGAGAAATTGCCGCCGCCCAAACCGGCCAGGAATGCCAGCGTCAGCAGAATCCAATAGGGCGTAGCGGGGTTCTGTACGGCGTAGAACCAGCCCAGGATGGGGATCAACAGTGACAGGGTCGAAAAGGTCACCACATGGCGAGTGCCGTAGATCGGCACCAAGAAAGTATGCAGGGTCCGCAGGATGCCGGCAGCCAGGCCGGGCATGGCGGTCAGCCAGAACAGTTCGGTGGCGCTCAGTTTGAAACCGACGTTAGGCAGACGCACCACTAGGGCGCTGACCACGAACCAGACGATGAAGGCCATCATCAGGTTCAGGGTTGTGATCGTCAGGGTTTTCCAGGCCAGGCTTTTGCCGGTCTTTTCCCAGAATTCCGGATCTTCCGGAGTCCAGCTGTTTAACCAAGTACGGGGGTCGTTTGCGGCCATAGCGTTTTTGCACTCCAGTCGCGGATATTGAATTTATTGATTTGATTGGCTATTTATTTTTCCCGTCCTCTTCTTCCACAAGAGGACGGGGAGGGATTCCTCAATGGGAATCGCTCAACAGGAAACCTCGGCCTCCTTGCGCGAGTACCAGTTCCAGGTGATGAACATGCAGCTCAGATAGAACAAGCCGAAGAACAGCATCGCCCCCTGGAATTCACCGGTCAGATGGATGGATGCGCCATAGGCGATGGGAATGAGGAACCCACCGAAGGCGGCCACCGCCGAGCTGAAACCCAGCGTTGCGGCGGCCTCGGTGACGCCCGTGCGTCGGGCCTGTTCCAGCGCCGCTTCGCCTTGGCCGACGGCCTGCCGCTCGCGCAAGGTGCGGAACAGGGTCGGAATCATGCGGAAGGTCGAACCGTTACCGACGCCAGCGGCCAGGAACAACACCAGGAACATCAGCACGAAGCCCACCACGCTGCCGCCGCCCGCTGCGCCTGGCAGGAACAGGATGGCGAGCAACGACGCTGTCACCATGGCCGCAAAACTCCACAAGGTGATCGTCGCGCCACCCTTGCGGTCGGCCAGCCAACCGCCGATGGGCCGCACCAGCGCCGCCAACAGCGGACCCAGGAAGGCGAACTTGAAGGCGTCCACTGTCGGAAACGCGGTATTGATCAGCATCGGGAAACTGGCGGCCAGGCCGATGAACGAGCCGAACGTGCCGGTATAGAGCCAGCTCATCAGCCACTGATGCTTGTGCTTCATGATCGCCACCTGCTCGGCAAAACCGGCCTTGACGCTGGCGATGTTATCCATGCCCAAGTGGGCGGCCACGGCGGCGATGAAGATGAACGGCACCCAGATGAAGCCAGCGTTCTGCAACCAGATTTGGGTGATCGTGCCACTGTCGTCGATCAGGGTCTGGGCGCTGCCGCCCATGATCAGCAAAGCTCCGCCGTAAACGGCAATCGGTGCGATCAGTTGCACCAGCCCGATGCCGAGATTGCCGACGCCGGCGTTCAGGCCCAGCGCGGTGCCCTGCAGCCGTTGTGGATAGAAGAAGCTGATGTTGGCCATGCTGGAGGAGAAATTGCCCGCCCCCAGGCCGCACAGCAGGGCAATGACCACGAACACCGCATAGTGGGTATTGACGTCCTGCACCGCGACGCCGATCCACAGGGTTGGCAACAACAGCAGAGCGGTGCTGAATACGGTCCAGTTGCGCCCGCCGAAGATCGGCACCATGAAGGAATACAACACGCGGAAGAACACCCCGGACAGACCGGGCAGCGCCGCCAGCCAGAACAACTCGTTTGGAGTGAACTGGAACCCGACCTTGGGCAACTTGACCACGATCACGCTCCACACCGTCCAGACCACAAAGGCCAGCAACAGGGCAGGCATCGACAGCCACAGATTGCGATGGGCGATGCGTTGCCCAGTCTGTACCCAGAAAATCTCGTCGTCCGGCCGCCAATCGACCAGCAGATGGCGACGGGGCCGGGCGTGCTCGATCAGTTCCGCCTGTTCCAGTTCGGCGCGGACATCGGCATGCCGTTCCAGAATCGCTTCGCGTTCGTGCTTCTCGGCCACCCAGGTCCAGATCATGGTGGCCACCACCAGCAGGAACATCAGCATGAAGCAACTGCTGCGCACGCCGATGGCGTCGGCGGCGACGCCGAACATGATGGGGAGAACGAAACCGCCCAGCCCGCCGATCAGACCGACAATGCCGCCCACGACGCCCATCTGACCCGGATAATGATCGGCCAGACTGCGATAGACGCTGGCCTTGCCGAAGCCCTGCGCCATGCCGACCAAGAAAACCAGGGTCGTGAACAGCACGATGCCCACGGTCAGATTGACCGAGACTTCGCCCTTGATGCCGTGGATGACCAGAGTGGTGGGCGGATAGCTGAGGATGAACAGGCAGATCAGGCTGACCCACAACACCCACCAGGTCACGGTATTGCCGCCCCACTTGTCGGAAGCCCAGCCGCCCAGGGCGCGGATCGCGCCGGAAGGCAGGTCGAAGAAGATGGTCAGGAACGCGGCGGTGGCCAGCGGCAGACCGTATTCGCCGACGTAGTATTTGGGCAGCCACAACGCCAGCGCCACGAATCCGCCGAACACGAAGGCGTAGGCCAACCCGAAACGCCACACCCGCAGATCGAACAGCGGCATGAGCTGTTGGCCCAGGCTGGGCCGGGCGCGATTTTTATCGGCGTCCTTGTCGTGCAGCGGGTCGGTATAGGTGAAGAACCAGAACAGCATCGCCATCACCACCATGGCGACAGCGTAGATCTTGGGCACCATCTGCCAGGCCCCGAAGGCGGCGATGATCATGGGGGCGATGAACTTGGTCAGTGAGGAACCGGCGTTGCCAGCCCCGAAGATGCCCATCGCCGTGCCTTGGCGCTCCTTGCTGAACCAGGTCGAGGTGTAGGCGATGCCGACGGCGAAGGAGCCGCCGGCCAGACCGACGAACAACCCCAGCACCAGGTACTGCCAATACTCGGTAGCGTAGGAAACCAGCCAGGTCGGGATCGACACCAGCAGCATCTGAATCAGGAATACGATCCGCCCGCCGTAACGATCGGTCAGGATGCCCAGCGGTAGGCGCACCAGCGAACCGGTCAGGATCGGAGTCGCCACCAGCAGCCCGAACTCGGTTTCGTTGAGATTCAGTTCAGCCTTGATTTTGATGCCGATTACGGAAAACATGACCCAAACGGCGAAGTTCACCGCGAAAGCCATGGTATTCATTGTCAAAACAGAAATTTGTTGACGTTTGAGCGTAGCCATTGCAAACCTCGCGAAAATGCTGCAGGTGCATGGTACGGTGCTCTTGTCGCGTTATTCTTGAGTGCCCTACTGGGTTAAACCATCGAAAATAAGTGGCTTTCCGCTGTTGTTACCTCTTTGGAGGTATGACGGCTACTCGAATAAGCAATTGTTATTATTTTACTTATCGGCCTGGTTTAGCTGCGGTGTCGCCCGGCGTTCCCGCCAGTCGTATGCGGTAGAGGTATCCACATTACCCTTCGCCATTTCCGTTCCAGCGACGGCCCCGGATCGTGTGCAACCGGCGCGACCATGAGGAAACCTTTCCATGGACAGCAACGAATCCATCATCTTCCGCAGTGGCCTGACCATGGGCGGCATCATGTTATTGGCCCTGCTCAGCATGACCAGCTCGGTGTTCATCGCCGAGTCCAGCAAGGGCGATGCCGCCGCCATCAATTTGGCCGGTTCGCTGCGCATGCAGTCCTATCGGATCGCCACTCGCCTGCAGATCGCAGACGATGACCGGACGCGCCATGTCGAGGAGGTCGCCCTCGAAATCGATCAGTTCGAGCGCCGGCTCGATCGCCTCTGGCAAACCGGTGCGATTCCGGAGGCGAACGATAATTCCAAGACACAGATGCTCCGGGCCATCGAATCGGCCTGGCGCGATGCCTTGCGCCCGACCCTGGAAACTTCGGCGGTGGATGCCCGTCCGCCTGCGCTCTATCTGCGCCAGATAGATGACTTCGTCGCCAAGCTGAATCAGTTCGTGAAACTGCTGGAGCAGGACACCGAGACCAAGATTCTGCTGCTGCGCCTCATTCAGGGGGTGGCGCTGTTTCTGACCCTGGTGCTGGTCTTCATCGCCATGTATGAGTTGCACAGCGGGGTCGTGGTCCCGTTGCGCGATCTAGTCGAGCTGGCACGCCGGGCTCGCAGCGGCGACCTGACCGTGCGCGCCAGCCATGTCGGCAACGACGAATTGGGGGTGCTGGGGCACGCTTTCAATTTGATGGCGACCGACCTGTCAGCCATGTATGCCAACCTGGAAGCGCAGGTCGAACGACAAACCCAGGCGTTGCGGATCAGCAATCGTTCGTTGAAATTGCTTTACCATACCGCCAAACGCCTGGGCGAATCGCCTTTGAGCGACGAGAGCTATCAAGCCCTGCTGATGGAAATCGAAAAGCTGACCGGCCTGGGGTCGATCGCGCTATGCTTGATCAACCCTGACACCCGGCAAGTCAGCCGCGTCTTCTCGACCCGTCCCCACTCGGCGGGATGGCCACCGTTTTGCGACCGTCCCCATTGCGAGACCTGCCTGGGTGAAGGAACCACCCATCCGCTGGATGCCGACGCCGAGCTGTTTTCCATTCCGATCAGAGATCAGGAACGGTGGTTCGGCGCGCTGATCGTCCGCTATCCGGGGCTGGGCGCGACCGCCGCTTGGCAACTGCCCTTGCTGGAAGCGGTGGCTCGCCATATCGCCGCCGCCCTGCAGGCCGACGAACGGGTCGAATATCATCGTCGGGTGGCGCTGCTGGAAGAACGCACCACCATCGCCCGCGAGCTGCACGACTCGCTGGCGCAGTCGCTGTCCTATCTGAAAATCCAGGTCAGCCGCCTGCAGGCGCTGCCGGACGGCGTCACAGTCGCCGCCGAAGCGCGCGACATCGTGGCCGAGCTGCGCGAGGGTCTCAACGGTGCTTACCGCCAGCTGCGGGAACTGATTGCCACTTTCCGCCTGAAGATGGAGCATCCCCGCCTGGAGGACAGCTTGCGTGAAACGATCCGGGAATTCGGTCAGCGCGGCCAACTGTCGGTCGAACTGGACGATGCCGCCTGGCATTGCACGCTCGATCCCAACGAGCAGATCCACGTCATGCAGATTGTGCGGGAAGCCTTGCACAATGCCGTGAAGCACGCCCATGCTAGCCACATTCTGGTGCGGCTATGCAGTCCGGACCACGGCGAGGCGGTGATCGACATCATCGACGACGGTGTCGGGCTGCCGGCCGAAACCCAGCGCGAAAATCACTTTGGCCTGAACATCATGCGCGAGCGCGCCCATCACCTGGGTGGGTTGTTGAGCCTGCATTCCCAACCCGGTTCAGGACTGCGGGTGCAACTGAGTTTCGTGCCCGCCGCCTGCCGCAATGCCTCGACCACTTTCGATGAGGTGCGCCATGCCTGACGAAATCCAGACCATTCTGGTCATCGACGATCATCCGTTGATGCGCAAGGGGATCTTGCAACTGATCGCCATGGAGTCCACCTTGCGGCTGGTCGGCGAAGCCGGCGACGGTCGGCGCGGCTTGGAGTTGGCGCAGCAGTTGCGGCCGGACCTGATCCTGCTCGATTTGAACATGCAAGGATTGAGCGGACTGGATACCCTGAAGGCGCTCAAGGCGACCGATCTCGACGCGCGGGTCATCATTCTCACCGTCTCCGACAGCGAGGAGGACGTGGTGGCGGCGCTACGGTTCGGCGCCGATGGCTATCTGCTCAAGGATATGGAACCGGAGGATGTCCTGCGCTGCCTGCATGCCGCTGCCCAGGGTCGCATTGCCCTGGGCGAACGGGTCGCGGCGACTCTGGCCGACGCGCTGCGCCGCGACAGCCAGCCCAAATCGCTCGACAGCGCCAGGCTGACCGAGCGGGAACGGGAGATCCTGGAGCTGATCGCCACCGGTTACAGCAACAAGGTGATTGCGCGCAAACTGAAGATCACCGAAGGCACGGTGAAAGTGCACGTCAAGCATCTTCTGCATAAACTCGATCTGACCTCGCGGGTCGAAGCGGCGGTCTGGGCGGTCAAGCGTGGCGTTCGCAGCTGAGGCGCGCGGGCGATCGTTCAGTTTCCGCCATGGCGGCTAGAATGCCCCGGCGGCGAAATCGTAACTCATCTCGCGATAGGGACGCTGCAGGAAGAAGCCCTGGATGAGATCGACACCCAGGGACCACAGAATCGGCATCGCCTGGACGTCCTCCACGCCGCCGACGATGGTGGCCGCGCCCAGGGTCTCCAAATTCTGCACCAGTGCCTTGAGCTGCTCCTGTTTCTTGGCGTCCCGCGCCAGGTGATTGACGAAATACATGTCCAGCTTGACGTAGTCGGCGCCCAGGTTCTTCAGCAAACTCAGCGAGTCGGTCCCGCGCCCGAAGCGGTCCAGGCAAAAGCCGCATCCCATCAGTTTGATTCTGCCCAGGAACAGGAACATTTCGCGCAGGCTGCGTTCGGTCGCCGACTCCGCCACCGAAAATACGATGCGCTGAGCCTCGACCCCTGCTTTCTCCAGCTTGTCGCGCAACCAGTCGCTGAAGGTCTTGTCCTGGATCGTGGCCGGCAGAATCTTGATGAACAAGGTGGTCATCTGTTGCCGCTGCCGCAGCATCTCCAAGGCGTGTTCGATGACCCAGCGATCCAGTGTCAGTCCCAGTTCATGGTTGTAGACCACACCGAATACGCTGCCGGGCACCAATTCCTGGCCTTCGGCGTTGCGCAGGCGTAGCAGCACCTCGTAGCGCTCGTGAGTGTCGCCGTGCATGCTGGCGATCGGCTGGAACACCAGCCAAAGCTGTTCGTGTTCGAGAATATCGCGCACCTGGTTCAGCATCCGCGCCCGCGATGAGCTTTCATGATCGCGCTTGGCTGCGGTGAGCGTCTCTTGCAGGTAGATGCGTTCGCCCTTGGCCTCCCGCGCCAGCCCGCAGGCCGCATCCGCTCGCTGGATCAGCATCAGGTGATCCTGGCCGCGGTCGATGGCCGCTGCAACGCCGATGCTGGTGCGCAGCAGCAGAGCCTGCTCACCGACCTTGTAGAATCCGGTTTCCAGCATGTCGCGGATCTGTCGAACCAGCTTGAGCAAGGGTTCGCCGAGCAGATTGGGAATCAGCACTGTGAAGATGGCGTCGCTGAAGCGGGCCGCCGACTGCTCGTGGTTCAAAACCTGGCGTAGACGGTTGCCGGCTTGGCCCACCACTTCATCGGCGGTCGCCACCCCGGCGGAATCGCGGATGGCGCGCAGATTGTCCATCATGATGAAGGCGACCGCCAACGATTGGCGGCGCAGACCGATGGCTTCCAGCTCTCGTTCCAACAACACCAGGAACCGTCGGCGGTTGTAAAGGCCGCTGGCCATATCGTTGTCGGTCAACAGACCCAGCTTCACCCGCATGGCGCGCGCCCGGAACAGGCGCTGTTTGACCTCCCAGCAGAGATGGCTGGTCGGCACCGGCTTGGTCAGCAGGCTGGCCCCGGGAGTGTCCAGATGGGTCAGATAATGGGCGGCGTCGGCCGGAAAGCACAGCAGGATCATCGGCAAGGCGTCGTATTCCCGATGCTGGGCGATCACCCGGGCCAGATCCGGTCCGCTGACTTCCTTGAGATCGAGATCGACCAACAACAGATCCGGACGAAAGCGGTGGATGTCCTGCAGCACCTGCAACGGTTGGATCACGACCTGAGGGGTGATGTCGTGCTCCTCCAGCACGCCGGCCATTTCCCAGGCTTCGGCCGGGCGGTCGTTGACGATCAACACCCGGTGATAATCCTGAGCGACCTGCGGTAATAGCAGCTCCCGGACGATCCGCAGCACTTCGTCGTTGTCGACCGGCTTGTTGAAGTAGGCCGTGCCGCCCGCCCGCACCGCCTCCAGTCGGGCGACCATATCGTTGCGCTCGGCCAAGAACACCACCGGCCCGCGCAGATTGATTTCCTTGCGCGCGGTCACAATCAGTTCGATGACCTTTTCCGATCCTTCGGGAAAGTCCATGTCGACGATAATGGCGCCAAACGGGCGTTCGTGCAGTCGTTGTTCGGCGTCGGCCAGACTGGACAGATGCTGGACCGTATAACCGGAAGCCTGCAGCTTCATCATCAGCAGGGGCGGTTCTGGACTGGGGACGATCAGGCAGATCTCGGGAGCGACCGCCGACAACAGCGGCCGGGTCCGGGGATCGTCGCTGGCCAGAGGGTTGTCCGCCGTGGTCAGGATGAACCGCAAGGCATCGATCAGCGCCGTCAGCCGTTGCCGCTCGGATTCGTGCGGCATCTCGCCCGAAGTCGCGCAACTCTGAATGTGATGATCCAGTTGCGCGACTAGGTTGAGCACGCGTTGATCGTTGCCGGACTGCGCGCCCTGCAACATGCCCTGGGTCAGGCGGGCCAGCATCGCGAACGATTTGGGATTCCACTTGACGAAATACAGCTTCTGCCACAAATCGTCGATCAGTTTCAGGTGATTGACCAATTTGAGGCGTTGACTATCGGCTTCTTTCGCCTGGCTCATGACCCCTCTCCTGGACTGCAGTCAACGATCGGACCCGATGGTTTCATTCAGGTTTCGATCAACGCTCTAGCTGGCTGACATCCCGCACCGCGCCGTGGGAGGCGCTGGTGGTCATGGCGGCGTAGGCCCGCAAGGCCGGCGATACCGTGCGCTGGCGATTGACGGGTTTCCAGGCCACCGGGCCACGTGCCAGCATCGCCGTCCGCCGCCGCTGCAATTCGGCGTCGTCCACGGCCAGATGGATACGGCGGTTGGGAATGTCGATCTCGATCAGATCGCCTTCCTCGACCAGACCGATCGCGCCGCCTTCGGCCGCTTCCGGCGAGACGTGGCCGATCGACAGACCGGACGTGCCGCCGGAGAACCGGCCGTCGGTGATCAGGGCGCACGCTTTGCCCAAACTCTTGGATTTGAGATAGCTGGTCGGATACAGCATCTCCTGCATACCCGGTCCGCCGCGCGGCCCTTCGTAGCGGATCAGTACGACATCGCCGGCCTGGATGCGGCCGCCCAGGATGGCCGCGACTGCGTCTTCCTGGCTTTCCACGACCCGGGCCGGTCCCTTGAAGACCAGGATGCTCTCGTCCACCCCGGCGGTCTTGACGATGCAGCCGTCCTCGGCCAAGTTGCCATACAGCACGGCCAGGCCGCCATCCTGAGAATAGGCGTGCGCCCGGTCGCGGATACAGCCGTTTTCCCGATCCAGATCGAGACTGGGCCAGCGGGTATCCTGGCTGAAAGCCTCCTGGGTGGGAATGCCCGCCGGTCCGGCGGAGTAGCGCCGCCGCGCCTCGTCCCAAGCCGACGGTTGCGCGATATCCCAGCAGGTCAGCGCCTCGGCCAGGGTTGCGCTGTGCACGGTGTTTACCTTGCATTGCAGCAGGCCAGCCCGGTCCAGTTCGCCGAGAATGGCCAGCACGCCACCGGCCCGATGGACATCTTCCATGTGATATTTCTGGGTGGCCGGCGCCACTTTGCACAGATTCGGCACCCGCCGCGACAACCGGTCGATGTCGCGCATGGTGAAGTCGACCCCGCCTTCCCGCGCCGCCGCCAGTAGGTGCAACACGGTATTGGTGGAGCCGCCCATGGCGATGTCGAGGCTCATGGCGTTCTCGAAGGCGGCGAAGGTGGCGATGCCGCGCGGCAACACCGATTCGTCGTTCTGCTCGTAATAGCGCCGGGCCAGTTCGACGATGCGCCGACCGGCTTCCAGGAACAATTCTCGGCGATCGGCGTGGGTGGCCAGCAGCGAACCATTGCCCGGTAGGCTCAGACCTAGCGCCTCGGTCAGGCAATTCATGGAATTGGCGGTGAACATGCCCGAACAGGAGCCGCAGGTCGGGCAGGCGGAGCGTTCGTATTCGGCCACCGTGGCGTCATCGATGCGGTCATCGGCAGCGGTGATCATGGCATCGATCAAATCCAGCTTGTGTGCTGCCAGTCGGGTCTTGCCGGCTTCCATCGGCCCGCCGGAGACGAAAATAGCCGGGATGTTGAGGCGCAGGGCCGCCATCAACATGCCAGGGGTGATCTTGTCGCAGTTGGAGATGCACACCAGCGCGTCGGCGCAATGGGCGTTGACCATGTACTCGACCGAATCGGCGATCAGCTCGCGCGAGGGCAGGGAGTACAGCATGCCGCCGTGACCCATGGCGATGCCGTCGTCAACCGCGATAGTGTTGAATTCCTTGGCGATGCCGCCGGCGCTTTCGACCTCGCGCGCCACCAGTTGCCCCAGATCTTTCAGATGGACGTGGCCAGGCACGAATTGGGTGAAGGAATTGGCGATCGCGATGATGGGTTTGCCGAAATCGCCGTCCTTGACGCCGGTTGCCCGCCACAGGGCGCGTGCGCCCGCCATGTTACGACCATGGGTGGTGGTCCGGGAACGATAATCGGGCATGGGGAAACTCCACAGGTCTGATGAAGAAAGCAAAGTGTCGACTGTAAAAATTCTACGATATTTAATCGAGATTTAATCCAGGATTCGTGACGGAATCCGCTGATTATGTGCAGCTCGTCGCTGCTGCTGCGGTGGGTGTCGGATTGGCGAACGGCGTCGCTCTGGATCGTCACACCGCCGGATCACGCCGGCGGGCCCACTCAGGGCGTCCGCACCAGGCGAAAACCGAGGTCGTCGCTGAGCGGATCGGCCCCAGCTCGCCAGCGTCCGCCGCGAATGGCCACGGTTTCCGGCAGGCGGCTGGCGCAGCGCTGTTCCTGGCCGTCGTAATCCTGTCGGTATTCGGAGCAGGTCCATTCGCGATCCTGGCCTTCGGGTTCGAGTATCAGCGCGTCGGCACGGGCGGCATACTCCCACTCCGCTTCGGTCGGCAGGCGGTAGCTCTGCCCGGTCCGCCGCGCCAGCCAGGCCGCGTAGTCCATCGCCTCCTGCCAGGTTACCCGCGCCGGATCGCTCGGTTTTGCGCCGGCCAGCGACGGCGCGCCCCGCCCGGTCGCATCGGCGAAGCGGCGATAGGCGTCGAGGCCGACAGCATGACGGCTGATGGCGAAACCAGCGCCGGGGACCGGTGCCATGTCCAGGGATTCGACCGCCGCTGGTCGGGCTGGAGTTTCGGGCGCTGCCGGGTTTGGCGCAGGACCATCGGTCGGCGTCGCTCCCGCGCGGGGTTCGCTGGACGGAGCGGGTGTGGCGGGCGGCGTTTGCGGGCTGGATCCCACCAGCGGCGGCGCGGCCGAGGCGGTCGCCGGCAGAAAGTAGAAGTCGCCGCGCAGCGAGGAGGCGACCCAGGGAATCTGGGTCCCGCCGGTTTCCTGCTCCACTCCGATCAGCACTTGCTTGAACACCTGCTCCAGGCTTAGACCCGGTGTGCCGATCGTTTGCAGCAAATGGCGAGTGTAAGGGCTGTTACGGTTGCCGCCGCCGTCTTGCGAAACCGCGCCCGGCCCGGTGGCGTAGGCGATGAAGGTGCCGACCGGGCCGTCCATCCGCGCCAAACCCCGGCTGCCCAGGCTGCGCACGAAGGGATTGTTGCGGCAGGCGTCCAGGATCACGATGTTGAAACCGTTGCCAGCCGCTTCCATGGCCCGCAACACGGCGTCGGCATCCACCCCTTCGTCCGGGATTTCGAATTCCTGATGGATGTCGACGCCGACCGGAATCAGGTAGTTCTGACCTTTCAGTTGAACGCCATGGCCAGCGTAATAAAATAATCCCACGCCGCGGCGCTGGCTCAGCTGCTGTTCGAATTCCCGCAGCGCCATCCGCATGGTTTGCCGGTCGGCGTCGAAGCGTTCGATCACCTGGAAGCCCAGCTCCCGCAGCTTGGCCGCCATATCCCGCGCATCGTTGACCGGATTGCGCAGCGGCGCGTCGCGATAAGCGCCATTACCGATCACCAGCGCAGTACGAGGTTCCGCCAACACCGTTCCAGCGAATGCGAGCAGGATCAGCCCGAATCCTCCTGCCCACGACCGCAGCTTGGGACGTCTGCCACGCCCGATCCAAAAGCGCACCACTTGCACGAAGTTCATATGGCCATCATTCAGGGAAGAGATTTTGAGAGGGTTGCAATGCATGGCAGATTTGCGCACTGCCGGCTGAATGGTACCTTAACGAATCGCCCACGCAATTCACCGCCCACGAGCATGCCGATGTCGAGGATATCAAGGCTTCGTTTAGCCTCCGTTTGCGCTGTCATGTCGTTGATGATGGTGCTGCTGATGGCCGGTTGCGCCGCCACGCCGCCGGCCGAGCCCGGCTCGCCGGTCGCCGATCCGCTGCAGCTTGGCAATCCCAAGGCCGAGTTCACGGTCTCGCTCCGGTCGGAACGCGAGCCTCTGCATGTCGGCGAACCGCTGCGGCTCGATTTGCAGGCTACTGTGTCCGGCTATCTCAACCTCTACTACATCGGCGCTTCCGACAATACCGGCCAGCTGCTCACCAACTATCCGATACAGGCTGACGAACCGGTCACCTTCCCGCCGAAAGGCGGCAAGAAGCTGCACTACAATCCCGGCCCGACCTCCGGCACGGAAACCTTCATCCTGGTGGCGACCCGTCAGCCGTTGAATTTCCTCGGTCGCCGGGACATCAAGAACGTCAAGAAGCCGCGTACGCCGATTGCGGAGTTCAACATGACCGGTTCGCAATTGCTGGACCGCTTGCAGCATGTCCTGCATCGGCGCACGCCGGGCGACTGGAACGCCTACAGTCTGCGATTGCAGTCGCTGCCGCCCAAAGGCCACCCGTAACGCCGCCGGATCGCGCAGCCCATTGTATAATTCCGCCGAAACCGAGATGGATTTCCGCACACCGGCATGAAAGAACTCATCAAGGGCGCTAACGCGCCGCTCGCCGCTTCCGGCCTGATTCAAATCCACCTGAAATGGCAAGCCCTCGCTGGGGACATCGATTTCGCCTGCTTCGCGCTCGACGCTGACGATCGCGTGCCGAGCGACGACTGGTTCGTGTTCTACAATCAGCCCGTCAGCCCCCATGGCGCTGTCCGCCTTGATCCACAGCGGGCGGCCTTCCTGATCGATCTCGATGCGTTGCCTGCCGCCGTGCGCAAGTGCGTCTTCACCGCCACGTCGAACGGCGGCAGCTTGCAGGCCGACGCCGACGCCACCTTCATTGCCGCCCCCACCAACGGCGATTGCGCCATCCAGTTTCGGTTGACCGAAGCGACGGCGGGTGGTTCACTGCTGTTGGCCGAACTCTATCGCTATCATGAGCTGTGGAAGGTGCGGGCGAAGGGCGAAGGGTTGAAACTCGATCTGGCCGGGTTGAGCCGGTTGTTCGGGGTGGATGTGCAAGACGAAGCCCCCAAGGTTGATCCGCCCGCGCCTGTTCGTCCAACGCCAGCGCCCGTCCTGGCATCGCCACCTGCGCCCCAACCGGTTCCGCCGCCACTCCCCGTGCGCGCCGCGCCGCCCGCGCCGCTTATCCTCGCGCCAGCGCCCGCCCTGGCATCGCCACCCGCATCCGCGCCGGTCCTGGCATCGCCACCCGCGCCGGTTTCTTCCAGCGCTGCGGACCCGCCGACGCCGCCGATCGACCGACACGAAAAGCTGAAAACCTATGCGACACTGGCTATCGCCTTCGGCTCGCTGACCACCGCCATCACCACGTTGTTGACCATGTTGATCACCCAATGCCATCGGTAGCGATCCTGCCTCCGCAACCGCTGCCATTGTCGGTTTGAAGGGCCGCGCATCCGCGTCCCGCGCCGATTGCTTGTTTGTTGGCGGGAATACGCTGACCGCCGGAGTTTTCCGCTAGAATTTTCCTATCAACCGCCATAGTAGGGAGACTCCCAATGTTCATTCGTCGTGCAGGAAAAACCTTGGTCGCCGCCGCCGCGATTGCTGCATTGTTGCCCGGTTGCGCCACCAACCCCGACGGCTCCATGAACGATCAGCAACAAACCGTCGCCCAGGGGGCGGTCGCCGGGGCGTTTCTGGGTGCGCTGCTCGGAGCGGCCGTGAGCGACAACAAGGCTACTGGCGCGCTGATCGGCGCGGCGGCGGGTGGCTTGATCGGGGCCGGCATCGGCAGTTCGATCGCTGAACGCAAGGCCCAGTACGCCAACGAAGAAGATTTCCTGGTTGCGGAAATTCGTCGCAATCAGGAGTTCATCCAGGAGGCCGACGCCCAGAACCGGCAAATGTACCAAGAGATCGCGCAACTGGATCAGGAGTCGAAGCAGTTGCGGCGGCAATACCGGGCCGGCCGCGCTTCGCGCGATGCCCTGACCCGCCAGCAGGCTACGTTGGAGAAGCAACTGGCTACGGCCAAGAAGATCAATTCGTTGACCGAAAAGCAACTGTCCGACGCCAACCAGGTCTATCAGGAAACCCGGCAGAAGCGGGGACCGCAGGACCAGTACACCCGGCAGCTCGAAACCAACGTGGTCAAGCTGAAGGAAACCCGCCAGCAATCCGACCAGAACGTGGCTAGCCTGCAGCAAATGTACGACAGCATGTCCATCTGACCGTCGTCCTGCGGGGCCATTGCGTTTCCGTCTTGCAGGGCCACTTGACCGCTGGAGGTCCAAGATTATGAAAAAAATCGGTATTTCCGGTAGTGTCCTGAGTCTGTGTCTCTTGTCTGGCTGCACCACCGATCCGAGCAACGACCCCCATTCCGGTGGGTTCTTCGGCGGCGTGCACGGCTTGGCGGCAGGGGATTACGACGCGCGCCAGCAGGCATTGCTGGAACAGCGCGACGATTCCCTCAACCAGTTGCGCGCTCTGAACGAGGAAGGTTCGGCGCTGGAGGCGCAGCGCCAGATGAAGGCCGACCAGGTCGCCGAGCAGCGTCGCCAGCTGGCCGCGCTCAAGGCCAGGAACCGGGCCTTGGCCAATCGTATCAACCAGTTGAAGTATTCCAAGGCCGTCACCGAGCAGCAGACCGCCGAATTGCGGCGGCGACAGCAACAGCTGACGCGCAACATCCAGCAGTTCGAGAGCGAACTCGATCGCGGCCAGCTCACTGCCGCCCAGGCCGATTCCAAACGGCTCAGCCTGGAACGGCAGTACGACGCCATCAAGGATCTGTAAACGGCCATGGGCGACGCCGGTCGGATGGCGGCGCTGGCGCTGGCGGTGTGGGGAGCGGCCGTTACCCCGGCGCTGGCCCAGGACAGCGAACGCAATCGCTATTACGTCCAGCAGATGATCGAGCTGGCTGCCAGTCACGACGAGCAGGGCGTGATTGCGATGCAACGGATGTTGGAACAGGAGCCGCGCCCGACGGCGACCGATCCGGCCGCGGCCGCCGCCGCCCTGCAACGAGGTCAGGCGGCGTTCCGGCAAGAGGATCTGAATGCCGCCCTCAGCGCGTTTCAGCAGGCCAGCCGCAGCGATCCCGGCAACCCGGACGCGGTCAATTATCAGGGGTTGATCTACCGCAAGCTCGGACGGCTGACGGATTCGGAGCGGGCGTTGCAGCTGGCGCTCGCCCTGGACCCCGACCGGGCAGTTGCCTGGTTCCAGCTGGCCCAGGTCTACGGTCTGGAAAAGGACGATCGACGGGCGCTGGGGTCCTTGGCCAATACCTACCGCTATGCTCAGAACCCGATGCGGGCCGAGGAGATCCTGCGCAACATCGCCGAAAACGAAACGGCTGATTCCCTGCGCAATGCGGCGGTGGCGGCTCTGCGGCTGTACCGCTTGCCGGTCGAGCCCGCCATCGTGCCGCCGTTGCCCAGCAATCCCGGCATCGTCCCGATGGACGCGCCCTCCGAACCCGCGCGCGCCCCGCGCCCAGCTCCGACGCCATGAAGATCCTGCGGGAGATATTGTTGGCGATGCTGCTGGCTGGCGTCATGCCTGCTGCTGTCGCCGGCCAGTACGAGACCATCGATTACTTCGTCCAGCAGATGATCGCCCAGGCGATCGCCGGCGACGATACCGGGGTCCAGACCTTTCGCGAGCAACTGGAGAATTTGAGCCGGCCGGAAGCGGGTGACGCCGCGCAGGCCCGGCTCCCGCAGCAACAAGGCCAGGATCAATTCGCCCACAACCGCTTCAAGGAAGCGCTGGCGGCCTTTCGCCAGGCGTTCATCGCCAACCCCGCCGATCCGGACATCGCTGCCCAGTTGGGCTCGACCTATCTGCGGCTCGGTCGCCTCAAGGAGGCGGAAAGGCTGTCGGTCTACGGCCTGTCGCTGATGCCGGCCCACTCGGCCATTTGGCTCACCCTGGGGCAGGTCTACGGCCAGAGCGGCGATGCTCAGCGCGCCGCCGGCGCGTTCGCCAACGCCTACCGCTTCGCCCAGGATCGCGCGCAGCTGAGCGAACGACTGCGGCAATTGAGCGGTCCCGACAACGCCGCTGGCGTCCGTGACGGCGCATCGCAGGCGCTGCAAGCGATGCCGTCCGCCGCGCGCCCGGCAGCCGATTCGTCGCCATCGCCGTCGCCGGCCCGGTCGGCCGCTCCGACCGGCGCGTCTTTCACGGCGGCTGCCGCAGCCCCCCCGTCTGCGCCCGCGACTGGCGCGCCCCTGCTCGATTCGTTGAAACGCGGGCTGGCGGCGCTGGGACAACCGCCGACCGCCACTACGCCAGCGCCCCATGTGGATGGCGCGGCGAATGGCGATAATCCGGGGCAACGCATTTATCGGCGCAGCATCCCACTTACCTGCCTGATCGTGACCTTGCGCAACGGTAAGGCCGATAATCTGGGCAGCGGTCTGCTGGTTTCGACCGATGGCCTGATCCTCACCAACGATCATGTGGTCGACCGGGCCGACAACCTGACGGTTCGTTGCGGTGACCGGGAGGCGACAGCCAGCGTGCGCCGCCGCAGCAAGTCGCCGGATCTGGCTTTGCTGGCGACTTCGCTGAAGAGTCCGGACAGTTTCGTGCTCAACGCCAGCTACAGCCAGAACCTGATCGGCCTCGACGTGTTCGTGATCGGCAATCCCTACGGCCTGGAAGGCACTTTCTCGACTGGAGTCATCAGCGGTTTGCGGGAGATCGATGGGGTGCGCTACATCCAGATTTCCGCGCCGATCAGTCCGGGCAACAGCGGCGGACCGGTCATCCTGCGGGATGGCAGCGTGATCGGCATCGCCACCATGCGCCTCAAGGACGGCCAGAACCTCAATTTCGCCATCGCCGCCGCCGATATCGTCGCATCCGGCCTGTTCGATCCAGCGCGAATGAAAAGCCGGTCCACCCAGTAGCGACGAGCGCTACGGCGGCGCGGCGGCGCTGTCCTGGCGACCGCCCAGCGTTCGTTCCACCGCCGCTGCATTGGCTCGCAGGTGATCCGGGTTCAGAGTGCCCACCACCACGCTGCCGACCCCCGGCTCGGCGTAGATCGCCGCCAGCGCCGCCAGCGCCGGATCGTCGCCCGCGGCCTGATCCAGATGACCGCTGAGTAGACCCTTCTTGATCAGAACCCCCCGGCCAGCGGCCTGAGCGGCGCGGATCACCGGCAGTTCGTCCCGTTGCGACAGGTTGTAGGTCACCATCACCAGATCGCAGTGCGCCAGAGCGCGCAAGCCGCCGGCGACGGTCTTGGTGGACATGCCCACGGTCCGAATCAAACCGGCCTGCTTCAGGTCCAACAGGGTCGACAGCGCGCCTTCCCGCTCCAGAATGGCCAGATCGTCGCCGTTGGAATGGATCAGCACCGCATCCAGCGTCGCCACGCCCAGCCGCCGCAGGCTGCGCTCCACGCTGGCGCGGGTAGCGGTAGCGGAAAAATCGAAATGGGACTCGCCCGCGTGGAATTCCTCACCGACCTTGGTCACGATCACCCAATCCCGCCGACAGCGCCGCAGCAGGCGGCCCAACCGCTCTTCGCTTTCGCCGTAGGCCGGCGCGGTATCGAGCAGGTTGATGCCGAGATCCCAGGCTAGCTCCAATAGGGTCAGCATGTCCTGGTCGCTGGGTAATTCGAACGGGCGGGGATACTTGACTCCCTGGTTGCGACCGAATTTGACCGTCCCCAGTCCCAACGGGCTGACCTGTAAGCCACTGCGCCCCAGTGCTCTCAACTCCATGCCATGTCCTCCCGGTCCCAGGGATAGGCCGCCAGCGCCGGCCGTGGCCATGCCGCCAGCGTCGGCCATTGCAGCGGCCGAGGTTGCAGGCCGAGATCCGGCAACAGCGTTTCGATCCGTTCGGCCAGCAGCGGCGCCAGGGCCAGCTTGGTGGGCCAGGCCACGATCATCCGGCCGTCGCGCAGCACGCTGTAGCTGGCCGGGCGTCGCCCACCCGCTTGATGGGCCTCGGCCCGCTGGATCGTGAAGGTGGCGAATTCCACCGTGTTCCAGTCTACCCAAGGTAGCAACTGCCTGAGTTCATGTCGGGCCGCGACGATCTGGCCAGCGCGATCGCGGCTAACCCCTTCTTCCGCCAGGCCGCCTCCCAGATACCAGATCAACCGGTCGCTGGCGTCGTAGTGGCTGGTCACGGTCAGGCGGGGTACCTCGCTGACGCCCAGGCAATGGGCGTACAGTGGGCCGGGAAGCGCCGCGCCGCGCGCCATGACCATGTGCAGGGGACGCAATTGCGGGGTCGCCCATGGCAATGCGGCGTTGCCGGCCCCGGCGGTGTACACGGTGACCGTCGGCCGCAAGGTCTGTGGCGGCTGTCCCGGTTGGCGCAGGGTGAACGTACTCTCGGCATTCGGGACCAGCGGCCCCTGGTTAAGCACGATCGTGTCGCGGTGGCGCGTGGCCAGCGCCGCCAATATCGAAGCGGCATCGACGATCGGTTCATCCAGCCGATAGATCGCGCCCTGGAAAGCGGGATGGTGCAGCGCCGGCGGCGTTTCGACCGCATCCCGGTTCGCCACCTTTTCCATCCGGCTGCGCATCAGTTTACTGGCGAAGAACGCCGCCAGTCGCGAGGTCGGCGCTTGGGTGGCCCACAGATATTGGTGTTCGGCCAGCAACCGCGCTCCGCGCAGATCGACATCGGCCCGGCCCGCCAGACAGTCCCGCCAGCGGGTCGGCATGCCGGCGATGGTCTGAGCGGAATCGCTCAGCTGTCCGTGCAGGCTGTACTTGGCCCCACCGTGGATGATGCCTTGCGAACAGAGGGTCTGGCCGGACCCCAGACGATCGCTTTCGACCAGCAGCGCACCATAGCCGCGGGCGCGCAACCGGGCCAACAGCCATAGTCCGGCGATGCCGCCGCCGACGATGAGGATATCGACCGGCAGAGCGGGATCGCTGCCGGTCATGGTCGCTTGAGAATGCGGGCGATGGTGCTGGTGGTCGAGCACCCGTCGATGTAATCCATCACCACCACTTGGCCGCCGGCTTCCCAGACGCAGCGATTGCCGGGGATGTTGGCCGGATCGTTATCGCCGCCCTTGACCAGATAGTCGGGCTGGACCGCGCAAATCAGCCGCTCCGGGGTGTCTTCCCCAAACGGTACGACCCAGTCGACCGAGGCCAACCCGGCCAGCACCCGCATCCGTTGCCACAGGGTATTGACCGGTCGATCCGCGCCCTTGATCCGGCGGACCGATTCGTCGTCGTTGACCGCCACGATCAGCCGGTTGCCCAGGCGCTTGGCCTGCTCCAGATAGGTCACGTGGCCAGCATGCAGGATATCGAAGCAGCCGTTGGTCATGACGATGGTTTCGCCGTGGGCCTTGGCGTCGCCGACCACCCGCAACAACTCTTCCCGGCTCAAGATCCCGCGTGGCGGCTCATCGTGTTCGTACAGCGCGCGGCGCAGTTCGGACAGGGTGACGCTGGCGGTGCCCAGTTTGCCGACCACGATCCCGGCCGCCAGATTGGCTAGCACCGTCGCCGCCGCCAGTTCCAGGCCGGCTGCTAGCCCGGCGGCGAGCGTGGCGATGACGGTATCGCCGGCGCCGGTCACGTCGTAGACCTCGCGGGCGCGGGCCGCCAGATGCAGCGGTTCGCCACCCGCCCGCAACAGGGTCATGCCTTGTTCGCCCCGGGTGATCAGCAGCGCATCCAGCGCCAGATCGCGCCGCAGCGCTTCGCCTTTGCCTACCAGTTCGGCTTCGTCGCGACAGGATCCGACCACCGCTTCGAATTCGGCCAGATTCGGGGTCAGCAGGGTCGCGCCATGGTAACGGCGGAAATCGCGACCCTTGGGATCGACCAGCACCGGTCGGCCGGCGGCGCGCGCCAGCCGGATGTAGTCGTCCACCGCCCGCAGCGCGCCCTTGCCGTAGTCGGAGATCACCACTGCCGCCGCCTCGGGCAGGGCGGCGACCACCTGTTCCCGCAAGGCGGCCGGCTCGAAGCCGGGAAAACCGTCTTCGAAATCCAGCCGTAGCAGTTGCTGGTTGCGGCTGAGGATTCGCAGTTTGGTGATGGTGGCCTGGCCGGGCTGGCGGATCAATTCGCAGCGCACCCCCAGCCGGCGCAGCTTGGTTTCCAGCGTGGTCGCCGCTTCGTCGGCGCCGGCTACCCCCAGCACCCGGACCTGGCCGCCGAGCGTGGCGATGTTGACCGCCACGTTGGCAGCCCCACCGGGCCGTTCTTCGACCTCTTCGACCTTGACCACCGGCACCGGCGCTTCCGGCGAAATGCGGGAGCACGGTCCGTACCAATAGCGGTCCAGCATCACGTCGCCGACGATCAACACCTGGGCCTGCTCGAAACGGGGAATTTGCGGTTTCATGGACTATTTTGGGGCGGTTTCACGATGACAGCATGATAGCATGGCGCAAAAAGGCCAAAACTGCTGACGTTCCCCATGATGAATGGCAAGGATCTCTATCTCCGGCTGTTGCGTTTCGTCCGGCCGTATCTCCATGTTTTCGCGTTCTCCATCGTCGGGACGGTGATCGCCGCCGCCACCGAACCGCTGATTCCCGCCCTGATCCAGCCCCTGCTGGACGGCAGTTTCGTCGAGAAGGACCCGCGCACCATCCGGCTGATGCCGCTGCTACTGGTCGCGGTGTTCCTGGTGCGCGGGTTGGCAGGCTTCGTCGGCAGCGTAGCGATGTCCTGGGTCGCCCACCGGGTGGTCATGGATTTGCGCGATACCCTGTTCACTCGGCTGCTGACGCTGCCGACCCGCTATTTTGACGATCATTCCGCCGGCAATCTGCTGTCCCGCCTGACCTACGATGTCAGCCAGGTGATGACCGCCACCACCGATGCGTTGGTCACTTTGGTCAAGGATGGCTTGACGGTCATTGGTCTGCTGGGCTGGATGCTGTACCTGAACTGGAAGTTGTCGCTGCTGGCTTTTCTGATCGCGCCCGGCATCGCGCTGGTCGTGCGCCTGGTCAGTACGCGGTTGCGTCGACTGAGTCGGGAATTGCAGGAGCTGATGGGCGACCTGACCCATGTCATCGACGAGGTGCTGCAGGGCCACAAGGTGATCAAGATCTTCGGCGGGCAGGAGCACGAGCGCCAGCGTTTTCATCGGGTCAACAACCGTACCCGCCAGTTCAACATGAAACTGGCCATCGCCTCCGAAGCCAGCGGACCACTGGTGCAATTGCTGGCCATCGTCGCGCTGGGCACGATGATCTATCTGGCCTCGCTGCAATCAGCCGCCAACCAGATCACGGTCGGCGGTTTCGTCTCGCTGTTTGGGGCGATGGCGATGCTGCTGGCCCCAATCAAGCGGCTGACCAAGGTCAACGAACAGCTGCAACGCGGACTAGCGGCGGCCGAAACCATTTTCGCCCTGCTGGACGAGTCGCCCGAACCCGATCACGGTACTCGCGCCATCGGTCGGGCCAGCGGTCAGGTCAGTTTCCAGCAGGTGAGCTACCGTTACCGCAGTGAAGGCGCGGACGTGATTCACCAGCTCGATCTGAACGTGCAGCCGGGCGAGACCATCGCCCTGGTTGGACCGTCCGGCAGCGGCAAAACCACCCTGATGAGTCTGTTGCCGCGTTTCTACGAGCTGGAATCCGGCGACATCCTGCTGGATGGCCAGCCGATCCGCCAGCTGCGGCTGGCCGATCTGCGCGCCAACATTGCCTATGTCAGCCAGGACATCGTGCTGTTCAACGATACCGTCGCCGCCAACATCGCCTATGGCGCTGGCGGCCAGGTCGATACGGAGCAGGTGATCGAGGCCGCCGAAAATGCCCACGCCCTGGAATTCATCCGCGAGTTGCCCCAGGGGCTGGAGACTCTCATCGGCGAAAATGGCGCGCGCCTGTCGGGCGGGCAGCGCCAACGCATCGCCATCGCCCGCGCCCTGCTCAAGAACGCTCCGATCCTGATCCTGGACGAAGCTACCTCGGCGCTCGATACCCAGTCGGAGCGCAAGGTCCAGCAGGCGCTGGATCACCTGCGGGCGGGCCGCACCGCCTTCGTCATCGCCCACCGCCTGTCGACCATCGAGAACGCCAACCGTATCGTGGTGCTCGATCGTGGCTGCATCGTCGAAATGGGAACGCACGCCGAACTGCTGGCCCAGGATGGGCTCTACGCTGGCCTGTATCGCATGCAAAGGGCCAGCAAATAAACAACAAGAGTTGCAATAACTACAAATTTCTTCTCAATTGCGCAACAATTCGATTTTGCGCTGGTCCAACAATTCAGGTATAGCATTTCGGGTTGTAGACCATGCATAGTCACACTGATTCTTCCAAGAAGCTGGCGCCACTATTGCGTTATGCTTTTCGGCTTGGCGTCGACGCGGCCACCCGGAACGAGGATCGCAATCCTTACGTTCCGAACAGCCATCTCTATCATGCCTGGATCGCGGGATGGGCCAGTCTCGCCCGCGGCTGGAACGATAGCACCGATCTCCGCTTCTCCTGAGTCCTGGGCGATCCCCAAGCTCGATGATGGTGCGTGAGGTTCATGGTAGGCTGATGTTAAACTGGACCTATCCAGTCCCAAACCCAAAATCGAGTCTTCATCCATGAAAACACCGCTTTTCCTGCTGCTGGCAGGTAGTTTGTTGAGCGCTGGCCCGGTCTGGGCCGCCGAAGGCGAATGGGATCAGGCCAAGAGCGCTCACGAGCGGGGCGACTACGCAGCCGAGATCGCGTTGGTCCGGCCGATGGCGGAGAAGGGCTATCCCTTCGCGCAATTCAATCTGGGCGTTCTGTACGACCAAGGCAAGGGCGTGCCGCAGGACAACGCCCAGGCCATGCAGTGGTATCAGAAAGCCGCCGAACAGGGCTTGCCGCAGGCCCAGATCAATCTGGGCATCATGTACGAGGAAGGCCAGGGCGTGCCGGTGGATAATGTGCGCGCCTACTTCTGGTACACGCTGGCCGATTCGCAGGGAGACGGACTGGCGCCGCAAGCCAAACGGGACATCGCCAAGAAGATGACCCCGGCCCAGGTCGAGGATGCGGAGCGACAGGCCAAGGAATACAAGGCAGCTCATCCGTTCAAGGTTCCCCCGCTGCCGGAAACCGCTCCCGGCACCTCCCACGGCAACGGTTGAACGCGAGATCCCGTCTCTGCTGGTTTACGAGGCGGGATACACGATCAGCTGCTGGCCGGCTTTCAAGGCCACCCTGGCGTTCAGACCGTTCCACTGTGCCAACAGGCGGGAAGGGACGCCGTAGCGTTTGGCGATCCCATCCAGGGTCTCGCCTTTCCTGACCGTATATTTGCTGGGTGCGACCAGCCGTGCGCCGGGCGCGTTCGCCAGCAGGGTCTTGGCTTGTTCCTGCGGCAGGAGCAGGTTGTAGGCGCGCGCCGGGGGCTCGATGCCTGGCTTGAAGGCCGGATTGAAGCGCAGGAACTCCTCCACCGGAATGGCGGTCGTGGCCAGCACGTCATAAATCTTGTTCTCGGGGACGAGGTCAACCCGGTACAGATAGGCGTGATCGTCGATGGACGGCAGCCGCACCCCATAGGCGTCGGGATTGGCGATGATGCGCGCCAGCGCCACGATCCTGGGGATGTAATCCTGGGTCTCCTTGGGCAGCTTCAAGTCCCAGTACGGCGATGGCGGCGGCGCTGGGGGAGCCGGGTCGGGCGTGGTTGCGTCGGACTGGGCCAGCGATGTCGCTGCAATGGCGGCGGGCGTAGCAGCGGCTTCGCCAGCGCTAGCGGCGGACTTGGTATTGGCAGCGACGTCGCCAGCAGCGGCCGGTGCGGCGGATTTGGCATTGGCGGTGGATTTAGCGGCGGCGGCCGCAGCCCGGGCTTGGCTGGCCTTGAGCGCATCCAACGCATCTTGAATGGTTCCTGGACCGGCGTTGTAGGCCGCTAGCGCCAGCAGCCAGTCGCCGTCGAACATCTTGTTCAGATCTTCCAGATAACCGAGCGCAGTGATGGTCGAGGTATGAATGTCGAAGCGGCCATCGTAGCCGTCGCTTAGCACCAAGCCACGCTCCTGCCCGGTCCCCGGTATGATTTGCCAGAGCCCGGCAGCTTCCTTGGGCGAAACGGCGGTGGGTTCGAACGCGCTTTCCACCATGGGCAACAAGGCCAGATCCATCGGCAGGCCACGGCGGTCGACATGCTCCATGAAGTAGTAGAGGAAGGGTCT
>Ga0208564_1000960_pt1 | contig 24840 bp, 20 predicted proteins | sample AD_UKC073_MetaG_FD_184439 | JGI IMG/M metagenome (GOLD analysis project Ga0208564, IMG submission 184439) | Active sludge microbial communities of municipal wastewater-treating anaerobic digesters from USA - AD_UKC073_MetaG (SPAdes) (version 2) | ecosystem: Engineered > Bioreactor > Anaerobic >... | reverse complement strand
TCTTTTACCTGGCAAAGACTACCTACAGTCATTAATGCAGTTGAAAGAGCACCTTACCCATGAGTTGGAGAATTTGGCTGGTCAGCAGGAACAAGCTGCTTTGGGCTACTTGCGACGCCAGATCATTGCCACATTTTACCATATACAGCAGAAAATGCTTGAAGAAGAGCTCTTAATTATTACCGAGCGCTTAAAGATAATGGGCGAAGGTGATGTGCAGGCTGGTCTGGAGCTATTAGAGGAATATATTCATCTGGAGCAGCAACTGGAACATTTACGCCAGCAAAGAGATCAATTGAGTTCTGCGCTAGGCTTAGAGAGCAGCTGTTTAGAGGAACAAATTGTCTTTTGGGAAAAGAACCTTGAGGAAGGACACCAGCTGCTGGTTAAATATCAGCGCCTGATGAAGCAGCCAGGTATTTTTACTGGTTTAGATGAACCTGTAGCTCGTTTTCTACTTTACGGTGGCGAATGGGCGCAAGCTTGGATTATGGAAAGCATTAATCTGGTAATTGCTTGTCAAAGGATAGAACATGCCAACGAAACAAAGAGCGCTATGTTGCCAACCTGGGCTAGAAAGCATCTACAGGAGCTAATTGAGCAATTAAACGAGGATTTCTTTTCCGAATCTCACAAAGAACAAACCACTTCATCAATTACCAAGGAGTATTCACGAGCACCTTATTTAGAACTGAATCTCCTGGAAGGTAACCTGGAAATGATCTTTTCTCGGCAGACTTATCATGTTGAAGGAGATGTTTTGCCAGGAATCGCTACCTTAATTATTTCTGGCGGAGACGAAAATACACTGATGTATAAACATACTATTCGACTCTATAAGTCTCTAGATCAGGCAGGATGGCTGGAAACCAGGCCGTTGGCTATCCCTATAACCAAAGTTCACCCATATTATCGGGTGCGAATATTTATAGAAAACATTTTACAGCGGGAATGGATAGTGGAAACGAGTATAAAATTTTATCCTGCTCTTGTTTTCAATGAAACCGGGCTGTTACTTGCTAAGACAGAATTACCCCGATCCAGACTATGGCTGCTGTTGTTGTATGGGACGACCTTGTGTACAGAAATACCCATCCTGGCCGAGGAGTCTATGCCGCAAATTGGGCCGGGAGGCATTATGTTCCTGATTGATCCGGTAAATTCCAGTGCCAGTGAAATTATTCTGATGGATAATGAAGGTCACCATTATACTTTGACTTTTAAGGAAGTTCCTCAGGTGAAATTGAGCGGAGGTCAAATAAAACCAGGTATATGGATTAATGGTGATCCTTTATATGTTAAGCTACCGGAAGGCATAACTTTGCCCATGACAGGAACCGAACCCGAAGACTGGGAATTGGGGATACGCTCGTTAAACTCTGGCTATGAAAATGTCCACTTGTCTGAGATTGAGTTTACCCGTAAGGCTAATGATGTATATATTCCGTTATTTTCGCTCTTTAATGAGGAACCTCACGGATGGTACCGCATACGGTTGCGTGGACCTGGCTGGAGTGAATATGTCATTAGTTTGGCAGTCTTCCCAGAACTGGACTGGGAATATGAAGAAACACTATATTGGCCGGAAATGGCAACAGACGAAACGACTGGCTTAACCTTTATGGCACCTATGGATTGCCGCTTTACTCCATTCCCTCCAGCCTTTTTGCGTCAAGTGGAAGATGACGTACATGAGATTGCTTTTTCGTCTTCGGCAGATAGTTTACAGGGGGAGTTATCTGACAGTTATACACAGCTACCGGTTACATTGGAAATTCCGCGGGTGAAATGGCGTTTGCATAAATTAGAGGACAGAGAGGAATGGAGTAGCCAAATAGGAGAATACTGGCTAAGTGACTGGATAGGTGCCCAGAGAATCAGTTTGCAAGTGTATGTACCATTATCTATTGCTAAATGTGTAATTTTGCAAATAGATGGAGTGCCCCAGGGTCGTCCTGTTCCCCTAAAAGATTATCACGCGGAATTTGACCTGTTGCCTTGGTTTGATTCACTGAGTCAAGGAGCTGCAACTAAAAAGATTGGAATTATGGTATATAATCAGCGCCGCCAAGCAATTGGCGAGGGATTATTGTTTACTGTCCACTGCCAATGGGAAGTACAGGATCTGCAGATAAGCGAAAAGGAGGATGGTACTTTATTGCTTGGCTGGAAGGAGAAAAGGCCGGCTACTGACCGGGTTGCAAATATATGGCAGCTAGATCAAGCCTGGCTCCCACCTAAAGAGTTTCCCATTCCGGATGGCCAGTTTGAATTGGAGATATCCGGTGATGATATGAGCGGAGGATATTACCGGCTGCTATTTACCCTGGAGGATCCATGGGATGTGGAACCAGTAAAGCAGTTTCCTTCGGAACAACTAGGGAACTGTCTTGACTGTACCTTCACAGGGAAAACCCCTGTGCTACTGGGACTATACCAGGACAGCAGCAATGAAGAACAAAACCTTATTGGATGGCTCTCCCATCCGGATGAGGTACAAAGAGTAAGGATTATTCTCTTAGGTCGCCAGAGTGGGAAAGTTATCTATCGGGTGCATAAGTTTGGGTGTAAACACGGTGAAATAAACTTCAACGAATTTTACTCCAAACACCAGTCAATTAAGAATGATCAATTATCTGATGACCAATACTTCCATTGGATCGGAATTTGGCCTGTACATAGAGAAGCTACTCTGAACTTTTACCTGCTGCCTGGGGCTGCCCCTGTAGAAAATTTATATAGCCCTACTACTTTTCCCTATGATTTACCCCCGGAGTTATTAAGTTTTGTCGTTGCCGGGATGATTGATGAGAGATACCCCATAGTGTTACAGTTGCCTGGGCATTTCAATGACACGATTTTGAAGGCGCTAAAACATGATCAGGAATGCCGCTTAACCCTGCCCAAAGAACATCAGCTAATTATCAAAGGGAGGGGAGGGGTGATCGACCTAAAGGTGGCCCATGCTGTTGTATGCAGCCAACCTGGTTGCCCTCGCCAGGGTGAGTTTTGTCATGATTTAGATTACTGGTTAAATAATCACCATAGTTGTAGTTGCTTAGCGGTAGTAAGTGATGTGGACGCTCATTTGTTTTGGACGCTGAAGTCTAATGATTTAGCCAGGATGTATAGCGAAAAATTTCAATTGAACAACCCGCTTCTGCCGTTAATTCATCAATTTACTGCCGAGGAATGGAAACAATTGCAGATAAATGGACCACCAGCCTGGGAAAGAATTGCTGAGATACTATGGGAACGTGAAAAAACTATGGTTGCAACTGTGTGGGGAGGGAAAAATGAATGAGTATAAATCCTTTTCATGCTGCTAGGGCGATCCAGGATAGCTATATCAGCTATCTCTCTTCCACTTTTAGCTTCATGGACCGTGCTCTGCAAGAGGAGTTTACCCGCTTGCTAAATCAGCCGGGCCGCTTAATAAAAGGCCCTATTTTGGAGGCTACTCCAGAATTTGCCCGGGGGAAAACCATCAGTGAGATGGTTGATACTGGAGTGTTAAGTAAATCATTGCTAAAATTATCAGCAATTTCGCCGGAAATGATCTTATACAAGCATCAGGAAGAGGCTATAACCAAACTGCTGGTTAAGCGACGCAACCTTGTGGTAGCTACAGGAACCGGCAGTGGTAAAACGGAAGCCTTTCTATTACCGATTGTAAGTGATTTGTTGCAAGAATATGAACAAGGTTCTCTAGGCCCGGGGGTAAGGGCTTTGCTGTTGTACCCCATGAATGCTTTGGCTAATGACCAGGTCAAGCGTTTGCGCAATCTATTAAAAGATTGTCCGCAGATAACCTTTGGACGCTATATTGGTGAAACTCTAGAAAGAAAAAACGATGCCTTGGAGCATTATCGTAAAGTCTTTAGCTGTGATCCCCTGGAAAATGAATTGATATCCCGGGAAGAAATGCGCAGCAGTCCTCCCCATATCCTGCTCACCAACTATGCGATGCTGGAATACCTTCTGCTAAGGCCAAAAGATACGGTTTTCTTTGATGGTCCCTTGGCCCGTCACTGGCGATACCTGGTAGTGGATGAAGCCCATACGTTCTCGGGTGCCAGGGGAATTGAAATGGCCATGCTAATCAGGCGCTTGAAGGAGCGCATTTTCTCATCCGATGAAGGACACTTGCAATGTGTGGCTACCAGCGCCACCCTGGGAAATGGGCGCCAGGACGCCCCGGCAGTAGCAGCTTTTGCCAGCAGGTTGTTCGGCGAGCCTTTTGAGTGGGATGAGGGTAACCCGGATCGACAGGATGTGGTTTATGCCACCAGGTTGCCGATGGTTAGCATTGAGGGTGACTGCCTAAGCCTGGAGTACAATTCGGAATTGTATTTACACTGGTACCAAACCATATTGTCTGGAGAAGCTACGGATGTTCTTGAAGATTTAGCCAGGATTGGCAGGCAAGCTGGTTTGCCGGAATCATTGATTCAGCAAGCTGTGACTGCTGCTCAAGAAAGCGGCTGGCCGGCTTTTTTGTATCACCTGTTAAAACATGATCAAAGGGTCATTAATCTGCAAAGGAAACTGCAGGAAAGCCCGTGCCTGCTGGAGGAGGCCGCCCAAGAGCTCTTTGGTAATGATCATGATCGGATGGACAAAGTAGTTGCCCTGGTTGATTTGGCCAAAATGGCCCGTCCCAGCCCCGGCTGGCAATCCTTAATTCCGGCTCGCTATCATTTATTTGTGCGGGCGGTGGAAGGGGTTTATCAGCAGCTGGAGCCCATCCCCCGGCTATTTTTGGAAAGGCGCAATTATGTTGAGGAAGCAGGACATCGCTACCCGGTTTTCGAATTGGCTTCCTGCCGGAACTGCGGGGCCACCTACCTGGCCGGGACAGTTACTGATAAGTTTCCGGCCAAGCTTGAGCCTCCCCGCATAGATGACGAACACAAAGTCAGTTATTTTTATCTGCTGGGCAAAGCAGTATCCGCAGAGGAGTTGGACGAAGATGATGAAACGGAAGTAAGCGGCGGAGCCAATCTGGATTATAAACAAATAAGACTGGTTATTTGCGGCAAATGCGGAACCATGGATCTGGCTAATTCGGTTTTGCCTCCCTGTGATTGCGGACCTGAGCACTACCAGTATTTGCTGCAAGCGCCGGTCAGCGAAGAGGGCAAGGTAACCACTTGCCTGGCCTGCGGCAAAAGAAGCATGACTGGTATGGTGTGGCGTTTCTTAACCGGTACGGATGCCACCGCCAGTGTTTTGGCCACTGCCCTCTACCAGCAGTTGGACCAGGATAAATCTGTAAATACCAGCTTGAGCAGACAAATCTCAATACCTGCCTCCACTGACGACGGCTGGGAGAGCGCTCCAGAGGAAGTCATGAATTTAAGCGCAAACAGAGAACCGCCGCGTCTGCTGATTTTTTCCGACAGCCGACAGGACGCGGCTTTCTTTGCTCCTTACCTGGATCGTACATACAGCCAGATACTCCGCCGGGTACTTATCTTGAAAGCCCTGGAAACACACCGTTCCGATATTCTCACCTACGGATGGCGCCTGTCTGATTTGGCCCGGGCATTGGTGGAGCAGGCTCGCCGCTCCGGATTTTTCATCGAGAGGGAAACTCCCCAGGAGCAATTTAACGAAGTGTGGCGCTGGGTTATGTTCGAATTCCTGGGTCTGGACATTCATATCAACCTGGAAGGGCTGGGGCTGCTGGGCTTTACCTTGATCAAGCCTGAAGACTGGAGTCCTTTTCCCGCCTTAACTCGGCCTCCCTGGAACCTGAGCAGCGATGAAGTTTGGATGCTGTTTCAGGTGCTTATAAACAGTCTGCGACGCCAGGGAGCGGTACTATTTCCCGAGAATGTTTCCCCGAGGGATGAGCTTTTTCAGCCGCGCAACCGGGAAATAGCAGTTCGCTCTCACTCAAATACACAGGTTACCAAGTGGGGCATTATTGGCTGGAATCCGCGCCACCTCAACAGCCGCCTGGATTATCTGCACCGCTTGGCAGCACGGCTGGAAGGGCGTCCCACTCCTGAGGATTGCCGTTTTGCCCTGGAGAAAATATGGGAAAAAGACTTTCGCCTGGGGAGGCAGGTACATGACTATTTTGCGGAAGTGACAATAAACCGGGATATAAATGCCCGGCAGCTGCGCTATGAGATGTGGGAGCTTCAGCCCACCCAGGTTAAACCGGACCTGCAGTGGTACAGATGCGATCGCTGCCGCAGTCTCACTCTGTATAACTTGCGGGGCGTGTGTCCCAATTACCGTTGTTCCGGGACTCTGGTGCCTTGTGATCCCCGGGAAATGCTGCGGGATAATCATTACTATCGCTTGTATACCGGACTCACACCCCGGAGAATGATCGTGCGGGAACATACAGCGCAGCTGACCAGTGAAGCCGCCGCTGATTTGCAGGTTAAATTTAACCAAGGGCAGGTTAATGTATTAAGCTGTTCGACCACCTTTGAACTGGGGGTTGACGTGGGGGAACTGGAAGCGGTTTTACTGCGCAATGTGCCGCCTTCAGCCGCCAATTATGTGCAAAGGGCTGGCCGCGCCGGGCGGCGGGTGGAATCTACCGCTTTTGTGCTTACCTATGCCCAGCGGCGTTCCCATGATTTGGACCATTTTCGCAATCCTCTGCACATGGTGGCAGGCAAGATAGGAGTTCCTCATTTTCAGCTGCAAAACCCCAAAATTATCCAAAGACATGTTAATGCCGTGGCTCTGGCCTCTTTTTGGAGACAATACCCCGATTATTTTGAACAGGTGCAGGATTTCTTTTTTGCTCCGGACATTTGCGGCCATGATCTTTTCCTGGATTACCTGCAAGGCCGCCCGGCTGAATTGGTGGATTCCCTGCGGCGGATTGTACCGCGGGATATGCAGCCTATATTGGGAATCGAGGATTGGTCCTGGATAAATCACCTTTTTGAAGACCCTGGTGTACTAAAACGGGCGGAAGATGAGGTAGTCAATGATGTAACTGAGCTGGAAAACCTGCGCCGCCGGCGTTTTGAAAATAATCAGGGGGGCATTGATCACCTGTCCCGCCTGATCAGAACCATAAAAGAAAGGAACCTGATCAGTTTTCTTTCTTCCCGCAATGTGCTGCCTAAGTATGGGTTCCCGGTGGATGTGGTTGAATTGAGTATAATTCACCATTCCGAGGAGGCGCGCATGGTGGAGTTGGACAGAGATTTGCGCATTGCCCTGTCCGAGTATGCTCCGGGAAGTGAAGTAGTGGCGGCAGGAAAGCTGTGGACGTCCAGGTATATTAAACTGCCTCCCGGTAAGCAATGGGATACCTATGATTATGCCATTTGCAAGCATTGCCACAATTTTTATCCGCAGCGAGCCGAGTTTGAAGAAAAACTCCAGAAGTGTGCGGTTTGCGACCGGCCCTTTGGGAATAACCAGGGTACTTTTATCATTCCCGACTTTGGTTTTATTTCTTCTCCCGAACCTCCCCAGCGTCCCCGGGAGCAAAAACCGGAGCGTACTTACTCGACCCGGGTATTTTTCTCCCCGGGCAATACGAGTACTGAACCCAAAAGCGTTATCCTTGACTATCCCCGGGTGAGGATTGAGGCCATTGCCGAGTCCCAGGGAAAACTGGTGGTAATAAATAAAGGCAGCCATGGATTCCGGGTTTGTCCTCTCTGCGGTTTTGCCTGTATGGGCACGGATAAAGTTCCTGCTTCTCATCAAACACCCTGGGGGCAGAGGTGCAGCGGTACCCTAATAAAGCGCTATTCTTTAGGTCATCAGTTTTATAGCGATATCCTTCGGATAAACTTTCAAGGCTACCAGAATACCGATAGTGGTTTTTGGTTATCCCTTTTATATGGCCTGTTGGAAGGTGCCAGTAGCGTGCTGGACATAGAACGGCAGGATTTGGACGGTTGTATCTATCATCCCAACGGAGGTCTTTACTCACCGGAGCTGGTTCTTTTCGATGATGTACCGGGTGGGGCCGGTCATGTTTATCGCATGGCTGAACCGGATGTATTAAAGACAATACTTGAGCGCACTCGGGAAAAGCTAGAAGCGTGTGAATGTGGCGGGGAAGAAGGAGATGCCAGCTGTCAAGGGTGCCTGCGCAACTACCGCAACCAATTCTGCCACGAAGACCTAAAACGGGGACCAGTCATACATTTTTTACGCCAATTAAAAGACTGACAGAAAGTCATCAGGGGAAGGTTTGCCCCCTGAAGCAACCCTTCCCCTAAGAAATTTCGCGGGTTTAATTAGCCGTTGGCAGCCTGGCGCAGAGTATGGAGATCAGGCAGTTTTTGGATCTTGGACGGTCCTGGACCGTATTTTATCAATGCTCCCACTGCTATCATGGCATAAAGAGCGTACATTATCTCGCTGCTGTTGGGTATGGACATAATGGTAGGATATACATTGCTGGGCTTGCCCTGCAGGTTCTCGGACAAGATCCGGCGCAGTCCCCTGGGCTCGGATTTTATCCATTCACCGTGCCTGGTCAGTTCCCATCTTAATTCACCGGTAGTACTTTTGGTGTAATCAAGGCGGGCGCGGTCCTCGAGACTTAGACGCAGCCAGTATACTGGCAATTCAGAAGCTGGCAGGGAGTGGCTCCTGCCCGCTGCTCGGAACTCCTGCAATCCCCAGGTATTCTCGCCATTGCCCTGGTAATCTTCCTCCAGGCAGATGATTCCCCGGAGAGAGGGCATCTGCTTCCATAAGGAAACTGTTCTTTGCAGCATTGCTTTGTTCTCAACAAATATGTACTTTACATCCGTTCTTTTGACAATAAAGATAAACTCATCATCATTCACCATAGGAGTTATGGTGTTGACCACTGCCCCGGACAACAGTATGGCCATATGTGCCCATCCAGCCTGAGCACATGATTTGGAGATGATCGCAATATCATCACCTTTCTTGACACCATACTTGATCAATGCCAGGGCAATTTCTTCGGATATTTGTGCCCATTCCCGATAACTGATAGTACGCCATTCTTTACCTGTTTTGAACAGAATGGCCGGTTGACTGCCAGCATTCCGCACCGTACTGTAAAACATTTGGGGGATGGTAGGCACATTTGACTTGTAATAGTCTAAAATACCGATCCCCGTGTTCGTATTGATACTCATCCCTTCACATTCTCCTTTCCTTAAAATTCCCTCCCCCGGGTGGCATAACCGGCGAAAAATAATTGCCTCTATGTCGATTTATAATAATTATATAATTATGTCATTGTAATATCAAAGATAATTATTTATCATTCATTACTTTTTGCATTAGTAATATCTCAACATGAGAGGTTATGATGCTAACGCGAGGGCTTGATACTCGAGTTGAACGAAAAAAGCCTCGGAAAGCGATAGCTCAATCCCGAGGCTGCGAGTCAATTGATTAATTATCATTCTTTGTAATACTGTGCTGTAGATGGTTAAATTATACCTGTTGCTCGATCTTGCTGGCTACAATTCCACCCGCCGGTTATATACCCAAGTGGACAAGGCGAAGATAACTGCTGCTACCAGAGTAATTACCCCCAGCAGTAGCCAGAAAATCTGAGCAGTAACATCTGGAGCTTCGATGGTTCTTTGTCCCAACATTAAGCCCATCATCTTAACTGACAGCCAGAGGGTGGCAAAAAACGTAACTATGGTGACCAGCCCTGAGAAGCGGCTGACCAGCTTGCCAATAATCTGGCTGAAAAAGCTGACTGAAAGCAGGTAACCCATCCATACAATGGTGAGCAAATACAGCAGCACGGCTATATCCAGGTAGGGCAGCAACTCGTCCAGATAAGTATAAATTGGTTCCGGAGCCAATCCTATAACGAGCAGTACTCCACATATGCCTACAATCAAGGTACCGAACACATACTGGGTTAAAAGGGCTGCCAAGCGGCTGCCCAGTATCATACCGCCTCCTACGGGAAGGGACATCATCAAATAAATGGTGTGATTATTCCATTCCTGTCCCAGCCGGAAAGAGGAAACAATAGGCAAGAAACAGGCCAAACCCATTACCATCATCATAGCAAACAAAACCGCAGTGTGTATGGAGCCTATTTTCAGGTAGAGCACCAGGCTTACTAGAATGGCTGTTCCTCCTATTACTGCCAGTTCGGGTGCCATTTCCCGCATTTGCTTTTTGTAAAGAGCTCCAAACCTTGAGAGGGATTTAGCGAGCATCCCGCATCACCTCCTTCATTATTTCCACCAGGGACATGTTTTTCTCTTCCCGTAAATCTTCGGCATTACCAGACAATACTGTTTTACCATTGCGGATAAATATTACTTCATCCACTAATCTTTCCACCTCTCCAATCTCATGAGTGGAAATAATTACGGTTTGCTCTCCTTCTCGATAGGTCCCGGATAACCGAGTTGATGATCTCTTCCCGGGTGAGCAGATCGATGCCTGACAAGGGCTCATCCAGCAGCAGGTAGGAGGAACGTCTGGACAAGGTTAACAGCAATTTGACTTTGGCCCGCTGCCCTTTGGAAATTTTACCGATTTTCATAGCTTCATTTAAATTTAAGTAATTCAACAGGTCATGGTACTTGGTGTGATCCCAGTCTGAGTAGAAAGTGCTTATAAATTCAGCGGCTTTTCCTACTGTCATCCAAGGGTACAAATGATCTACTTCCGGCAGATAGGCTACCCGGTCCCGGGTCATCCAGTGATTCAACCCATCTACCAGCACCTCTCCCCGGCTAGGACGATTCAACCCGGCAATCATTTTGAGAGTAGTTGATTTGCCGGCTCCGTTAGGGCCAAATAAGCCAATTACCCGTCCTGAAGCCAGCTGCGCCTGAAAATTGTCTAAGGCGCGTACGGTACCAAAATATTTGCTTACCTGTCTAAACTCAATCACTGGTCTTCCGCCTCCTTGGCCTGCATGTAGTCCTGCAGCATCTTAATCAGATCACTGCCCTGGTAACCCAGAGCATCCATTTCGGCAACAAAGTAATTTAAAATTGATTGGGCCATCTCTTCTTTCATACTGGCCAGCATCTCCTGATCAGCGCTGACAAAGGTCCCCTGGCCCCTTAGGGTTTCTACCATATGCATAGCTTCCATCTCCCGGTATGCTCTCTGAACAGTATTAGGGTTAACCCTGGCCATCTCTGCGTACTCCCGCTGTGAAGGAATACGATCCCCATTTTTCAACTCACCGCGAATCATCTTTTTCTTAAAATCATCAATAATTTGGCGGTAAATCGGTTGAGCAGCATCAAAGTTCACGATTACATCACCTGCCTAGTGCATTAATTACCTAGTGCACTATCATACTATTATATTATATATAAACTGTCAACTAAAAATTTGATTTTTTTTGGAGAGTTGTTGGGGGAAAGTTTATGGTCAATCATGTCAGCGGAGATCCAGGTACGCTGATTTGGCCTTTCAGCCTTTGGATACCGTGGGATATTGATTCGCTGCAACTGTCACGGGTGGAAACGGTAACGCCTCTTTCGTCACCAGGATTCACCACTTTTATTGACGCATTTTTCCTGGCCAATTATAATATGAGACTTTTGCATATTAGGTAAGCCCGAAAATAGTGAAGTTTTATTAGTACAGAAAAAGGACTTCACCCCCCATTTTGTCGAATAAATAAGTGACCAAACAAATCATCCGAAGGAGGCGAAGTCACCTATGAATATTCGACAGAGCTGCATTTTTTCCTTTGAAGATGCAATGAAAATGCAACCAAAATCCAGGCTTGAGAAAATAATTGATACCCTTGATTTAAAACCAGTTCTTACCAAATTGAACAAACCTGGCGAGATAAAAGCTGGACCAAAACCATACCCGGCCTACGCCATGTTAAATGCCTTGATTGCAATGCGACTGGAGAATATGAATACTTTTACCAAACTGGTTGAACGACTTACTTATGATCCCCATCTGAGATATATTTGCGGTTTTGAACCCTTTGGCACTGCACCTAGCAAATCCTGTTTCAGCCGGTTTTATGCAAAGCTTGCTAAAAGCGATTGCTTGGAAATACTGTTTTCTTCCCTTGTTAAACAAGCAGAGGAAAAGGCACTTCTTGATCTTAGTTCAGTAGCAATTGACGCTTCCAAGGTGGAAGCCTATGAAAAGTCCGTTCCTCGCAAGAATGTTGTCCGGGATGGTATTTCTGCTGATTGGGGCATTAAGAGTGATACCAACGGCAACCCAATAAAATGGTTTGGGTACAAGCTTCATATTGCCACTGATGTAAAGTCAGGACTTCCGATAGCTATGAAGGTAACACCGGCTAATAATCACGATTCGAGCGTAGCCATGGATTTAGTAGCTCAGTGCTGTACAAATACCCATCATAAAATCGAGTATTTCCTGATGGATTCCGGCTATGACCATCGTGAAATATACTCCCTGATCAAGGAAAAATACCATGCCCAAGCTATCATCGCTTTAAATAAGCGAGGGGCTAAACAGCCAGAGGCCGGGCTTGATTGGGATGGAACCCCCATCTGCTCTGCTGGGTACAAGATGGTATATTGGGGTTCATACAAGGGGGTAAATAAGTTTAGGTGCCCCCACGTTTTAGGCAAATGCGACTGCCCTTTTGGCTCTGCCTGGTGTTCTGATAGCAACTATGGAATGGTGGTGAAAACCAGAGTTAAAGATGATCCAAGGCTATTTTCAACTCCCCACCGGGGAAGTGAAAATTGGCAGAAGCTTTACAATAAGCGAACCTATTCAGAGCGCTGTTTTAGCCGTTTTAAGGAAAACTTGGGTTTAGAAACTGGATTAAGCGTTAGAAAAATCAACAAAGTTAAAACCCATGCTTACCTTTGTGCCATAACTATGATTGCATCTGTTATCGCAGTTAACCAAGATAACAATACGCAGTCGCTGGCTGCATAACTTAAATCTATAGGGTTTTAAAAGAACAAAATAGTTTGAAGGGGGTACTGTGTCCTTTTTTTGGAATTGTCTTAATATTACTGTTATATCTTAGACAAAACGGTATTAAATGTTATTGCCGATTATAGCAGATAGCTTTGACTTATCTTGTTTCGGACACTTTTTTGAATTATGCAAAAGTCTCGCTCCAGTAATACTTGAGGAAAACTGGAAAACAGAATATGAAGATCTTTTGTATAAGATGCAGGCTTATCTTCAAAATATAGATATCAGTGATTTTCGCCTGGAAATAATATCCCACCGCTTTACAACCCGGGCCAAAAATAATATCCTTCAGGTTTTCCCGCAAACCCTTCTTCCTATGGATGAAAAAACTGACCGCAAATTCAAGTACGGTCAGTTTGGCTATGGAAAGTTTGTCTATACTGATGAAAAGCTTAATGACATGAAGGTTTTTTTTACTGAAAAAATAAACAAATTGCTCCCCGGTGCAGTTATCGACTATATAATCTAACTGGTCTATATTTCATAAGCAATGCGGGTAAGCTCATCTAACATGCTGGTAAGCTCATCTACCCCTGCATTCATCTCTTCAGTAGCAGCTGCCTGTTCCTGGGTAGCAAGAGCGGTAACTTCCGAGCTTTTTAAAGCTGAACTTATTTTTTCTTCAATCTGTTTGGTAAGTTCTCTTATTTTTCCTGCGGTTTCTTTTGAGCTTTCCGAAAGCTTGCGGATTTCTGCTGCCACTACCCCAAATCCTCTGCCCGCATCTCCTGCCCTGGCTGCTTCAATAGCTGCATTTAAGCCCAGCATCTTGGTCTCATCAGCAATACTTCTTATGTATTCCAAAACTTTTATAATCTCAGCAGCAAGCTGAGAAATAGCCGCTATTTCTTCATTAAGCTTATGTTCACTAATACTTATTTCTCCAGCCGCAGCTGCTGTCTGTTCAATAGCTGCAGCAATTTCCTGCATCCCTTTCTGATAAGTATCTGCCATTTTGCGCAGATTAAAAGCATTTTCCCTGCGCACAGCTATACCATAGGTACCTACGACCTTACTGCGGTTATCATCATCAAAGGCAGGGGCAGTGATTACCTTAAGCGGCATCCCGTAATAACTTTCATCTATTTCCATAGCTACTACTTTACCCGTCTGGATAACCTTATCAGCAGGTCCCCCTTTGGCAAAAGGAGCGCCAACCTTAACAAAAGGCACATCAAAGTTAGTAGTATCCTTAAAAATAAAGTTTTCTAAATCGGTAGCATAAAAAGTAGTATCCTTTGGAAACAAAGGCAAAAGCATTTTAACTACATTTGGAAAATCTTCTAAAAACCTGTTACCCATGCTAATATCCCCCCACAACTTTTCTCCTCTATATCATTATTTTCTCTTATTGATGCTTTTTTCCTTTTTTGTTATTAAAATTATTTATGTATAATAATTACAATTATTTTGGGAATAATTATAAATTGAGACTTTTGCATATTAGGTAAGCCCGAAAATAGTGAAGTTTTATTAGTACAGAAAAAGGACTTCACCCCCCATTTTGTCGAATAAATAAGTGACCAAACAAATCATCCGAAGGAGGCGAAGTCACCTATGAATATTCGACAGAGCTGCATTTTTTCCTTTGAAGATGCAATGAAAATGCAACCAAAATCCAGGCTTGAGAAAATAATTGATACCCTTGATTTAAAACCAGTTCTTACCAAATTGAACAAACCTGGCGAGATAAAAGCTGGACCAAAACCATACCCGGCCTACGCCATGTTAAATGCCTTGATTGCAATGCGACTGGAGAATATGAATACTTTTACCAAACTGGTTGAACGACTTACTTATGATCCCCATCTGAGATATATTTGCGGTTTTGAACCCTTTGGCACTGCACCTAGCAAATCCTGTTTCAGCCGGTTTTATGCAAAGCTTGCTAAAAGCGATTGCTTGGAAATACTGTTTTCTTCCCTTGTTAAACAAGCAGAGGAAAAGGCACTTCTTGATCTTAGTTCAGTAGCAATTGACGCTTCCAAGGTGGAAGCCTATGAAAAGTCCGTTCCTCGCAAGAATGTTGTCCGGGATGGTATTTCTGCTGATTGGGGCATTAAGAGTGATACCAACGGCAACCCAATAAAATGGTTTGGGTACAAGCTTCATATTGCCACTGATGTAAAGTCAGGACTTCCGATAGCTATGAAGGTAACACCGGCTAATAATCACGATTCGAGCGTAGCCATGGATTTAGTAGCTCAGTGCTGTACAAATACCCATCATAAAATCGAGTATTTCCTGATGGATTCCGGCTATGACCATCGTGAAATATACTCCCTGATCAAGGAAAAATACCATGCCCAAGCTATCATCGCTTTAAATAAGCGAGGGGCTAAACAGCCAGAGGCCGGGCTTGATTGGGATGGAACCCCCATCTGCTCTGCTGGGTACAAGATGGTATATTGGGGTTCATACAAGGGGGTAAATAAGTTTAGGTGCCCCCACGTTTTAGGCAAATGCGACTGCCCTTTTGGCTCTGCCTGGTGTTCTGATAGCAACTATGGAATGGTGGTGAAAACCAGAGTTAAAGATGATCCAAGGCTATTTTCAACTCCCCACCGGGGAAGTGAAAATTGGCAGAAGCTTTACAATAAGCGAACCTATTCAGAGCGCTGTTTTAGCCGTTTTAAGGAAAACTTGGGTTTAGAAACTGGATTAAGCGTTAGAAAAATCAACAAAGTTAAAACCCATGCTTACCTTTGTGCCATAACTATGATTGCATCTGTTATCGCAGTTAACCAAGATAACAATACGCAGTCGCTGGCTGCATAACTTAAATCTATAGGGTTTTAAAAGAACAAAATAGTTTGAAGGGGGTACTGTGTCCTTTTTTTGGAATTGTCTTAATATTACTGTTATATCTTAGACAAAACGGTATTAAATGTTATTGCCGATTATAGCAGATAGCTTTGACTTATCTTGTTTCGGACACTTTTTTGAATTATGCAAAAGTCTCATATGTTTAAAGAATAATAAGTATAACAAAAAATTATATTACATTAGCCGCTTATGCCGGAGGAGAACGATCGGGAGGGAACTGAGCATGGAGAAGGTGAAGGTGGAATTTATCAATACTTGTTCCTGTTGTGATGGTTATGGGGATGTATTAAGAGAACTAGCTGCCAGACATCCCCAGCAGATAGATCTGAAAATATACTATATGGGCAAGGATTTTGATTATCTTCCTAAATATGGGGTAATCAACCGCGGTACTTTGATCATCAATGAAAAAGACCGGTATGATGATTTAAGCAGAAGGACAATCGAAAGGGCCGTTAAGGCAGCACTGGATGAAGTAAATGGCTAATGACTTTTGGGCTTCCTTTTGGCAATTATTAAATATTAGTTCTTTCTGGCTGGTAGTAAGTTATTTGCTTTGCAGTTTTTTACACGTTGTATTGCGGCCGGAATTCCTGCAAAGGAATTTGGGCAACACCAAGATGTCTTCCCTGGTGAAGGCTACTATTTCCGGGATGCTCTTGCCCATTTGCAGCTGCGGAGTGGTACCTTTAGCCTTAAGTCTATATCATTCAGGTGCTTATTTAGGGCCAACTCTGGCTTTTCTGGTAGCCACACCCATAATAAATCCGGCTGCAGTTATACTGGCTTTTGTTCTATTGGGTCCGCAGCTAACCGCGATATATATCATCACGGGTTTCGTACTGCCGATGATAATTGGTGTACTGGGCAACATATATGGAAAAGAAGAACTCATATCCCCAGTGGCGGCAGCTATGGCCAATGCTTCCCGGGGATCCGCACAGATAAACTCTGCCGCCGTTAAAACTCCCTGGAGTAAAAAAATAACCAGCGGTCTGGATTGGGGCGTGCGCAGCCTGGGTTTTCAGGTAAGCCGCTATGTTCTGGTGGGGTTGGTGCTGGCAGCGCTTTTGCTCACCATTATCCCGGTATCTTTTATTCAGGATTATCTTAGCCGGCCTGATATGGTTTCTCTTGTGGGTATTGCTGGGCTAGGAGCCATCATGTATGTGTGCGCAGTGGGGCATATTCCCTTTATTGCTGCCCTCGTTGCTGCGGGTGCCGCTCCGGGTGCAGCCATTGCCTTCCTTTTAACCGGGACTGCCACCAACATACCTGAGTTATTCAGCATTTTTAAGCTGATTGGCAAGAGAACTATAGTAATATACACCGGTACGGTAATATTGTTTAGCTTCGTGATCGGCTATATTACTAATTATTTGCTGATGCCCGGATTTACACCAGTCTTTGATTTAAGCGGTGCTCAGAAAAGCATTGCTTTGGCGAGCAAACTGTCCCTGACTGTGCCAGCAGGGGTGGAGTATATTTGTGCGGTCATTATACTGGCCATGGGCATTATTGCCTGGCGGCCTACGGTTAAGGAATGGTTCATGAAACTGGGGCGGAGAGCTGTAAATGCGTAGGATTAAGAGTACAACCATACTTCTATTTCTCTTTTTTCTTTCCGGCTGCAGCGGAGGTGTGCCGGAGGAAGCTGCTATTCCCGGCCAAGAGAAGCCTGCTGCCATGGAAACAGATCATAGTTTGTATAAGCATTTTATAGCTGTATATGGGGAAAAAAAGCCGCTGCTGACAGGAGTCAATGATATTAATGATGACGGGCGGGAAGATTTGATCGTGATCTACCAGGATACCGCTGAAACTAACAAGATGATCGCCATCTGGGAAGAAAAAGGAGAGGTGATCTTTTCCGAACCTACTCCTGCCCCGGTAGAGAATTACCGTATAGAATGGCGGGATATAGATAATAAGGCACCGGTTGAATTAATAGTGTCAGGTTCTAAGGGGGTGAACATCGGGTACGCCATATATCGCTGGGAGAACGGAGATTTTGTAAATATATTTGGGGAAGGCATGGAAAATTGCTGCTAGTAAGCAATTGACTAACCAAAGGAAAAGCAGCAGAGAGGGGATGAAGAAAATGAAAAAGCGAAAGCCTAATATCCTGCTTGTTGTTTTATTCTTGGGGATATTGGCTTTATCCGGTTGTGGCGGGCAGACGCCCCAGGATTCTGAGCAAACCGGAGACGATTTGGCGGCTCAGTTAGTCGAAGAATATAACCTGGAACCGTTAAGTGCTGAAGATGCTAATTACACTATAAACATGGGTTACTATGATTGCGATCATATGACTGCTGCGTGTATAGCTATGGACACCGGCATTTTTGATGCTTTAGGGCTGAAAGTGAACTTGACCGGTAACGGCAATGTACCTGAAGCTATGGCAGCCGGGAAAATGGATGTGGGCTATGCAGGATGGACCACTACTCTGAGGGCGGTTCCAAAGGGAACGCCATTGTTCATAGCCGGTCAGAATCATACAGGAGGAGCGGAATACCTGGTAGCCAGTCTTGGGATCAAAAGTCCGGCAGATTTGGTGGGAAAAAGAGTTTCTTTTGGCACTGATCCCGAAGAGAACAATCTCAATTGGGTGGAATGGGCTGAACAGCTGGGTATTCCCGCTGATATCACCCTCTATGAGAATTATAACATGTCCGACAAGGATGAGTATTTTGCTCTAAAAGCGGGAAAGTTGGACGCTTATATTTGCTGTGATCCTTGGGGATCCATGGCGGAATACGAGGGTACCGGCTGGGTAGTTATACGCCAAAATACAGAGCGGAATGGATTTCAAGGAACCTGCTGTAAGATAGCCATGCATCGTGAATTTGCCAAAGCTCACCCCAGATTGGCAGAGCGGGTTTTACTGGCTCATACCTTAGCGGTTCAGTATATGTACAAACATCCTTATAAAGCTGCAGAAATATTTGCCAAGAACTACAGTGTGCCTTTGGAAGTGGGCTTAATGACTATTTGGAAAAAGACCAATGAAGAAGGCCGCACTATTTCCTGGGATCTGAAAATGGATGAAATGGAAAACCAATTGGCAACTATGCGCAAGTACAGCGTGCAGGACGACATCAACAATGTAAACTTGGCTGACTATGTTGATACTACCTATATGGATAACTGCGGTGCCAAAGATTTTCAAACCTTCATCAAAAATGAAGTAGATCCGGTATTTCCTCTGGGAATGGGTTATGAAGACTGGAAGGCCAAAGCTATGGAAGTGGACAATATCAAGGCGTAAATATCTTGGCATTAGAAAAGGACTGAGCAGATATGAACTGCAGTGCAACGATGGATGAGACTCCAGGGTGTCATTGCGAGCGGAGCGAAGCAATCTCAAACGCGAACAGCAGGTCTGTTAAGAGAGATCACCACGTCGCTGTGCTCCTCGCGATGGCACGAAGAGAGCTCTTTTCACCGCAATGACACATTAGGAAGCGATGGCATTTTAGTCGTCCTTTTGGTACGGAGAGGGCCATTTTCACAACATGAGAAATAAAAGCCTGCTGTTGGAAGGAATCATAGTTGCTGCGGTAATCATTCTGGCCTTGATGGCCTGGCTGAGCCCCGGGCAAGAAATGAGCGACTTGAAAGTAGCCTGCAATGATGACGCTGCCGGTTTGCTGGTCAGTTATTTAGCCAGTCAAGATAGTGGAGCCCTCGAGGTTGTTAATATGAGCTATCAACAATTGCAGGATTGTTGCAACAGCCAAACCGAGCTGGCCTTAGCCGCCGGAAATTTTGATATGGCGATACTTTGTCCAGACAGTGCCGACAAATTGATTGCCAGCGGGCAGCCCTATGAAGTTTTGGGTGCGGTAGTCGTCAACGCTCTGGTACTGGTCACTTCTCAGGATAAGTTGCCGCAAACCGTAGGCTATATGAACGGCCGGGATATTCAGAAACAGTTAGTATGGTCCAACCTGGGCAGTAGCATTGAAATGCAGCCTATGCTGCCATCAGGCCTGCCCTATGCCCTGGAAAGAAAAGCGGTGGAAGGGATTGTCCTGGATATACTGGGGGCGCTGAAAATAGGTGGTTACCGTTCAGCCTTACCAGCGGATTATCCTACTTCGGTATTAGTGGTGCATAAAGATCTGATAGGCGGTCCTGAGTTAGCAAATTTTATTAAAGCCTATAACCAGGCGGCGGCAGAAATGAACAGTACGGAAGTGCTGACCAGGGAGCTGGCTATAAAGTTGGAACTGGAAGATAGCAGTGCAGAGGTAGAAGTATGGAAAGACATGGGAGTGCAATACCGGATGCTGGCAATGCCAAATTAAATCTGGGAGATATTTTTGATAAATATCGAGGTAATTTCTATACTCTGTTCGTATTAATGGTCCTGCTGATTATTTGGAACTTTGCTGCCAGTAGGATACAGAACACTTTGTTGCTGCCCTATTTATCGGAAACAGCGATGGAGTTTTTCACTGCCTGGACAGATCCAGTTATCATGTCTAATTTAGGACTGACTTTAAAAAGGGTAATTACCGGTTTTCTTTATGCTTATGTGATTGGGGTTCCCCTCGGGCTTCTCATGGGTTATTCGGCCACGGCCATGCAGTCGCTGGCACCTGTAATGAACTCCATTCGCCAGATTCCAATTATGGCTTGGGTACCCCTGTCGATCATCTGGTTTGGATTGGGAGATGGGCCGACAGTTTTCTTGATTGCCATGAGTGCAATTTTCCCCCTGGTTATTAACACCATTGCCGGTGTGCAGGGAATCGATCCCAATTACTATAATGCTGCTCGCAGCATGGGTGCTTCAAAGCTGGACATCGTGCGCGACATTGTGGTACCGGGTGCAATGCCACATATTTTAACTGGCTGCCGCTTGGCTATGGGAGCCGGGTGGATGTCTGTTATCTGTGCTGAGTTTATTGCTACCAGTGCTGGTTTTGGATTTCTGATGGTAGAAGCTCAGGTGCGTCTGGAAACAGCCCAGCTTTATGCCCTGATGATCATGTCGGGATTAGTGGGCTATGCCATTGATAAAGTGTTTATTGCCGTTGAGAGAAAAATGACTTCATGGAGATTCAAAGATGGCTTTGTTGGAAGTTAAGGAGATCAGCAAAACATTTACCCAGAAGAAGAAACCTGCTCATATCGTCTTGGAAAACATGTCCTTTAATGTGGAACAGGGGCAGTATGTTTCTCTGCTGGGGCCATCCGGATGTGGAAAAACTACCCTTTTAACTATGCTGGGAGGCTTCATGTTGCCTGATGCGGGGCAGATCTATCTGGCCGGTAAAAAAGTCGAGGGACCAGGTCCGGATCGGGGGTTCGTTTTTCAGAATTATGCCCTATTTCCTTGGATGACAGTGAAGGAGAATATTCTTTATTCGCTTAAAGTGCAGAATTTCAGCAAAAAGGAAAGAGAGCAACGCTTACAGGAATTGCTGGATATATCTCATTTACATGGCAGTGAGAATAAATATCCCATACAGCTTTCCGGTGGTATGCAGCAAAGAGTAGCGGTTGTAAGAGCATTGGCCAGTCGCCCGGAGATACTGCTCCTGGATGAGCCCCTGGGAGCCATAGATTTTCAAATGCGCGAGCTTTTACAGGAAGAACTGGCAGCCCTGGTGGAAGAAACCAAAACTACTGTGGTGATGGTTACCCATGATGTAAATGAATCCGTTTACTTAAGCGATCGGGTCATCGTTATGTCTGCCAATAAAGGGCGGATCATTCAAGATGTGTATATCGATCTTCCCCGGCCTCGTTCACGCCAAAGCAAAGCTTTCAAAGAATACGTGTCCGAACTGACCGACCTGGTACGCCAAGCTTTTCGAGAAGGAGAAAGTGAAAGAAGGGATGATATCCCGTTTAGGCATCGGGGCGTTGACAATATCTTTGTTGCTTCTTACAACCGGATGCACAGCAAGTATACCAATGTTGCCAATGGCAGAAGCAGAGCTGCCAAATAAATAGTTTAAGGGAGAGGGTAAGAATGAGGGTGGCTTACATTTTTTCCACCAACAATGCGCAAAGAATCCTGGACAAAATGATAATTCCTCAAATGCTGGAGGAAAGACACGGAGTGGAGGTTGTCGGGATGATGTTCTTCTTCGATAATACCTTCCTGCTTACCGAAGGCAGCAGTACCGGTGACAGATTGCAGGAGATTCATGAAAAATATGGCACCATTCTAATGGCCTGCGATATGTGCAGCATCGAAAGAGGTATTGACGACAAATTGATTCAAGGCGCTGCTATTGGCTGTTTTCCTAACCTATACGCTGTTTTGGGCAGTGCCAACATCGATCAAGTTATTACTCTATAAAAACACTGATAAGACTATTGCAGCCTCCTTATAAAAGCGAGGTTGCTATTTTTATGTGCAGGGCAGGGAATCCGATTATAGGGTTAATTTCCCTAACGCTTAAAGAGAGTGGTTTGTTGTTGATTTTGGCAGCTTGACAATAACCATACTGTTCTGGTGTGCATTGCTGGGCGAAGCCAGGCATAAGAAGGAGCTATGTTCTTCTTTAGCGTGCTTTACCAATATCTGGAGGAATGATACCATTATGGAAAGTGCAGGGGTATTTCTACCGGTGTTTACCAGGAGGCTGATAATATGTCGCGTAAGTTGAAGGTAGCTGCGATTCAGATGGATGTAGCTCCGGCTCCTGTTCCCGTTCGGTTGGAGCGGGCCTATGGCTTGGTTCGAGAAGCTGCCGGCCAGGGAGCAGAACTGGTGGTACTGCCCGAGGTGTTTAATACCGGGTACGCATACACCAACGCAAATTATGAAAATGCGGAAAGATTTGAAGATGGTACTACGGTGCAGTGGATGAAGCATACTGCTGCCGAGCTTAATATCCATTTGGCGGGCAACCTGCTGCTTTGGGATGAGGAAGGCCAGGATATTTACAATACCCTTTTGCTGTTTGCACCTGATGGGCGTATGTGGCGGTATATAAAAAATTATCCCTGGAGTTGGGAACGAGGCTATTTTGTCCCGGTCAAGAACCGGCCTCAAACGTTGGTGGCCCATACTGACCTGGGAGATATCGGTTTTTTAATCTGCTGGGACATTGCTCATGCGCATTTATGGAAGCAGTATGCGGGCAAAGTGGACCTGATGGTTATATCCAGCTGTCCGCCCGATGTTTTCAAAGCAAAATTGAGACTTCCTTCAGTGGAGCTGGGGCCTGAAGATATGGGCTCTACTATACAATCCATGCATGATGAAGCCCACAACCTGTTTGGGAAAACTATCGAACAGCAGTGCGCCTGGCTGGGTGTTCCGGCTGTGAGTGCTATATGCAATGGTACCTTTAATACACCTATCCCTAAAGGTAAAGGAACCTTTTTGGTTTATGTTTTATCTTCGCTGAAACTGGCCAAATACCTGGGTGAGGCCAATGATCTGGAAATGACCTGCCAGATGTATTCGGCCTGCAAGGTTATGGGAGCAGGCGGTGAGGTCTTGGCTGCCGCCAATAGCCGGGGAGATGAAGCGGTAATTACCGAAATAAGCTTGCCGGAGCAAAAGCCGCATCCTGCAGCTCGCCAACCCAAGCCCGTAGTACGTAAAACGTCTTATCTTTTGGCTAATTTCTGGTTCCCGCTTCTTACCCGTTCACTCTATGCGGGCAAGATTAAAGAGTTGAAAAGGGCTGCTCCGGGGAAAACTCTTGACGTTTAAATGAGTAAAACAGGTGAGGTTTTGGTTCCCATTATAGGCCTTGAGAAGATAAACTATATTGAATCATAAAAAGGGGGAGAGAATAATATGGTGCTTTCACGAGTGGCCTGGGTGCTGGCGATTATTTGGCTTTTGTGTGCCTTTTTGGTGTTTCCCATACAGCGAGCAGGAATAGCTGCACAGTATATTATAGCCGGGGCTTTATTAATAGCTTCAGTAGGTATGGGAGTCTATCTGGCTGCCAAAGGCAAGGAACTGACTAAAAATGAACGCTGGGGAATCATATTGAGTATACCGGTTTGGCTGCTCCTGGCTTATACCTTTTACCGTTAATTGCTTTTCATGTTGTTAATCTATGTAGCCCTAGGTACATTCCATTAGGGATGATTAGCTGTCACTGGTCACGGGGCTATCTTCTGTGCTACCTGAATGTGAGATAGGCAATTATCAACCTGATTGCGGTTAATTGGGGCAGCAGTTATACTAAAATAAGTATTCAGGTCCGGTATTTTGCGAAAGAGGAATGAAAAGTGAAGAAGGAAAACCTGACGTCCCGCGATCTACAGGCCATAGAGAGCCGGCGCAAGATCTTTAACACGGCCGTTCAATTGATTGCAGAAAAGGGATTTGATAATGTGACAGTGGAGGAGATCTGCAAGAAATCCGGTGTGGCCAAAGGTCTTTTCTACCATTACTTCAAATCCAAATCTGATATAGTTATCGAAACTTACATGGATGTGGACATAAAATTCAGTGCAGAAGTTATGGCTCTTCCCGCCACCGCCACCCCTTATGACCGGATCATATGTGCGGTTTCCTTTCAAGCCCGCTATGCTAAAGCTAAAGGCCTGGAATTCGTTAAGCAGATCTACAAACACCAGTTGGATACAGGTACTGCCTTTTTTATTTCGGAAGACCGTGCTTTTTTTAGATTGATACGCGATGCTATTCGTGAAGGTCAGCAGGAAAATCAGATACGCTCGGATGTCTCCGCCGAAGTTCTTACTCGCTTGGTTTTAAGCATCTCCCGCGGCATCACTTATGACTGGTGCCTGCATGATGGAGATTACGACATTGAAGAGGTTATGAAAAGATCATTTCTAATGCTGTTGCCCTCATTCCATACTATTTAATTTGTACCGCCTTCAAGGTAACCTTCCTGTATTGTGTGCCATATTTATCACATACCGAATTAAGTTTTTCATTTTCGTTGACCGCCAGCCGGTGACCGCAGTATAATGAGATAAATGTCGTATATTGGAGAATAAAGGAGGCGATTATGAATTTTATTGCTTTGTTGGCAGTTCAATATAATCGGACGCTATGAACCCGACAAGATCCTCAGATGGCTGCATGAAGAAAAGGTCAATTTCAGCCACTGTGTCACTACTATCCTGCATATGCTGGTCTTCCATCCTGAT
>Ga0208564_1000959_pt1 | contig 24847 bp, 22 predicted proteins | sample AD_UKC073_MetaG_FD_184439 | JGI IMG/M metagenome (GOLD analysis project Ga0208564, IMG submission 184439) | Active sludge microbial communities of municipal wastewater-treating anaerobic digesters from USA - AD_UKC073_MetaG (SPAdes) (version 2) | ecosystem: Engineered > Bioreactor > Anaerobic >... | reverse complement strand
CCAGCGGCCAAGCCGCGATTCGGGCAAGAACTTTCATAACACTGAGTGCGAATCCGAGCCCGGTGCATAACTTGACGTTTATGTTACATATGATGCGCGCTGTGCAAGATTGGCTGCATCTCGACAGCAAGATTGGCTGCATCTCGACAACAACTTGCTTCAGATGTCGAGATGCAGCCAATCTTGCATAGCGCCCCATCGTATGTAACATAAACGCTGCGTTATGAGATCCGACGCAATCCGTGCTCCCGCTTATGGATTGCGCTGCCGTGGCTCGGGGTGCCCGTTCAGATACTCGCGCCGCTGGATCGTGACTTCGCCTTCAGTCCGGGAGGTTGCGCTGGGCCAGTTGTGTCACGGTCTGCGGTTCCTCGATGAGGCCTTCGGGCGTGCCCACGGGCAGGGGTGGTGACGTTCGCGGCCCTTGGCGGCGTGCACGGTCAGGGGATCGCCCTTCGGCAGTGTCACATCCAGCAACGCCGCCATTCAACGACGACCAGACTCACCTCGAGGAGTCTCACTGGACCCGGAGGGCTGATCGGGTGCAGCTCGATCCGCGGCAACCGCCTTGTACGCGGATGGGCCAGTCACTCCACCGGCGCTGAGGATCGCGACGACTAGAGCCCCCCATGGCGGTAACAACAGCGTTCCTGCCACGTAGGCGGAGACGATGATGCTCGCCAGAAGCCAGGCGAGGGTGTTGCGCACCACGACGCGGGACCAGAAGGGGAGGCGCACGTGTTCCGCAGCAGCGTCGATTGCCGCGGCCGTCTCCGGCGATGCCGCGGCGATGGCCTCGTACGCCGCACTGTCCCGGGTTGGACCCACGTCGAGCCCGTCGAGGTCGAGATCACCGATGTCAAGGGAGGCGAGCAAGGTTGTCGTGGCCTCGATGTAGCTATCGGCAAATCGGCTCGAGCGCATGAAGCGGCCGGTGGTCGCCATGGCGCCGATGGCTTGGCTGAGAGCGGTGGTGTCGATCAGCTTGGTGGTGGGCAGGGTCGCCATGGCGCCGATGGCTTGGCTGAGAGCGGTGGTGTCGATCAGCTTGGTGGTGGGCAGGGTCGCCATGGCGCCGATGGCTTGGCTGAGGGCCGTGGTGTCGATCGGCTTCCAGTTGCGCAGGATCTCGTTGGTAGTACTTGTCGTCGGCGCACTCGCCATGGCGGATGTTGCCTCCACGTCGCGCCCGGACGAACCGGTGTCTTGGCGGGCAGTCTCGTTGTTGCGATCGTTGGAGCTTGGTTCGCCGGCGAGCTTGTCAAGTCTTCTGTGTAAATGGTCTTCTCAGAGGTGGGGGTTGATGCGGTCGGGGTAGATGAGTGCGAGTTCGCCGAGGGCGGCTCTCCAGCCTTGGAGTTGGGCGCCTTCGACGAGCTTGCCCGGGGCTTTGCGCTCGTTCTTGGGTGCGCGGGCTTCCTTGGCGCGTTGCCGGGCTCTTTTGTCCTCGATGTTCATGATCGCCAGCCAGAGGAGCTTGATGACGGCGGCGTCGTTGGGGAAGTGGCCGCGGTTCTTGATGATCTTGCGCAGCTGGTAGTTCAGCGACTCGATCGAGTTCGAGGTGTAGATGACCTTGCGCAGGGCGGGCCCGAATGCCAGGAACGGGGTGAACCGGTCCCACGCGGACTCGAAGGTGGCGACCGCGGCGGGGTACTTCTTGCCGAGGCTGGAGTCGGCGAAAGCGGCCAGCGCCATCAGGGCGGCGTCCTCATCGGGTGCGGTGTAGATCGGGCGCAGCATCGCCGCGACGGCCTTGCGGTCGGCGTAGGACACGAACCGCATCGCGGCCCGAATCAGGTGCACCACACAGGTTTGGACCATCGACTTAGGCCAGGTGGCCTCGATGGCCTCGGGGAAGCCGGTCAGGCCGTCGCAGCAGACGATCAGCACGTCGCGGATGCCGCGGTTGGCCAGCTGGGCGCACACCGACGCCCAGAACTTCGCGCCCTCGGTTGCTTGGACCCAGATCCCGAGCACGTGCTTGACCCCGTCGGTGTCGACCCCGACGGCGATGTGCGCGGCCCGGTTGGTCACGTGCGCGCCGTCGCGGACCTTCACGACCAGCGCGTCGAGGTAGATCACCGGGTAGAACGCCTCCAACGGGCGCGACTGCCAGGCGGTGACCTCCTCGGCAACGGCCTCGGTGATGTTGCTGATCGTCTCGTGGGACAGCTCGGTGCCCAGGGTGCGGGCGAAGTGGTGACCGATGTCGCGCACTGTCATCCCGCCGGCGTACAAGGAGATGATCTGCTCATCCAGGCCACCCAGACGGCAGGCGCCCTTGGGCACCAGCGCCGAGGCGAAGGTCGAGTTCCGGTCCCGCGGCTGGTCCAGCCCGATCGGGCCGACCTCGGTCAGGACCGTCTTCGGGGTCGTGCCATTGCGGGAGTTCCCGCTGCCGTGCCCGGCCCGGTCGTGCTTGCCGTAGCCGAGGTGATCCGTCAGCTCGGCAGCCATCCCGCGCTCCAGGACGGCCTTGAGCATCTCGGGCAAGAACCCGCCCTGACCAGTCAGCGACAGCCCATCCTCGCCGACCCGGGCCAGGAGCTCATCGACCATCTCATCGGTGAACAGCTCCTTACGCAGCGCTCGAGCCGACGACTCGACCACCTCACCAGTCTCGGTCTCGATCTCGTTCTCAGTCATACTCACAGTGAATCTCCTATCGGATCAGGAGAGATCAGTTACACAGACCATTTGAGGTTCCCCCCGGACCGTGGAGGCATCCACAATGAGGATTGAGATGCCAGAGATCAGGAAGAAGTACGACCGGGAGTTCCGTGAGGGAGCGGTCCGGATCGTCGAAGAGACCAGGAAGCCGATCGCGCAGGTTGCGCGCGATCTCGGCGTGAACGAGGGCACGTTGGGGAACTGGGTGACCAGGTCACGCGCGGCGCGGGACGGGTCCTCGAGCTTGTCCACGGGCGACTACGACGAGTTGAAGCGCCTGCGCGCTGAGGTCGCCGAGCTGCGGATGGAGCGTGATGTCCTCAAGCGATCCGTGGTCTTGTGGGTGAAGGAGGCGACGAAGTGAGCGTGGCACGCTTCATCGCCGACCAGAGGACCAACTACCGGGTGCCGCACACGATCACCTGCGCCCTGCTCGGGGTGAGCCTGGCGTGGTTCTACAAGTGGGTCAGCCGCGCGAAGGGCCCGGCCGCGGTCTCGGGCCTGCACACGAAGCGGGACCTTCGTCGAGACAGCGTTGACCGGGCGGTACGGGTGATGTTCGGCAAACGTCGCGGCCTGCACGGATCGCCGCGGTTGCACACCGATCTGGTCGAGGATGGATGGGTCGTGAGCGAGAAGACGGTCGCGGACTCGATGCGTCGTCAGGGCTTGATCGCACGAAAGATCAAACGCCGCAACGGATTGACCAAGCAGGACAAGACCGCGCCGAAGTTTCCTGATCTGCTGCGTCGGGACTTCACCGCCGAGCGGCCCAACACCCGCTGGGTCGGTGACATGACCGAAATCCCGACCGCCGGCGGGAAGCTGTACCTGGCCACCGTGATCGACCTGTACTCGCGTCGGCTGCTCGGGGCCGCGACCGGTCTGCACCCGGACGCCGACCTGGCGTGCTCGGCGATCAAGATGGCCGTCGCGGCCCGCGGTGGCGTCGATGCCGTTAACGGCCCGAACTGGCGCGAGGATGAGTCACAGCGGGTCATCTTCCACACCGATAGGGGCTCGACCTACACGGCGAAGAGTTTCACCGGTCTGTGCCGGACCCTAGGAGTCCGACAGTCCATGGGACGCGTCGGATCGTGTTTCGACAATGCAGCCGCCGAGGCGTTCTTCTCCTCCCTGGAATGGGAAGTCCTCTCCCGCAACGAGTTCGACAACACCACGGCCGCGCAAGCTGTCGTCCTGGACTGGTGCTACGGGTTCTACAACCACGAGCGCCGACACAGCTCAGCAGGCATGATGAGCCCCATCGACTACGAGAACACCGCGGCCCCCGCCCGGGACGCCGCATAGCCAAACCCTCCACGATTCGGGGGGAACCACAATTTGACTTACATGCTGGTATGGCTGCGCGAGGGTCGTGACCCTTGATCTGACTGGTGCCCTGCTGGGTTGCCGATGGACTGATCCGTCCGGCCCTCGCGTAGTAGCGGCACCGGCCGGTCGGGCATGACCTCATACGAGCCTGACCCCAGCGCACGGGATCTGGTGTAAGTCCTGTCTGACCGGCCCGGCCGGTGCCGACCCATCGGCTACGGAAGGGCAGCATCATCATGACAAACCAGGATCACCGCGTCGGCGGTATCGACTCACATAAGGACACCATCCACGTCGCGGTCATCACCGCGATCGGGCAGCCGGTCACGGACCGGGAGTTCCCCACCACGGTGGCCGGGTACCGGCGGGCGGTGGCGTGGCTGATCGAACACGGCCCCCTGAGCGCGGTCGGTGTGGAGGGCACCTCCAGCTACGGCATCGGGATTACCACCGAACTTCTCGCGGTAGGCATCCGCGTGGTCGAGGTCAACCGGACCCGCGCGGCGGAGAAACGCAAGCAGGGCAAGACCGACCCGCTGGACGCCTACCGCGCTGCCCGGTCGGTGCTGTCCGGCGAGGCCTCAACCGAGCCGAAGAACCCCAGCATCGAGCCGCTACGGGCGCTGACCATCGCGCGCCGTTCCGCGGTGAAGTCACAACAAGCCGCCTGGCGTCAGATCGGCTCCCTGCTGGTCACCACCCGCCCCGCCCTGCGGGACCGTTTCCGGGACCTGCCGGAGACCAAACTCATTGCCACCCTTCGGGATTGCCGCCCCGATCAGATCCATGACGTCGACGACGCCGACACCCTGTACGCGTTGCGGACCCTGGCGCGACGCTACCTCGCCCTCCAGGACGAGATCACCGCGCTCGAGGAACGGATGCTGCGGCGCGCCACCCGCGCCAACCCAGCCCTGATGGCCATCAAAGGCGTCGGCCCCGCGGTCGGCGCCCAGCTGCTGATCACCGCCGGCGACAACCCCGACCGGCTACGCACCTCCGCCTCGTTCGCCGCCCTGTGCGGAACGGCGCCGATCCCGGTCTCCTCCGGCCGCACCGACAAACATCGCCTCTCCCGCGGCGGTGACCGGCAAGCCAACGCCGCCCTGCACCACATCGTCAAAGTCCGCATGTCCTACGAGCAGAGAACCCGCGCCTACCGCGACACCCGCCTGGCCAACGGGTGGACCACGAAGGAGGTCTTCCGCGCCCTCAACGCGCCGTCGCACGAGAGATCTTCCACGCCCTGGCCGGCCATACCCTCGCGCCCGACTACTCCGACCTACGACCCGCACGCCACGCGAAGAACCTCACCCTCACCGCCGCCGCACAACACCTGGGCGTATGGCCCGCCAGAATCGGCGAACTCGAACTCGGGAGACGCCCCAACGACGAACCCGCCACCCGCTACAGAGCCTGGCTCGCCGCCGCCTGAAACTCCCCCTCCCCAAAGGCTTGACACGCAATAGGAGCATCACGCCCGTCTGCTCGGTGAACGTCCTCCTCGGACAGGCTGTTTCGGCGCACACATACCGGCGTTTGCGGACCGACACGGCGAGCCGCTCTCCTCCGCAGGTGACGTCCTTGACCTCCTGAACCGGACGCGCCTGAACCCGGGAAGAGAGCACTCCGCAGGCCGGGCAAGCGCCCTCGGTGTCGATGGTCTCGACGACCACCTGCCGCGGGTCGTCACCGACGGCCGCGGTCACGCAGACGACCCGGTAGTCGGGCAGGTTGAACAGAAGCGACGCCGGATCGGCGTCGAACGTAGGCTGGAACACGCTCGCGGTCCTCGCTCTTGGATGTCTCGACAACACCCATGCTGGCGCAGGGCCGCGAGCCCTCGATCAAGGGCCCACCACGCTCAAAGTTGAAGAGCCGGACAGTCGGCCCCTGTCGGCTCGGTTGGAGATCGATCTACTCCTCGCCCTGCGCCAGATGATGCACAACGTGCCAGCAGCTGCTCTGTAGCAGAACGGTGCTACCAGCCCCTGCTGCCTTTGCGTTTACCGGGACGGCACCCCGCCCGCTGCTCGTGTCTCCGTGAGCGGATCGCGTTCCGGCGAACGACTGCCCTGCCGGGTCGCAGCGACGGGGTATTACCGACGTTCGACCTGCGTGGCCGCAGCGGGCCGCTACTGGTCGACTTCGGTGAACGCGACAGCGAATCTCGTGGGTCGGGCGTCCAGCCGGTACCGCGGCAGGACGCCGGGGCCGCAGGCGGCGGAGCCGATGCCATGGTGGGCGGCGTCGAGGTTGACCCAGATGCGGTCGCTTGGGCGGAGATCGCTGGCATGCTGGGCGGTCTCGAGGGTCTCGCTGGTCCAGCGCCGGGCGGTGAAGTCGAAGCACGCGAGGCCATTGATCCTCAGTCCGTGTCCGTGCTTGTCGGTGAGGGCCGCCCAGCGGACCTCGGTTCGGTTGCCGTTCTCCTGTGGCATGACGTAGGGGGTCTGGAGGTCCTCGACGGTGCTGGTGAACCGGCCGACCCGCGCGGCCTGCCGGGTGTCTGGGTAGGCTTCGCCGGGACCGCGACCGAACCATTCGATCTTCCCAAGCCTGGCGGGCACCGCAAGGCGGAGACCGAGTCTTGGCAGTGGGACGGGCCAGGTGCCCTCTGGCATGACGACGAGCGACAGGACCAGCATCTGGTCGGCAACGGTCCAGGTGTAGGTCGTCCGCAGCCCGACATCGGTTCCCGCCGGGGCCTCTCGTGCGTGGACTACCACTGCATCATTCTCGGTCAGGACCTCGATCACTCGATGACGCATCCTGTGCAGTCCGAGGTCGCGCCATTGCGCTGCCAGGCCGCCGCCATCCTCAGGAGCCCCGCGGTCGTTATCGGTTGGTGCGCGCCAGACGTCCAACCTCGGTCCCTCCACCTCTAGGGAGCCCAGCGCGCGCAGCCGGCCACTGATCGGGTCGAACGCGCCCGGGCCCAGCCTGAGTCCGTTCTCGTCCACCACGGGCGATGCGTGGCGGCGAGGCGGCGGGAGCGGCTGGCCGGGCGACACCGGGATCTGACCCCAGGCCACCTCGTGGCCGGCGGGCGCCCAGTCGGTATCAGCCGCGAGCACGGCCTGTACGGTCAGCCACGATTCGCCGGACCTTGACGGCAACTGCGGGAATGGGAGTTCGACCTCTCGGCCGGGAAGGACCGTCGGGACGTCGAGGGGCCCAGCAGCCAGCGGAACGCCCTCCGTCTCCAGCGTCCAGTTGAAACCCAGGTGCGACAGGGTGCGGAAATCATAGCGATTCCCGATCAGCAGCGTGCCTGCCGAAGCGTCTGCGCGAATGCGGACCGGCTCGATGACCTTCTTGAGTTCGAGCAGCGCTGGCGACGCGGTGCGATCGGGGAAGATCAATCCGTCGGCGACGAAGTTGCCGTCGTGGACCGGTTCGCCGAAGTCCCCTCCGTAAGCGAAGAACGGCCTACCTTCCGGGGTGTACTGACGCAGGCCGTGGTCGATCCATTCCCACACGAAGCCGCCCTGGCAGCGGGGGTAGCGCTCGAACAGTTCCTGATACTCCGAGAAGCCGCCCGGCCCGTTTCCCATGGCGTGGCCGTACTCGCACAAGATGAACGGCAGGGTACGGCGGCGTGCGTCAAGTGCCGGGTCGCGCAGAGGCTCTTCGGTGCCTTGACCGATCGCTTCGACCTCCGCGTGGTCGGCGTACATGCGGCTGTAGACGTCGACATTGGCGCAGGTCTGATCGCCCTCGTAATGCAGCGGCCGGGATGGATCGCGAAGCCGGGTCCACTGAGCCATCGCTGCCAGGTTCCGTCCGCTGCCGCTCTCGTTGCCCAGCGACCACATGATGATGCTGGGATGGTTCTTGTCGCGCTCGACCATCCGGCGCATCCGGTCCACGAGCGCGTCTTCCCATCGCGGGTCGTCGGCGGGGTTGCCCCGCCACCCGACCCGTTCGAATCCGTGGGTCTCCAGGTCACACTCGTCGATAACGTAGAGGCCGAGTTCGTCGCACAGGTCTAGGAAATGCGGGTGCGGCGGGTAGTGACTGGTGCGCACCGCGTTCAGATTGTGCGCTTTCATCATTGTCACGTCGCGGCGCATTAGCTCCCCGGAGACCGTTCTGCCGTGGTCGGTATCGAATTCGTGCCGGTTGACCCCGCGTAGCAGGATTGGGCTTCCGTTGACCTTCAGCAGCCCGTTTTCGACGACCACGGTGCGGAATCCGATTCGGACTGGCACCCGTTCGCCATGGGTCGCCAGCGTCCCGTGGTAGAGCCGCGGCACCTCGGCGCTCCACGGCTCAACCCGGTCGATGCGCGCCGTGTCACCGGTCGCGATATCGAGTGCCAGTTCGGGGACGACCAGCCTGGCGGGCGCGCTGGCCTCGATACGCAACGAACCCTGCCCAGTGACGTGGTCGTACCCGGTATGCACGAAGAAGTCATCCAGTGAGGCTGTCGGCCTGGCCAGCAACGCGACGTCGCGGAAGATACCCGAGAGCCACCACATGTCCTGATCTTCTAGATACGAGCCGGCGGACCATTGGTGCACGCGTACGGCGAGCACGTTCTCGGCACCGGGTCGTAGCAGTGCGCCCACGTCGAACTCGCTCGGGAGTCGACTGCCCTGGGCGGAGCCGATTTCCTCGCCGTTGAGCCAGGCCCGCAGGCAGGAGTCGACCCCGCCGAATCTCAGTATCGCGTCGAGACCGGCCCACTCGTCTGGGACAGCGAAGGTGCGCCGGTAGTCGCCGGTCGGGTTCTCATCCGGCACGTGGGGTGGCTCGACGGGGAACGGATACCTCACATTGGTGTAAGCCGGGGCGCCGTAGCCGTGGAGTTGCCAGTGTGATGGCACCGGTAACCGGTCCCAGCGGGTGTCGTCGTACGTCGGGGCCACAAAGTCCAGGGAGGCGCCGATCCGCTCCGAAAACCGGAATGCCCACTGACCGGCCAACGACAGCTGTGGTGCGTCGGAGGCGAACCAGGCGCGAGGATCACGCGTGCCTCGGTTCGGTTCCACTACGCCGTCGCGGGTTTCGAGAGGCCAGGTTTGCCGGTGCGGATCATCCCTTGACGCCACCAGCACCCAGTCCGCCTCGCCAGTATCGCTGCAGCATCAAGAAGGCGGCGATGATGGGCACGACCGACAGCAGTGCCCCGGTGAGCACTGCTGTTGCGAGCGTGGGGTCCTGCTGGGTCTGAGAATTCCAGGAATACAGGCCCAGCGTCATCGGGAACAGCTTTCGGTCGACCAGCATGATGAGCGGCAGGAAGAAGTTGTTCCAGATGACGACGAACTGGAACAGGAAGATCGTCACCAGCGCCGGCTTCATCAGCGCAGTCGCCATCATGAGGAAGATCCGGAACTCGCCCACACCGTCCAGGCGCGCGGCCTCGATCAGGGCATCGGGCACGGAGGCCGATGCGTAGATCCGGGACAGGTAGACGCCGAACGGGCTCACGAGGCTGGGCAGCAGCACCGACCAGTAGGTATTCGTCAGCCCGACCGCCGCGAAGATCAAGAACAGCGGCAGGGCAAGGGCGGTTGCCGGCACCAGCACTCCGGCGAGGATTGTGTTGAAGGTGGCCTCACGGCCACGGAACTCATATTTGGCCAGTGCATAGCCGGCCATTGCGGCGATGACCGTCCCGATGGCGGCGCCCACCCCGGCGTACAGCACGCTGTTGAGCAGCCACCTCCAGAAGATGCCGCCGTCGCGGTTCACGGTGTCTGAGACATTCGTACCGAGCTGGAAGTGGGAGAACCACAGACCGGGAGTGGTTGTCAGGTCGCCGCGGTTCTTGGATGAGGCGACGAAGAGGTACCAGAGGGGCAGCGTGAAACACGCCATGGCCGTGAACATGACCGCGACCGGCAGCACCGATTCGAGCGGGCCTCGTTTCCACTTCTGCGTCGGCTGGGGGGCGCTCCCCACGGAGGTGCTCATGAGTTCTCCCATCGTTGGGTGAGCCTGAGGAAGACGAACGACAGCACAGCCGTGGCCATGGCGAGCAAGAACGACACGGCCGCGGCGTAGTTGTAGGCGTTGCCCGACGCGGCCGTGAAGGCCAGGAGGTTAGGTGTGTAGGTGCTGGAGATGCTCGTCGAGATGCTGCGCAGCACCTGCGGTTCCGCGAACAGCTGCAAGGTTCCGATGATGGAGAAGACCCCGGTCAGGATGACCGAGTCGCGGATCAGCGGGATCTTGATCCGCAGGGCGGTCTGCCACGCGTTGGCGCCGTCGATGCGTGCGGCTTCGTAGATGTCCTGGTCGATCGCTTGGAGGTTGGAATACATGATCAGCATGTTGTATCCGGCGTACGTCCAGGTCACGATGATAGCGATGGACCACAGCACCCATGTGTTCCCGAGGAAGTCGATGGGAATCAGGTCGGCGACCGGGCCGAGGCCAGGTGTGAACAGGAAGCCCCACACGATGGCACCGATCACTACTGGGACGGCGTACGGGACGAAGTAGGTGAGTCGGAAGAAGCGCTTGAAGCGTGCGGTTCTAGAGTCGAGCAGGAGGGCGAAGGTCAGCGCAATGACCAGCATCGCCGGCACCTGGATGAACCCGAACAGCAGCACTCGCCCCACGCTCGCGATCAAGGCGGGGTCCTGGAGTGCCTGACCATAGTTCGACAGTCCACCCCATGCGTCTTCGGCGGGACCGAACGCACCCTTACGCGTGGTCACGAAGAAGCTGCGCACGAACGCGTAGCAGATCGGCACGATGTAGAACAGCAGGAAGAGGATTGCGAACGGAGAGAGGAGCCCGACGATCGCTCGCCGCTCGGCCCTCCTAGAAGGGTTTTCACTGCGGGCAGGGCGACCGGACGGGCCGCTGGCGTGGTTGCTGCCGCTCTCGGTCGTGTCGAGGCTCATTTGGGCTCCACCTCCAGTGCTTGTAGGCGCATCGCTGTGATGGTGTCCTCCTGCGCCCCAACCAGGGCCTCAGACAGGGTGGAGTCCCCGCCGAGAGCAGCGCCGAAACCGTCGGCGAGCGACGCGTAGGTCTGGGTCATCGTCGGACTCCAGATGAAATCGGGGTCAACGTTATCGGCGGCTTGTGCGAAGACATCGAAGATGTGCTGACCTCCGTAGAACTGCGAAGGCTGTTTCAGGAACGGCAGGTCGAGCCCGGCCCTGGTCGCTGGGTATAGCCCGCCGTTCTGGTTGAGCAATTTCAGCGAATCGGGGTCGGTGTTCAGCCAGAGGGCAAATTGGGCCGCCTCGTATGGGTGGTCGCTGCCACGCAGAACTGCCGTGCTTGAGCCTCCCCAGTTGGCTGCCGTGTGCTCGCCGTCCTTCCAGGTCGGCATCGGCGCCAGCGCCCACTTGCCTGAGGTCGTGGGGACGTTGCTGGCCAGGGTGGCATTCCCCCAGACCGCGCTGACCCACGTGAGCAACTTGCCGTCGGCGAGTGCCTTGTTCCACTGCTGGGAGAAGCCCTGCATGTTGGCCACCAGGCCGCGATCGATCAGGTTCTGCCAGTATTTCGCGACCTCCTCCGTCGGCGCGTCATCGATGTTGACTAGCCACTTGTCTCCGTCGATTTGTGCCCACCGCGCGCCGTTCTGGGATGCTAGGCCAGCGAACCAGCCGGTGTCGCGCTGCGGAAAATGGGTGATCTGGACCGTGGGATCCTGTTTGTGTACTGCCTCGGCGACGGCTGCGAACTGCGCCCAGGTCTTGGGTACTTCGACGCCGTACTTCTCGAACAGATCCTTGCGGTAGAACATCGCCATCGGACCGGTGTCCTGGGGGATGGCGTAGACGCCTGTGTTTCCGAAGGTCACCTGCTTCCAGGCGAAGTCGAAGAACTGGTCGCCGGTGTCCGTCTTCAGGCAGTGCGAGATGTCGCGCAGCCCCTGTTGCAAGCGGAAACTGGGCAGGGTGTCGTACTCAATCTGGGCCAAGTCGGGTTCGTTCCCGGCCTTCAGTGCGTTCGACAGGTTCTGGTATGTGCCCTGGTTGCCGCCGGGCACGGTATTCAGCTCAACCTGGACCTTCGGGTGCTGCGCGTTCCAGAGGTCGACGGCGTCATCGATGCCTGGAACCCAGGACCAGAATGACAGTTTCACGGCCCCCGTGGAGGGTTCGCACGCCGTCGAAGCCGCTTGAGGGCCCGCTCCGCTGCACCCGGCTACTGCCAAGGATAGGACGAGCGCGGTGCCAACTGCTCTCAGGCGCCCAGGTCGAATCCCGGTGCCAACAATTCTGTTCCCCCGTTCGCTCTTCACGTGGGTCGCCCTGACTGGTGAGGGTTTGACGAATCATTGGCTTCGCGCATCGAGTCCGCGTCGCCCAATGCGTGAGGAAGGGGCCGCTGTGAGTCAGTCCGTGAATGTCGGGCGATCGGCCGGAGCACACGATCGGCGCTCACCGCTGTCGTGCCAACGGGGGGGCAGTGGGTCAGGAACGTGGGGCCCACGGGTGATCCAGGATCGAGACTGTTCGGTCGAGACGACACGGCACAACACCTCCAAGTCGGGTGCGGACCGCGAGCATCGAGCCCGTTGCCTCACCATTGGGACATCGCAGCACACGCACAGTACCATAAACCCGTGCAGATGACCTAATTTGACGCGCAGAACGGAATCGAAATGTCAGAGGTACGGCGGGGGCCTTACGCCAAGACGGCTGAGCGCCGTCAGCAAATTCTTGACGCTGCCCTCCAAGTGTTCGCGTCGCGCGGCTATCAAGCCGGCTCGATGCGGGAGGTGGCCAGGGTCGCGAACATGGGGCTTTCCACTCTCATGCACCACTTCAACAGCAAGGAAGACCTGCTGCTGGCACTCCTTGAAAGACGGGACGCCGACAGCCCCGGGCAGCGCACCGGCACCGGCGACCTCATCGCCGATGTGCTTTCCCAAGCGCGGTGGAACCAGACCATCCCCGAGTTGATCGCGCTGTACACGGTGCTGTCGGCAGACTCCATCACAGACGGTCATCCGGGACGCGACTACTTCACTGAGCGATTCACCACGGTCCGGCGGGGATTCCAGGAGGAGTTCGAGAAGCTCCGAGACGCAGGACGCCTGCGATCAGGCGTCGATCCCCGGCTCGCGGCAGGCTGTATCACCGCGTTGTGGGACGGGATCCAGCTGCAGTGGCTACTGCAGCCCGACGAGATCGACGTCGTCGCCTACCTGAAGGCTTTCCTTGAACTCATCACCCACCCTGCGGAAGGAACTGTCAGCTATCAGGGGTGACGGGTCTTGTGCCCACAACATGACCAGCCTGCTCCATGCGATGGGAAGGTCTCCCGACTCTTAGCCTCGATCCACCGATGGGCAGGGTGGCAGTGGGCTGAGGAGGCGCGTCGGAGCATGAGAATGCCCCTGTGTGGCAACAGAATTGGAGTTCTTCACGCTTCAGTTCGTCACACACGCAAGGGGCATCTCGTAGGTGAAACTCTCTCACACCCTCACAGCGACCTCAGCGGTCTTCGACGACCCGAATCTCGTGTCGGCCGCCGGGTTGGTTCCGGCCCTGGCCCTGGCTGATCGGGCGGGGCTGCGGCGCCTTGCGGATGAGCCTCTGAGCGTCCCGGGCGACAAGGGCGCCAACGCCGGGTTGAAGGTCGCCTCGCTCGTGGCGGGCATGGTCGCCGGCGCCGACTCCATCGACGACATGGCGCTGCTGCGGCACGGCGGGATGGGTCGGGTCTTCGCCCGGGCGTACGCGCCGTCGACGTTGGGGTCGTTCCTGCGCGCGTTCACGTTCGGGCACGTCCGCCAGCTCGACGCGGTCGCCTCGAGGTTCCTCACCAACCTGGCAGCGCAAAGCGGCCAAGCCGCGCCGGTCCTCGGCGACGGCACCGCTCGGGTGTTGGTCGATGTCGACGACACCATCATCGAGGTCCAAGGCCACGCCAAGCAGGGCGCCGGGTTCGGCTACTCCGGGGTCCGCGGCCTGAACGCACTGCTGGCCACCGTCACCACGACGAACTCGGCACCGGTGATCGTGGCGCAGCGGCTGCGCAAGGGCTCGTGCGGGTCCCCGCGCGGAGCAAAACGGCTGGTCGCCGACGCGCTCAAGACCGTGCGCACACTGCACCCCGCCGACGTGAAGCCGCTGCTGCGGGCGGACTCGGCGTTCTACGGGGCGCCCACCGTCGGCTCGCAGCGCCGGCAAGATCGCCGGGTTCATGGCAGGCACACCCGAACTCCTCAACGTCGCGCCAGAGGCCGACCTCGTCGCGATCGACACCGACGTCTCCGCACTGAAGCTCGGCCTCGCCCACATCTTCGAGTAGCACACCCCAGCCGACACCGCACTCGATGGTCGTGGCCCGCACCGCTTACCACCCTCTGAGGGTGGCGACCTCACCTCGGAGCAGGAACGTTCGCTCCGCGTGCCACGGTGCGGTCCCTCGTGAACCTGGCAGCCTCCGGAGACATCCGACCATCGGCATCCCCGTGAAACAGGCCGCACGCCGGCGTAGCCCTCAGTGGGCGCAATGACGCGCGCGCTGATGTCCCAGCCCAAGTCGTTGCTCGAACCCCAGCTGGTTCGCACCACCGCCGCGAACGTTCGTGGCCGCTTGGCAGCGATGCTTCTCGACGCGGAAGCGGCAGATGAGTCGGGGATTCCCGGATTCGTGCCATCGCAGCTCCACCCGGTCATCTGGGCCGCTGCTGCTGATTACTGGACTACCCACAAGAGGCGGGTTGCCGTTCGCGAAGCCGCCGAGGCCCTGACGAACCATTGGCGAGAACGGTTAGCCCCGGTCTTTCATGAGTCCGTCGGCGGCAGCCCGGCCCGAGCGTGAGGGTGGTTGACGGCGCCGGGTCCGCTGTCGGGCATGGGAGTGACCGGCTCGCGCTGCCGGGCTGCGGGTCTCCGAGGGTCTCCGGATCGTGGGCGGACGGTTGAGGGTCAGGCCGGTTGAGGGATGGCCGCGATGTTCGCGAACACGGCGACGACTGCGGCGGCCCAGGGCCACGTGTCGGGGACGCGTAGTCGTCGCCGTCGGCCGCTTCGGGTGAGGCGGGCCGGGACGTGCAGGAGCCGGTAGCGCAGTGCCTTGGGTTCGCATGTTGCGAGGGCGGCGGCGTCGCCGGTGAGAGTGAGGAGCCGGGTCCAGGCGATGAGGTCGGCGGCGACCATGACCAGGGTCAGCCAGGTCTGGTTGATGGTGAACTCGCGCGAGGGGAACCGGCCCAGGCCGGAGTCCTTGGCGTGCCGGATCCGGTCCTCGACGCGGGCGTGGGCGCGGTGCCGGGCCTCCAGGAACGGCAGCTGCCCGGCGGTCGTGTTGGTGACGAAGGCTTGGTAGCGCCACCCGGCGATGTCCTCGAAGATCGACAGTTGCGCGCCGGGGTGGGGTCGTTCCCGGCGAACGATGACCCGCATCCCGGCCGGCCATCCCGCCATCAGGTGAGGATCGATCAGGCCGGTGAGTTCGGCGACCGCGGCGCCGTCCCGGATGTCGCCGTCGGCCTCCAACGCGGGCGTCCACACCCGTGCCGGGACGAGCCGGATCGCCTCGCGCAGCGGCTCGGTGAGCGCGAACCCGATGCTGTATTCGACGCTACGGCCACGAACCGTGCCTTGGGCCGTGAGCCAGTCGAGCAGCGCGTGGGAGGCCCCGGCGCCATCGGAGCGGACCAGCAGCGGGCGCCGGTGGGCGGCCGGAACCTGGCCGATCGCCTCGCCCAACACGGTGATGTGGTCGGTCGCGGTGTTGGAGCCGGCGCGGCCGGTGCGCAGCATCCCGGCCAGGAACTCACTGGTGTTGTCGCACCACACCCCGATCGGGTGGACCCCGAAGGTCTTCTTGAACGTGGGCGAAGCCTGCTCCTTCTCGCTGTGCGCGACCACGATCGTCGCGTCCACGTCAAGCACGATCGTGGAACCCAGGTCGGTTCCGGCGACCCTGCTGGCCGGGACGCCGCCGGGCAGGCTCGCCCACACGCGCCGGCGCACCCGAGCCCGCGCGGCCGCGATCCTCTTGCGCCGGGCCGGTGTGACCTCGGCCAGGGCCCGCCATACCGTCGGCGGCGACGCCACCGGACCCAGCACGCCGGCTTGGTGGCGCAGCACGTCGATGTCGGCGATCGCCTCGCCGCCGTCGGCGAGCATCACCGCCACATCGGTCAGCACCCGGCCACGGTCATGACCCGGGGTGAACGAGCGACGCGCCAGCGCCGTCGACAGCTCCCCCGTCAGCCCGGTCCGGTCGGCCAACAGCCGCACCGCGACACTCCCGGCGTGGGCGACCACACCGACACCACCCGCGGACACCGACAGACCCCTCGACCACGCGTTACTCTTCACCTACGGAGTGCCTTCCGCTCGGGACCTTTGAACCTTCGACAAGTCCAAGTTTCCTTGCAGGACAGGCACTTCCGTGTTCTCACACGCCGATCAGGCCCAGCTCGGTGAACAATCCGGGTTAGGGCGCCGGGACGTCGAGGGCACAAACTTCTGGGAGCAGACCCTGTCCAGCGGCCCGCCAGAGCCAGGTCGCCCGAAGTTGGTCTGGCCTGGGGACGACGCTGATAAGACCGTGAAGAGCATCCGCGGTGGAACGCGCTCAATGGCGAAGGCCCTTACCGGCCTCGGCGTCGGGCTCACGCTGGCCATCCGGAACGTCTCCACCCACGCTGGCGGTGAGTTATCCGAGCAAGAGGGGTTGGAGAGGCTGGCTGCATACAGTTATCTCGCGCGCATGCTCGACCTGTGCGAGACGCATTGGCACCCCGATGACGGCTCGCCGAATGGCCGCAGCAACCTTCGTGCCGCGAACGGCGATGGGACGGAACAGTGAGCAAGGCGGAGTACAAGGTCAGCACCCTGGTGGACATGATCGAGTCCGGGGAACTCCAACTGCCAGAGATGCAGAGGCAGTACGTGTGGACGCAGGTCAAGGTGCGCGACCTGCTGGACTCCCTCTACCGCGGCTACCCGTCGGGCATCATCTTGGCGTGGAAGGCACCTCATGAGCGTGACGTCGAAACCCGAGCCTTTGCGGTCGCAGCCAACCGGGACGATCGTGCCTCCCTGCTATTGCTCGACGGCCAACAGCGGCTGACGTCGCTATCTTCGGTCCTCCGTGGAGAGCCCGTGCACGTAAAGGGCCGCAAGACCCCAGTCGAGATCCTCTTCAACCTCGACCACCCCGATGAACTCACGTTCATCACCGAAGTCAATGAGGACGTCGAGAACGACGACGACCTCGACGAGGGGGAAGCCGACCTCGACCCGATGGAGCGCGTGAACAAGCGCGCCTTTCACGTCGCGAATAAGGCCGTCGCCTCGCTCCCGAACTGGGTCAAAGTCACCGACGTCTTCACCAAGTCCGACGCGGACATCTTCAAAGACTCCGGAGTCACCGGGTTCGACGACCCGCGGTACAACCGCTACTCGGAACGTCTCAAGCAACTACGCGGCGTCAAAGACTACGTTTACCGAGCCGAGATCCTCGAGCGCGAGAAGTCATATGAAGAAGTCACCGAGATCTTCGTGCGAGTCAACTCACTCGGAGCCAAGCTTCGCGGCTCCGACCTCGCACTCGCGCAGATCACCGCCCGCTGGAACGGCTCCCTGCGCCTCTTCATGGACTACCAAGACCGAGTTCGCAGTTTGGGTTTCGATCTCGACCTCGGCGTGCACCTCCGGGCACTCATCGCGGTCATCACGGGCCAATCGAAGTTCCTCACCGTCGGGAGCATCTCCCGGGAGCAACTCGAAGCAGGGTGGAAGCGGACGCAGCGAGTGTTCGACTTCGCAGTTGACTACGCGCTCAAGAACCTGCGGATCAACAGCAGGACCCTTATCTCATCCCCCCTGCTACTCATCACCACGGCCTACTGGGCCCACCAGAGAGATCTGAAGATCGACCCCGACGAAGCTGCCGCCTTCCGCACCTGGTTCCTCATCGCCAGCGCTAAAGGACGCTACTCGCGAGGGTCATCAGAGTCTGTGCTCGATCAAGACCTCGCCGTCCTCCGAAATGGCGGTGGGGCAGCCGACCTCCTACAACGTCTTGAGCAGCAGTTCGGACGTCTCGGGTTCTCGCACACCGATCTAATCGGACGCAACACGCAAAGCGGGATCTTCAAGGCGATGTTCCTGCTCTTCAAAGAGAACGGAGCGGACGACTGGGAAACAGCCCTGCGGATCAGCCCGAAGCACGCCAACAGCGCCGACAAGATCGAGTTCCACCACATCTTCCCCAGAGCCTTCCTCAAGAGGGAGAGGAAGAACCTGCAGGACGGCGACATCAACGACATCGCCAACTTCGCATTCATCGGCTCCACGACGAACAAGCAGATCAGCGACAAGACCCCAGCAAGCTATCGGGTCAACTACCCCGCGGCGAGACTCGAAGCCCAGCTCGTGCAGTTCGAGCAATGGGGAGACGGCGCGTCCGACTTCGAAGAGTTTCTGCGTCGACGCCGACAAGCTATCGCTCAGGAGCTGAATATATTCGTGGGTCTCGAGTCGAAGTCGATCTCCGACGACCAGCCCGCTACTCACCCTGAAGGAGCGCAATGGACGCCAAGCGTCTAGTGGGAGTCGCCCTGGAGAAGGCGCTCGTGGCACAAGCGCCTTTGGCGCGCAAGAACGTGGAACGCCTCCGACGTGTCCACCCGGAGGCGACACCATCCGCGTTGATCAAGAAGTTGGACGTCGCCTACCTGTCGGCCGTCACGGTGTCGGGCGGAACCGCCGGCGCTGCTGGCATGGTCCCAGGTGGGGGTATACCCACCGCCCTCGCCGACGTCATGGTCTTCACGGAGGCCACCGTCCTCTATGTCCTATCGCGAGCGGAGGTTCACGGCCTTCATCCCGAGGACATCGAACGGCGGAAACTCTTGGCCTACATGGTTCTTGTGGGGGACAGTGCCAACACCGCGCTTGGGAAAGCCATCCCACGGACTGGTGGGTACTGGGCCAAACGCATCGTGGACGGTATTCCAATGTCGGCAGTGAACGCGGCGAACAAGGTCCTCGGCCCCCGATTCATCACCAAGTACGGAGCGAAGCAAGGGGTTCTCGTGCTCTCGAAGCAGGTCCCCCTCGGTGTTGGAGCCGCTCTGGGCGGAGGAGGGAACCACGTCTTCGGACGACTCTCGGTTAGGACTGCCAACAAGGTATTCGGCCCTCCGCCCGAGGTGTGGACCGAGCGTCGTGTGCCGACGCCTGACTGAGTTGGACTTCGAAGGCCAGCCCTGACGCGACCAGCGGAACGGCTGGCCCGCCAGCCCCGTAGTTTGCGCGACGCTCTGCGGCGCCACCGATTGTGCAATGTCGCGTGCTTCGCGTCGTGCAGTCTTCGCTGCATCTCGACAACTCCTGTCGTGATGCAGCCAAGACTGCATGATCATCTGCGGGGTACTCTGCGCAACTCGGCCTCTCGGGAGTGGTCGTGCAAGACGCGACGCGCATCAGCTGCGCAGTCGCGAGAGAGCGACGCCGAATCAACGTGAGACAACCTTCTCCAGCCCTGCTCACCCACACGTCGGCTCGGGTCGAGTCTGGGCCGGGAGGCGTGTTGACGTCGACGCCCATCGACACCAAGTCGGCCAAGTGAACAGTTGAACTACTAGCGGCGCGCCTCGGGCCTATCGTCTCGCCGATGTGTACCGGTGTGAGGGACCTCTGGCGGCCATCTATCAACAACCTCCCGCTCTTGCTCTCACTTCGTTCGTGCTTTGGCTCGCGTGCAAGCGCAACGACGACCGCGTCACGTCGGATATCAGGGGGCATTCTAGCAATTTCTCGACCTCACCCAGGACGAGTGCTACGCCCTCCTTCAGATCGGCAACATCAGCGCTTGCGCCAAGCCAACGCAGAACGTGCACAAGTGTCTTTCGACCCCGCCAATCCGACTTCTCTGCAATCAGTAAGTGCTCTACGGCTTCAACAGGAACAACAACGCCCAACTCCTCCTTCAACTCGCGGACTGCCCCTTGCGCCGGAGTTTCACCGTCCTTCAATAGACCACCGAAGAGAGTTATCCTTCCGGCATTCTCAATGTCCCTAGCTGAGTCACGCAACTGCAAAAGGACTCGCCCGCGACTGTCGACCGCGAGCACGGAGCATGCAATAAAGACTTCCGACCCCATTTGCTAACCCAGCGTTGTTGGTAGCCCAAGCAACCTGTCGGTAAAAAATGATTTGAGAATATGCACCATTGGGCCGAAATACTTTCCGTCCAAGCTATGATTTCCGTCTCTTAGGATGGCGTGCTCGTAGCGACCTTGCGCGAACTCTGCATCCCAGCGCGCCACTTGTGCCGCTGGAATCTGCTCGTCCTTACCTCCGTGAACCGCACACACTGGAATGGAGAGTCCCGCCAACGCTTCCCCGACATCCAGGCCCTCGGCGTCGACGATGAAGTCATAGTGAGAAGGCGTTCCGTCGTCCAGCTTGATGGTTCCTGAGTCTCTCCACAAAGCCATTCTCTCATCGCCGAGCTGCTCACTGCGCATCTGCACATAATCCAAAATTGGGCTCTTTAAGCCCAATGCATCAACGGGCGCCCCGTTGCTACACGCAATTATCGCGGCCGTGGCGCTGAAGCTGTTACCAAGGAGGCCGAACAATCCTGACTCCGACTCCCTAAGAAACTCCACGATGGTCTGGACTTCCGTAGCTGCTCTCGAAACGGTCTGATCCTCAATTCTGCCCGCTGAGTCGCCATGACCGCTGAGGTCAGCGGCCGCGCATCGAACCCCAAGTCGAGCCAGTGATCCCGCCACCTCCACGTTCGTAGAGTTCTTGCGCTTGCTTGTGAATCCAGGAAGCATCAGAAGTGTCGCATCACCCCTGCCTTCTGTGACCGAAACGGCTAGCTCAACTCCACCAGGTGTTCGGCAAGTTCGTTCGCTCCACGCTAGACCTGCGTCATGTCGCCTCCGCTTGAACAGCGTCATCAGCCATCTCCTGACATTCTCGAGTGTGTATTGGACATCGAAGGCACGGGCACGGACCCAGGGACGGATGTACTGATTGGTTGGATCGTAGGGCGTGTCACATCCCCAGACGACCACAGAGCGACCGTCAATTGGACCACTGCAACGAGAAGCGCGGCCACAGCGATCCAAACGGCGATCTGGGCGGCGCGACGAGAGGAGTCCGCAACCTCCAGGCTCTTGGCGTTCGAATCTTGGGCTGACCGAGCCGTTCTCTCCGCGAACATGGCGTCCGCAATCTCGAGAGCCTGCGAAACCGAGGTTGTCACCTCATTCTGCAACACTGACAATCCACGAGTACTCTGAACTCGCTCCATCAATATTCCGAAGAAGCTACTCCCAGTGGACCTCTCCATCGCCGGAAGTTCTCTATACAAGTCTGCACTCCAGGCAATCTGTTTCAAGAGACTTCTCATCGCTTCGTCCCTCCCTGCCCCTGGGTCAAGAGTTAGCTGGTCTAGGAAGACTGCGCGCTGACGACGGCTCCAAGTAACGAGGAAGTCCAAAGTGGCGCGCTGTGCACACGCGATATCAATGCCAAGAATCACATCTGTAAGAAACAACTGTTTTGCGATGTCACTCAGCTGTTCAGGGTGGTGCCTTACCAAACGTTCGGCATTCACAATCCAAAACTCGTCGCTTCTGTTTCCGAGGTCTAAGCCGCTGAGAACTTTGCACGCTTCAAGCGAGTAGTTCTTGTATACCGCGGACATCCTAGCTATCCCGGCTAGGGCCTTCAACGACTCCGGATAGGTACCCTTATACAGCTTTTTTGGCCAGACGCGGACCCCACCCACCAAATAGTCCAAGTCAACGATATCAAAGAACTCCAAGTGATCCGAGAGCCTCTCGAACCGCGAGGGCTCGAGCGCGTATCCCGTTAGCCCGGTATTCCACATGTCGAGGATGCCAGCAGACACGGCTTGCCAGTGCGCCGGCACCTGGAGCCGGAATTCATGGAAGGACCTGATCAACTCCCTCGGTTCTACCTCCCCGTCCTGCCGGGCCTCGTAGTGAAGTGAAAGCGCTCCGTTCGAGTGAAAGCGGAAGGAAGCTGGACGCCAGGCTAGGCCACCCGCCACGAAGTGTTCGACAGACCCGGGAGTAAACTCGAGCGGCATGAAATCAGACTCGAAGTCGTGCGCGAAGGTAGGGCGCCCATGCTCGCTGCTCCGCGCGTATGACGACGTTGCCTTTCGAAGGTTTGCGAACCCGAAGTTTTGTGGTTTCAGACCAGCGTTTAACGTGGCAAGCCAGGTCGTCCGCCCTCTTTCCTTAAGGAAGTTTTCCGCGCAGTTGTCAGCCACTGCCCAGCCCAGATCTACCGACGCGATTGTCGTCACCACAACGCGGTCTACACTCAGTGTGTCCCCAATGGGAGCGGTGGGCTGACCGCCTCCTGGTCGGCTACCCGGCATTGTCTTCGCCTTCCGAGCCAGATACGACGACCCCCGCTAAACGGGGACGTAGTGGTTTTCCGTTGGCGGAACGAGGGATGCTGTCGACCACGAAGAGCTCGCTCGGGAGCATGTGGTTGGGGCAACCGGCGCTGCGCATTTCTCTCCGAAGGGCGGTGAGGGACAGCTCTCGATCCGCCACTGCTTGTGCACCTAGACTTGGTCCCTCCGGTGTACTCCTGACAAATGAAATAGCGTCAATCACGCCGGGAAGAGAGTTCAGGAATTGATCGACTTCGATTAAGCTCACTCGCATATCGTGCACCTTGACTATGTCGTCGCGTCGTCCGACAAAATACAGGTCGCCGTCTGAGTCCTGCCGGAATAGATCTCCAGTCCTTAAAAGGGCCTCACCAGTTTGGTTGTCACGACAGAATACACTCCCACTGACATCAGCGCTATCGTTCCAGTACCCGTAGGCGATAGAAGGGCCTCGGACAAGCAGTTCTCCGACCTGGCCCGGTTCGACAGGAACATCGTTTTCGTCCACTATCCTAACGGCACAATTTGGCATTGGACGACCTACCGATTCCGGCTTCGTCAATGCGAGTTGAGGTGCAAGGAAGGAGACTCTCTTGCACTCTGTCAAACCGTACATGCTGAAAAATCGTGCAGAAGGAATGATTCGCTTGATGTTCCGCATTAGTTTATTATCAATGGGAGACCCTGTCGAAGTGCCCACTTGAATCCTTTCCAGGATTGTATTGTTGACAGCATCGCCCAGGTGTACGAGAGCCCGCCACTGAGTCGGAACCAGAGGCAGTACGTCTATACGATTCTCGATGATCCCCGAGAATAGATCCAAGGGGAGAACAGGGCGTGGAGCCACCACAGCGGTACCCCTGGCGTGCATCGCCAGGACATACTGGTATAGCCCGTAGTCGAATGAGCCCGGAGTCGCCACAAGGATCCGGCTCCCACGCGGATACTGTAGATATTCCACTAGAGATTCTGTGGCACTGATGTGCGCGCTATACGGGATCACCACTCCTTTCGGCCGACCCGTTGAGCCAGTCGTGTACATGATTAGGGCTGGGGACGAAGCCGTCGCTGGGAATTGTGGCGCCTTCTTGACCGCGGGGCCGAGCACCCCCGTTCTTAAGGAGATGGTCGGCACAGGGCCAAGTTGTGTTTCGTCCGCATTCACAAGCGCGAGACGTGGAGCACAGTCATGAGCTATCGCCTGAATGTGGGCTGGAGGCAAGGTTGAGTTCATGGGGATTGGGATTCCGCCCATGAGCTGCACCGCTGCAATGGCGACGGGAAACCAGACGGAAGGTGTGTCCGAAATTAGTACTCTATCGCCCTCGGACACTCCACATTCTTGCGTTAAATGAGTTGCCAGCGCGTATGCCAACCTGGATGCCTGCGAATAGGTCAAAATGCCGTCAGGAGCCTCAACCAACGTTTGCTCTTCACGGCCCTTGACGTTGATGACGCTCGCGAGGAAGGGTGCCCGTTGAATCCACGAAGGCGTTGAGGGTGGAGTCATTGTTCTGCGCCCCAAACCTAGGGTCTGGGGGCGAGGGAACCGCACGACGCGTGTCCGGGTCCTGAGCACAGTGTTCGGTGGCGTAAATCCCTGCACGTCAGCGTGCGGCATGATGAGCGCATCGTGACCAACGACTGTCCCAGGGTTGAGATGACATCCGAAGGCGATGATTGCCCGATCTCCTACGAGACTGCCGAACTGCGCGACGCCCAGCGGGATGTCGATTGGCGTCAGACGCAAGTAGACCTCGCGTCTATCATGTCGTCGAGAGGCCAGCATTGTTCCGCCGCCGAGTTGCACTGAATTTCCGAGAACGCTACTACCGACGTAATTGAAGCGAGGGATCATGCAATTGGTCCCGATTATTGATCGGGCTATTTCGGACGCATGTCCGATAGTTGCCCCGGACAGGACTATTGAATCTCGTACGACTGCGCCTTCGTAAACGCGCACGCCGGGCATCAAAATTGAATTCATCACCTGCGCGTAAGGATGGACCCACGCATCGGTGGTCCTTCCAGTTTCCGACTTCCTGTCGTCAATTAGCGCCGCCAAATCCAACACTGCACGCCAAGGCTCCTCGCAGTAGGGATCCAGTAGAGGGTAGCGCTCGAAGTCTGACAAGAGTAGTGTATTGCGCACGCGGACGTCCTGTAGGAGAGAAATGCCTCAACGTGACACAATAGTGCGTCTAATTATCGAGGTCGTAGCTGATATCTCGGGTACGAACATTGGCGATCTGGCGGAGAGTACTCGACTATTGGATGAAGTAGGGCTCGATTCCTTAGCGTGCGCAGAGTTGATCGAGAGAGTCAGAGCAAGTTGTGATCTAAGTTTCGAGACGTCGACTGCCCTGAGATTCGATGTTCTGACCACGGTAGCCTCCCTAGGTGACTTCTTGACGGCGCAGTCGTCGAGTCGCTCCAACACTCTTGATTAGGTCGGTCTACTCCATCCTCTCGTCGGGCACCCTGAAGCGTG
>Ga0208564_1000952_pt1 | contig 24930 bp, 31 predicted proteins | sample AD_UKC073_MetaG_FD_184439 | JGI IMG/M metagenome (GOLD analysis project Ga0208564, IMG submission 184439) | Active sludge microbial communities of municipal wastewater-treating anaerobic digesters from USA - AD_UKC073_MetaG (SPAdes) (version 2) | ecosystem: Engineered > Bioreactor > Anaerobic >... | reverse complement strand
AAAAGTTTCCTATTTACTATTAGGACAGAGGACGAGCAAAAAAATACATACTTAATAATGAAATAGAAAGCCTAATACTTTATTTAGTGAGAAATAAGTAAGTAGCCTATCTCTAACTTAAAGGCTTGATAATATTTTTTAAATATGCCGTACAATGAGGTGGTCAAGATAAGAAATAGTATTTTATTAATTTTATTTATTGTTCTATCGATTATTGTTGTAGCTACGGAATATAATAATATATATGAAGAGTTGATCGCTACAAGGGCAGTTAATAATCATAACTATATCTCGCAAAATGATTGGGAGAGACTTCAATTAGTTATTCCGTATATGTTAGAAATAGCAGTAATGTATAATATAGAACCAATTATTTTTATAGCTCTTATTGAACAAGAAAGTTCTTATAAATGGATATATGGTGATTCTGGTAATTCCGTAGGATTCACGCAATTAAGTATAGAAGCAGGATGGTATGTTAAATCTAAATATGAAGAAGAATTAAATGAGCTAGGATTTTATAATCTAGATTTTCATACACCATATGATTTATATATAACACCGTTAAGGACAACAGTATTATCTTTCTTCTACCTTATTGAGAAATATGTTGAATCTGGGAATTTGGCAACAGCTATTAGTAAATATAACGGGATAAATAATGATGAATATGTTATAAAATTTTTTGAAAGATACTGTGAACTTCATGAGTTATATTTTCAAATTACGAAATATTAAAACTTTTAAGAGGAGGGTATTTAGAATGTTAGCAACTATCAAGAGCTTAACTATTAGACCAAAGGGCATAATACTTAAAGTTTAGGTAGAAAAAGAAGATTTGACTGGTGATAATACATTATTATTATACAGTGAACAGGGATTAGCTATGATTGATGGTATCAATTTTGACATTGAAGTAAAAGATACTAATATTAAGTTTGACGGTGCTTTTATGACAATAGAAATAGCGTCATATGACGAAATTAACAAACTTATCACATCGGCACTTAATAACGAAAAAATAAACATAGAGTTCCCAGATTTACAATAGGAAGATGAATAATGAATGCTTATTTCTATTGAAGGCCCTGACAAGGTTGGAAAATCATCTGCTGTGGAATAGCTACAGGATATAGTAAAAGATAGGGCTATATTTCTTCAAGATCCTGGTACAACAGAAATAGGATTAGAGTGTAGAAGACTTATCAAAGAAGTTAAAAAAGATCCAAAAGCAGATTTTGCTTTATTTTTATAGGCGAAAGCGGAGTTGTCGTCTATTATAGAAGATGATAAAATATATATAACGGACAGATATATTGATAGCACAATAGTTTATCAATCTTTATTACTAAATATACACCCATTAGAGGTAGATTATATTGTAAGAAAGTTTGTAACTGTTTTGCCGGAAATAACGTTTATATTATATGGCAATAAAGAGGGCATTAAGGAACGGATAATGATAGATAAACAAGTAGATTTTTTAGAAGAGCAAGTTGAAAAAAGAATAGAGGAAGTAGTAGATCTGTATTTAGCATTAGATAAAATGTTTCCGGGCAGGAGTTATATATACGTGAACACTGATAGTAAAGACTTTGTGAGAGTTTAGAAAGAAATAATCTATAAACTTCAGGAACATTTGTTTAATAAATATATTTAGTGCGGGGGGATTAATTTGACAAAAAAAGAAAAACGTGATATAATATAGAAGAAGTTAGAAAAAACAAAAGATGCACAGGAAGCAAAGATACTAATTAAAATGTTAAATATACTTTAGTGGGAGTAAAATTATGTAGTCAAAGAGTAAACGAAAAGGTAAGTCTCTTGAAGATAGAGTAGCATCAATGATTAGAAAAAAGTTTAACGTAGATAAAAAATATATACAAAGAGCTGATGCTAGTGGCAATAAATCAACTGAAATTGGCGATATAAATATATTTGATAAAGAAGTAGAAAAGAAGTTCCCATTTGTTATAGAATGTAAAAATAGGGAAGAATGGCAGCTTAGAGACATAATAGGTTATTCTAAAAATAACAAATCTAATCCATTCAAAAAATATATAGAGCAAAATAAGGTAGATTTAGCTAAAGCTGGCGGAGAGAAATATGGTCTAATAGTATTTTCAAAAGCATATGAAGATATATATGCGATGATGTATCAACCAGAGTTGTTTGAAGATTTAGATTTATCAGTATTAGATTAGTATATAGTATCAAATATCTAGGAATACAAAGTGCTAATAACAAGGTTTGAGAACATCCTCAACAATTACAAAATTTTTTTAAGGGGGAATTTTAGTGGCAAATCTACAAAATTTGGTTAATATGATGGCTGTCTTCCAGAAGGAAACTGGAATATTAATAAGCAACATGGAGTTAAAAGGAAAAGGTGATAAACAATTACAAGAAGAGTTCAGGTTTGATGAGGTAGAATACTTATCTGCGAATGGAACAATAAAAAGTGCTTATAATCTTTATGACAACAAAGATGTCGAGTCATTAGTACAGCATAAAGAAGCGATAGCAGAGGGGTTAAAAGCAATAGGTATTGAAGATGGATTTTATTTAGGTTTAGCAAAAGTAGAGTTGGTAGGTGGAATAGGTTTTAAAAGAGTTGATGTAGAATTTGATGTATCATTTAGAATAGGACCATCAAAGCTCGAAGAATTCTATAATAATTATGCAAGAAGTATAGAACAGTCTAAACAGCAAGAACAAGAGCAAAAACAAGAATAAGCTATATCCCGTTGGGCTTTTGCCCATTGGGATTTTGTTAACAAATTAGTATATTTTTAATATGGGAGGGTTATATGATAAAAGTACTTGATCGAGGGTTCGTAGAAGTTGTTGATTATTTAGGAGATGACAAAAGGGCGGTTGAAGCTGCTCGCGTTTCCTATTTAAATAATGATAACACACAAAACAGGGAAATGACAGATAAGGATAAAAAGTTAGCACAATCTTTAATGGAGCGAGGACACTTTTCACCGTTTGAACATTTGATTGTAACATTTCACGTAAAGGCTCCTATTTTTGTAGCACGTCAGTGGTTTAGACACAGAATAGCATGTGTAGCTGGTGATACAGAACTATATTTTGATCTACCCTTAGGGACAAAGAATGGGAAAACAAAACTATATAAAAAAAGTATTGCTGAAATATATTCTATATTCTATCAAAAACAAGATACTATATCACATAATAAGCAAGAGATGAAAAATATGAAACTAAGGCATGCCAATGAAATAACGCATGAGATTGATTACACTAACATAGAAGATGTTCACTATAATGGAAAACAACACATATACGAAGTTGAACTTGAAAATGGTAAAAAAATAAAAACTTCTTTAAGGCATAGATTTTTTACAGAAGATGGATGGATAAGATTAGGTGATGCATTAAAAATAGAAACAAATACAGATCATACTATTAAATCTTTTGATAATAGTATAAGATTTGCTAATAATGGATTGCCGATAAAAGATGAGCTATATGTTTGTCAAGGGGATAGCATTAAAGATTCTAGACTAAAAATATGCTTTACTAAAGTAGAAAATGTAAAATATGCTGGGTATGAAGACACATATGATATTACCGTATCTAATCATGAAGAACCCAACTATATAGCCAATGGATTTGTTATACATAATTCTTATAATGAAGTTAGCAGAAGATATACATCTAAAAACGCTGACGAATTTTATATTCCTGATCATATAAGAACACAATCAAAAACAGATAAGCAGGGAAGCGTTAGGACGTCAAATAAGGAACTTGAGGCAGAAGCTATAGATATAGTCGCAAAAGCTTATGAAACAGCTTACAGGGCGTATGAGGGGCTATTAAGTAAAGGTGTGGCTAGAGAAATGGCGAGGATTATTCTCCCGGTAGGACAATATACTGAATTTTATTTTACAGCGAATTTCAGGGAATTGATGCACTTCTTAAACTTGAGGGCAGATTCACACGCGCAATGGGAGATTCAAGAATATGCTAAAGCTATAGCTGAAGAAGTTGGTAAAATATATCCATATTCATATACGTATTTTTTAGAAAACGGATATGAGGGAGATATCCTAAAGGTTAACTAAATCTTGGAGGTCAACTACCCCACCCTATAGAGGGTGGAGCTTGTGATTAACAAGCTCAGTTGATTAGCCTCAGCCAGGGGGTATTAACCCTATCGGGCTACGTTATATGGGAATATATAGTCACCATAGGATGCTCCACAAGTCCTATGCTCTGAGGGCAGTGGTTAAACATCTCTGAGGGGATGGCATTCATCCCCAACCTATAGAGGTTGGGGTCTTATGCCACAAAAAATGATAAAGCTTTTATAATAATTCAACAGAAAGAAGGAGGTAGCTACTATTAACACTTATATAACGAACAAGCATCAAATATGGAGAGATGACACTTATTTCAAAACACTGCTTCTTGAACATGCAAATGAAGTACCAGATGGGATTTTTGTATTTAAAGAAGAAAATGATTTTATAAACAAACCAGTTCGGTTAATACAGAAAGACAACGAATGGTATTTAGTAAACATCGACAGAAAACCATTTCTAGATGTAAACAAAAAGCCTCTTCCAAAGTTAACCATTCAAGATTTCTTCTACTTTGTAAAAACAAAAACTTTAAGGAAACTCAAAAAAGAAGAATATGCTTATATTTCATACCTTATTATGAAACATTTAAATGCTTATTTTGAGATTGATTCTGAAAAATATCAGAATATAATCGATGAATTTAGTAAATCTCCTCTAACCAGATTTCATGGGTTGTATGAGGTATTTATTTTAGCTGTTGATTTACAAAGATATTCGGAAAAAATAGGCTATAAAACATTCATATTAACAAAAACATTCGTGGAACAAAATTTGGGTATGAACAATGCGACTGCTTCATCTGTTTTAATGGTTTTAACAGCTTCCGGGATATTAAATAGAACCAAAGTTATCAAAGTAAATGGTAAAAGAACGTTCGCTTATAAAATCTCTAATGAGGTTTTAAAATCTCCCAAAAAAGCTTTCCATGATGCTTATTGGGTAATTAGGAAATTACAAACAGTAGCAAAAACAAAAGGCATAACAAAAATAAAAGCGAAACATGTTTATGAACATTTTGGCTCAGAAAAAGCTTCGGAAATTTTGAAGCTTACCTTTGATTATTACAAGCTTTTGTATAAAACTCAACCAAGAGATCCTAAACACAAGTTCTTACCATCAAAAACTCGTAGAAGAAATTACATAAAAGAATTATATTCTTTTTTAAACACTCCAAGAGAATATTTTGATAGTAGAATTAAGAGCCTTTTCTTAAAGACGTTTATCATTGAACAAGGCAAAAAACGTAAAAAAGGTCCGATTGAGTTTATACCTGTTATATAGAAAATAACAACAAGAATTAATAAGTTAAAATCAAAAGCAGCATTTTAAGTGCTGAGTTTTTTCATTTTCAAATTTTCGATTAAATTTTAAAAAACGCTAAAATAAAAATCGCGCCGGTTCATTTTTTATCTTTTTTCTTATTTTTATTTGTGAAAAAAATAACGTAGTTAGCTCACTAATGTTAAGTGAAGATATAATGAAACTAGTTTGAATATGGATTTTATTGGTAAAGTTAAGATTATACCTAACTTTCAGGTCAATTACTTAAAACTTTTAATGGTTTTAAGGTTTTAAAGTTTTTGACCTCCAAAAAAAGGAATCCCCGTCCGCAGAAATGCGGACGTCTAATTCCGACGTCAGGAGGAATTAGAATTAAAAAGAGGTAAAAATTCTGAACTTGTTTATGTAAGTAAAAAGACGTTCAGTTCTAGTTTTTAGGTAATCGATTTTACCGTAAGTTTTTTAAAGCGGTTATGTACTACTGATTCCTAATAAATTCTTGGGTAGGACGTCATATTTCATTAACGTTTTTGAATAGCTTTAATTTTAAGATAAATAACCTTTTTTAATTAAAAACATCAATTGTTTCAAAGGACATCATTTAAAGGTGGGGAAATTTTACCCACCGCCATTATTTATTAATTGATAGGTGGTACTTTTTTACCCACCTCTAAGTATAAGCGTTTAAAAAACAACGTTTGAAGGTGGGGAAATTTTACCCACCACTATTATTTATTAATTGACAGGTGGTACTTTTTTACCCACCATTAAGTGTAAGCGTTTAAAAAACAACGTTTGAAGGTGGGGAAATTTTACCCACTTAAGAATAACCAAAAAAGGAGGAAAGATATAAATGGAAGCCACGTTTTTGTTTAAAAATAAACAAACAGGTGTATATGATGTATATAAATTTATATATTCAAAAAAGCATGGTTATATTCTAGTAACTATGCACGGCAAAAAAGTACCCAACAAAAAATATTATTTAGGAGTTGGGAAAGATATTAAACCGTATTTGCAAAGTATAAGTGTTGATGCAAAAAAGTTAATAGCAGGTTCTATATATAATTGTATTGGTTCAAATATTTTCGAAGAAATTCAAATAATTTATGAAATCTTGGAAGAAGATGTTGTGTTTAGGTTAACGTTAGAGTCGAATGAACCAAACGACAATAATACCGTTACCAAATACACAAGAAAAAAAATCAAAACATTTTTAGAAGTTATATATCAAGATATAAGTGAAAGTGCATATAACACTATGGATAGAAAAAGGAGTGAGAAAAATGCTAATCGATATAAAAGTAACAAAAAGAAATAAAGAAATGAGACTAGTGATTTATAACAACCAGATAATAATAAAAGGTAGAACAATAAAAGCAATACCACAAAGCACCGATGATTTAATAAATATAATTAAATACGAATTTAAAAATCCGAGAGTAATGATATTCTCGGATGGTTTTTCTATTAAAGCCGATAACGGTTTTTTTAGGTATTTTGAGTGAACAAGGAGATCGATTATTTGATCTCCTTTTTCTGTTCCCCTGACTGTTCTTTTTTTTGTTCTTCTTCTAGTTGTTTTCTTTTTTTAGTTTCTTTGAACCAAGGAGCATTGCTGTTAACTAAAATAGGATTGTCTTTTTCGTCTTTATGTATATATAGATACATGGGTTTTTTAAAAACAACCCGATAATTACTAGTTCCCAATCCAGGCATATCAATTAGTTTGAATCTTCCTATTTTACGTAATCTAAATTCCCCTTTCTTTAAAATTTCGTCCCAAAACACTTCTTGTAATTCTTTAAGAACCGCATCTGTATCTTTTATAGTTACACCAGCACCCTGAGCTAATCTCCTTACAAGTTGCTTATGAGTCAACATTCTTATTCCTCCATTCTTATTTTGAAATATTTTTTCTTGCACCTACAATTTTAAAAAATCTATGTAAAAAATTAGCCGGCATATCAACTTCAACTATTTCGTAGTATTTTGTGAATATATCGTTAACATTTTTTCCTTTTTCGGTTAGTTCTTGTAACCTTTTTTTTGTAATATAGAAAACAATGCCATCATCAAAAACACGTTGTCCTTCTAAATATTTTGTTATATATTCTTCCGAAATTTCAATACAAGTTCCAAACTTTTTCAAATCATAATTGTTGGTAAGATGAATATTAGGTTTAGTCCAAGCATGAAAATTTTTAGCAACATCATCTGGGTCAGGCAAACCATCTTTATCGTCATCGCCATCATTATCAAAGAAATGTATTGGATAGTTTAACATATTCATAAACACACCAGCTATTTTTCTTTTTTCATCATCTGGACAAACAGATGCTTCACCAAAAAGTATTATGGGCAAAATTTTTCTGATATTAGTTATAAACATTTTGCACCTCCATTTTTTTAGTATAGGCTTGAAAAAAAAGAAACAACATGATATAATTAAAACGACATTATTAATTTTACGTATTTATTTATTTATCCCCAACGAATTTAAACGAAAGGAGCGTAAGCTATGCTTTCAAATCGTCACTACGTTGATGAAGAAAGGCTCATCTCACTTCTATTATATGACTTGCAAGCTAATATGCCGGTTATTTCATCAGTTGTCACACCCACTATGCTGCAGAACCCGGAATTTAAACAAATATATACGATTCTACTTCAAGAATTTCAAAAAAATAAAGATATTGATATAAAGAGGGCTTTAGCATATAATAATGTAGACATTGCGAGAATTGCGGAACTAACCGATAACTTCGTTTATATAAGCGAAGATGAAGCTGAAACTATTGCCCGCCATGTATGGGAAAATTATCGTGCTCGACAATTAATTGAACAAATAGAAAAAGTTTATACAGAAGTTTCAGAATCTTATGATCTTGAAACCATTAAACAAGAAATAGGAAATCTTTTTGTAGAGAGTAATCGAGGAATAGATTTAGAAAGTACATATACTTTAGTTAATGCTTTTACAGAAGTATTGAAAGAGTACGAACTAAAAGAGAAAATAAAAAAAGAAAATCCAGATGCAGTATTTTTATCAGGCGATAGTACAGGTTATAAAACTATTGATAAATGGACTTACGGATTGAAAGAACAGGAAATGTGGATTATTGCCGGACGTCCTTCAATGGGTAAGACCGCATTAGCTCTTCAGATGGCTTTTAAAACTGTAAAACAAAATAAGAAACCCGCCATGTTTTTTTCGTTAGAAACTTCAGCTACAAACCTTTCCAAAAGATTAGTTATCATTAACTGCCAAGTTTCAAACAGCAGGATTTCAGAAGGCAACTTAACACCAGATGAAAAAACCAGAATGTATGATTTTATATTTCATTTTTCAGATTTGCCGTTGGTGTTTGTTGATTCTGGTATTGTCACGCCTAATACCATAAGAAATAATTTAATTAGATACAATGAAAGAAACGAGCAAGCAATAAGATATGTCTTCATAGACTACCTACAATTATTGACGCCCTCCAAACGAGCAGGAAACAGACAAGAAGAAGTCAGCTCGATTTCCAGAGAATTGAAGTTAATTGCCAAAGAATTTAATATCACAATTGTTGCTTTATCTCAATTGAGTAGAGAGGTTGAAAAACGTCCTGATAAACGTCCAAAAATGTCAGATTTGCGAGAATCTGGATCTATCGAACAAGATGCTGATATTATTCTGATGTTGTATAGAGATGAATATTATAAGTCTAAAGATGAAAAGCGCCAAGAAGCATATCAAAGCTTAACTGAGGTTATTCAAGCTAAGTTTAAAGAAGGACCAACAGGTGTTTATAGTCTGAACTTTATCCCAGAATTCATGTTGTTCACAGATTATATTCCAGATATTGAAGGGGGAATGTAAAAGTGTATGATCTTTCCATCAGTCAAAAACTTCTTCAACAAGATAAAATCCCTAATAGTTTATTTAAACTTTTTGTTTTTTTAGAGACTCAAACACAGCAAGTTTTATATAATGTCACGGCGATATCTAAAACTTTAGGACTTTCCAGAAAAACAGTGAGAAGAGACCTGAAATTGTTAAAACAAATATGCCCAGAATATTATGAATTAAAGGTTACTTACGAGATATTGCCCACAACTGAAGAAATACAAGGAGAACCTCTTCCGCAAACCTCAAGAGAGCCCGAAGCAGACGTTTTAGACAACCAACCTGTATCATTGGATAGCCATTTGTTAGAAAAGGCGTTTGAGTCTTTTGAAGTAGCATGTGCGGAAATTTGGGATAATCTAAAAAAGCCTTTCAGAGATTTTATACTTCAGTTTGAAGAAAAAGAACCATTCACTCAAGTTCATTATAAAGTATTGCAAAAATCGATTGAAATTTGTATAAAGTTAGACGCAAGGTTAGATGAAGAAGCGGTTGTAAAATTGCTAACTGCTTCTTTAAAACAAGTGCAAAAACAGTATTATGGTGCATACGATCAAGACGACCCTAAAAGGATTAAACTGTGGAAAATGTTGTTGTCATATTATAAGAGCAAGTTCCCAGGAACAACTTTTTATAATAAAATGGTTGATTTGAGTATAAAAAGAAAGAAAACGGAAGAATTTCAAAAACAGAAAAAAGAAGCGGATATACCTAATGTACCATATAAGAAAATATTAAAAATGTTTAAAGAAATCAACCCTACCTTAAATGTTGTATATAAGAAAAATGGAGAGTTACCTTATTCAACTATTAAAACAATACAAAGAACATGGATAGAATATCATGATTTGGAAGAATGGAGAACTGTTTTTGAAAGGGTAAACAAATCCAAGTTTTTTAATCAAAAGTGGCTGCCTAATTTCGAATGGTTATGCGAAATTAATAATTTTAGAAAAATTATGTCAGGTGAATATGTCAACGATCAACGGAATCCTTTAGAAATAGAAAATGAGCGTCTTAAAGCAAATTATATAAAACAAAACTTCAATAAAAAAGATAAATCAGTAGAAACTCCTGAGGAAAAAGCTACTAGATTAGATGTACCTATTTTCATGTTACCGTATATGGCTGATGACGGAAGAACGGTACTGGTAGAAAAGGTAGTCGAAGAATCACCTGAACTTTTAAACTCGTTAGTTGAATATGCTCTTATAAAAGGGTTTGAGTTTTCTAAACCAATAAAAATATTAGACGAGGAGGATGTTACCGGTGCAAAAAAAGTTGTTGTTGGAAATAGTTAAGTCTATTTCTGACAAACCTAATTTGAATAAAAAGAACTACGAATTAGCAATAAAACATATGGAGCAAACCAACTTTTCATGTTTTGATGATTGTAAAATTACAGTGTTCAGGATTGGGGATGACTATTATCAATGTCCTATTGCCAGAAAACGAGAAGTTATCAAAGAAAAAGAAAAAAACATGTCGCCTTTAATCAAGAGTATGAGTTTTGATAATTTTAAAACATCGTTTTCTGATTCTGCCAAAATAGCTTTAACACAAGCACGGATGTTTATTAGTCAATATCCAAAAACCAAAGACGCTAATATGATTATATACGGTAATGTCGGAACCGGTAAAACACATCTTGCAGTTTCTATAATGAAGCAACTATTATATTTTTCTTCTTTCGAAAATATAACTTTCGAAACTCTAAGCAACGATCCTTCTTTTTTAAAAGATGAAAATCGAATATGGAATATGAAACATAGTGATTTATTGATTTTAGATGATTTAGGAGCGCATCTACTCAATAATTGGGCTATGGACGTGTTATACGATATCGTTGATACTAGATATCAAAATATGTCTGGCACAATTATTACAACTAACATAGGTTCTAACGTTCGCGATTCAAACGAAGAGTTTAAACAACAATTTCTAAATACGTTTGGTCCAAGAATTAGCAGCCGTTTATTCAGAAAATGCGCTTTTATTTGCATGTCCTATGCTGACGTTAGACAGGCAGGTGTTAGCAATGTATTATGTTAATTCCTACATTGAATGGCAACAAAAAATAACAGAAGCATACTTTTTCCCGGAATTAAAAAACGGTAATCACAAATTGTTAAAACTTAAAAATATTACTGATAATCGAAACGAAATAAAAATCGTCATACACGAGTTTGGAGAGTATATTAGTTATTGTATCATGATCCCGTTTTCTTCGATGGAAGAATATAAAACTATTATTTTTGAGTTAACAAAAAATCTTTTTAAAGAAATTAGTACAACAGTTGTTAAATCAAAGGATTTAATACCCAAACGCATAAACGAAACGGGGTATAATTTAACTATACTAGTATCTAATTTCAACGAAGCGCCACTAGTATCTAATTTTAAACGTTCAAGTTTTAGACCTTATGGAAAAGTGAGCCATATAGATGATTTACTTTGTTTTATAGAAAAACTTAGATTCGATAACAACTGGGAAGAAAATTTTTCAGACTTTTTGTTGGAAGGAATAAAAATGTTTAACACATATAAACCAGCAAAGAAGAGAAAAACAAAAAAAGAAGTGAACTTAAACATTCCACTTTTCTAAGCAAACCAAAGGAGACGAACACCAATGGAATTTGAAAAAGAAATAAGAATAGATATTGATAGAATACCGATTTCAGTTAATTCTGCGTATAAACGTTCTGGGAACATTAATGGCAGGCGTGGAATGTATATGTCAAAACCCGCAAAAGATTTCAAAGAACATCTACAATGGGTAGCAAAATTAAAAGCTAAACAAAACAAATGGAAAATTTTTAACGAAGAACGGTTCTTTTATGTTGACCTATATTACACTTTTAAATCAAGAAAAAGATTTGTCGATCCTAACAATACTCATAAGATTACTTTAGATGCTTTAGAAGGCATTTTGTTTGAAAACGACAGATGGGCTTTGGTCAGAGATATGTATGCAGAGTTTGGTCCTGAGGAACATCTTATTATAGTCGTTAGAATACCTAAAAAATAACTGCAATTCATCATCCACTTACAGAAGTGGGAGTCTTCTTGCAGGAAAATGATAAAGGAGACACGATTTGTCGTCTCCTTTATTTCTCAAAACTTTATTTCTATTCCCGCAAATAAATTAGGCTTCTCATAATCATACTTCTTTTGTATTCCGCCACCAATACTGATAGTATCTTTACTATCCATCGGGACAAACAACCCGCCACCTACCGACTTATTAGTCGCAAACAAATCAACGTTTATTCTAAATTTTCCAGATTCACCAGGATCAAGTGTGAAAACCGTGGTGGATACTCCTGTTTCTTTGCCTTCTGTTGTTAGGAGTTCTGTTTTCCGAATTGTTTGTCTAAAAGAAAAACCGATGCTTCTATAGCTGCATCTAATAATGTGGCGTCTCTTTCACTTATATCGATTCCGTGGTTTTTAAGTATATCAACAGCCATTGAAAAGGCTTTTTCTTTTTTTTGTTCCGAAGTCAAATTTTCACTTCCTGATATTTGTTCAACAGCAATTACTACATCTTGAGCGACCATTTTTATTGTATCAGCCAAAGTAACAAACTTCTTCTTTTTATCTTGCGGAATTTTACTTCCAAAATACACTGCAACCAACGCTGCTACAAAAACAATTAGATACACAAGAAACTCAGCCATTTATTCTTCCTCCTTAATATTTTCTTCAAAGTTTTCTTCTTCAACCAAAATCTCTGCTTCCGGTGGGTCTATAGGATCAATTTCTTCAGCAAACATTTTATATTTAACAGTATCTTCCACTATATCATCATCTTCTACAACATCAATATTTTCTGTTATATCTGTACTTGTATTCTCTACTATCTCTGTTTTAACTTCGTTTGACTTTTGTTTAGAATCGTTCACTTTTTCGTCTTTTGGTTTTACTTCATAATATTCCAAAAATATTGTTACTCCACCTAATGTTGAAGTGAATATTTTTTTATCAAGAATCACAAACCCTTTTTTTTCGTCTTGATGATTCATGATATACTCATAACGTTCCTTTTGACTAGGATCAGCTATTTTAAACTCTTCACATTTGTATACTTTGCTTGTTTCTTTGTCAATAAATTCTTCTTCCCCGTATACCTTTAAAATAGCCTCGGTAGCAGGGTCTTGTGCAAGTTTAGATTTATCCATTTCAACCACCTTACATTGGGCTAGTTTCGGCACGAGAAGGTTTTACTTCGTTCATTTTTCTTCTGTGAACTTGCCCACTAGCATTAGATTCTTTCGGTTTTTCTTCTTGTTCTTGTTCCATATTACCAGTATTATCATTGTTACTATTATCTTTGCTTACCTGTTGACTTATCCCTAATAATTGTCTTAATAGTGGATCGTTCATAATAACATTTTTCATAGCTAAATTAGCGTATTGTCCTGTTAATTGATTTAAAAGCGTGTCAGGGATTTTGTCAAATTGACCTTTCATTATGTAATTAGCCATTTCACCTAGTTCTTGATTTTCTATTTCTGGCGTTTGTGCGTCTGCTAGCAAATTCTGTGCTTGCATTTGAGTTAACGCTTGCTGCAACATCTGATATCTAGCATTGTTAGATTCTATCTCAGCTTTTTGTTTTGTTTCTTCTTTAAGAGTTTCGATTTCGTTTTCGTATTTTATACCAAACTCATTAAGTAAAGTTCTGTCTGATATCTTAGATGCATTTGCGAGGTTGATTAAAAGGTCTTTTCTTATAGAATCATCCGCCATCTTAAAATCTCGCATTTTAAGATCTATAGGCGGTAACCCGGAAATCTTGGATATCTTTTTAACTAAAAACTTGAATATTTTAGTTAACCCACTTCTATAATTCAAAAAATGATTTTCTAACATTCTCAAAGATACAGAAGAACCTGACCAAGATAAACCACCAAACAAGAATTCTCTAGGCACACCTAATCCAGCGATGATTTCACTTATAATGGCATCGGTTTCTTGAAACAACATTAAAGCTCGACCATCCCCGCCGATTTTTCCTTCAATAACAGGATAAGGGAACGTTTGAATAGAATTAGGGTTACGATCCCATTTAGCAAGTGCCTCACTCATTTTGTTCTTCCATTGAGCTAAGTTAATTGTCCCTAACACTCCAGCTGGTCCTTGAGTTCCTAATACCAACTCAGTCGGTGGAGCTAAATACCTCTTTGTTAATATATGATCTTCTGCAATAGCAGCTTGCGCTCGTCTTAATATGTTTAGATATATAATCTGGTTCATAACAGGTTGTAAAGGAGGTAATCCCCAACCACCAAAATAGGATGTCACGCTAGGATGTTTGACATGCAAAACATTGTTCTTATCCAGTTTAAGATATTGATAGTCGTTGAGTATTGCTTCTAACATCCATTTAGGAGTATGTTTTAGAAATTCGACCTCGTTTTTTATTTTAGTTTTTTCTTTGCGATCAATTTTATAGTAAAACACCTTTTCATCGGTGAATTCATTATATTCAATTTTAATATTCAGAGGATTCCAGAAGATTAATTTAAAATCATCTGAGTTTTGTATAATTATTTGTTTTATGGTTACAGGACATTTTCTTTTATATTTGGGAGATAATATATAAAGTTTATTGTTTGTTATTTCCCAATTAGGAACTTCTTGACCACCTTTTTCTTTTACATATTTTGGTGTTAATATTTCTTCTTCATCAGTTTCGTTTATAAAAATAATTTTAAAAGGTGGTAAAATGGAAATAAAAATATTACCGTATGTGTTGTAATTTATTCCATATTCAATCAATTTTTCTTTTATTCCCATTTGTTCTAATATTTCTTCGTATCTTTCTTTTAATTCTGTTTCTGGAGTATCATAAACAATTTCAGTAATTGGATATTCAGCCATTTTCGTAATTATCCCATTCACAATGTCGTTAGTCATGACAAAGTAAAGAGATAATCTCATAATCATGTGTATATCGTCAGGCAAATAAAAATTTAACGGATCAAACGCTTGCCATATTTTCTTTCTAACAGTAGTATAATCTGTTGTAGGTATTACATCACTTAAAACGTTCATAAACGGTGCAGCAAGAAAGTTTGAAAATTATATTCAAAATATTACTTGCCGCTTCTCTCCTTTCGAATAAAAAATTACATCCAAGTACTTTCTATAGAAAATTCATCAAATTCTTTAATAGCCTTATCAATTACGTATAACTTTTTCAATTGTATTTCTTCTAAAGGTGAAAAACCAGCATTGTTCAGAACTTTTTCTATATCTGGTCTATCTTTGATTTTAGCATATTTTTCTTCTATACTCAGTCTTTCTGGAGACATAGGAATATCTATAGAGTAATGTTTTAACAGTTCGTGAGATGGCAACATACCCAATTGATAGATCCACGTTATTTTAATATATGTTTTTACTTCTTCATTAAAAAATTCTGTAGGTCTTTTTTGTCTAGCTAAATGTAATGTGCACATTAATTCATAATCTTCTAAAGGTTCGAGGACATCTGTCATGCCTAATCCATCGACTAAAAAATTTGCTACATTATGGAACACATGCCATTGCTCAAAGAATAAGTTAGAGGTTAATAAAGTACGGAAAGCTTGAAATTTATTTTTCAAGCTTTCGCACATTCTAACACCTAAAAATTTAGTAATATAATAGTCCCAAACATCTATAGAAGTGTTTATTATATCTAGTTCAACACCCTTTTTTTTAAAAAATTCTTTTAAGAAATTCACTATCTTTTCTGGATTAATTGAGTTGGGTCTAGTTATAATTGATAATTCGCTCATTTGTTAATACCTCTGATAATTTGCCAAATTGTTATGCGCAATTCTACAGGTAATTCTTCCCAAACTGCTTTTGGATTTTCAATTAAAGCATCTAGTGTTTCTTCATCTAATACATCTGACAATAACTCTTTATTCGCGTCTAATTCAGCATAAGACGGTACTTTTGTTTCGATTTTTTCTTGCTTGTCAGATGGATTCATAATTTCTTCAGGAGTACCTATTAAAGCATAATAATCGTCAACAGCCGCAAGTTTATCAAGCGTATACATTCTTCGTCCAAACTCTTCTGGTGAGAGTTCTGCAGACGCTTTATATAGTAATTCATATCCTTTTTTTGCAGTATTGTCTTTAGCTAGTTTGATTCGTTCATTTATAATTTCATCTAAATTATTTGGATATTGACTAAACGAAGCATATTTGTTTAAAGGATTATCCGGCGAAATTGTTATACCATATTTCTTTGCCTGCTGTTTTATATTTTTTGCGAGTATACTTTTTTGTTCTGCAGGCAAATCTTTATGTGATCTAGCAAACATACTAATTGCAAATCGTGTATGACTTTCGTCTGGCATAGGAAACTTTCTGATTTTTTCTCCGTTTTTCTTTGTAATTACCAACCCAAACACCGAGTCTGGTAAATTCTCACGTTGTTGGCTTGTGAGTTTAGCAGCGGTTTTTGTCATATTTGTTTCATATACCGCTGGTTCTTCATCACTTAGAAAGTAAATAACCGGGAACTCTCCATTATAATTACTTTCCATATCCGCATACTGTTGTATGAGTGCAGGTGTTTCCAAACCAAATTTATCAGCTGCTAGTTTTATTCGTTTAGCAACTTTTTTCATACAAGATACAGGTAATTTGTCGTACGTTTTGACAAAATATTGTATTGATAGAGCAGTGTTTTCCTTAGAATCTAAAGGGTATTTTGCATGCTCTTTGTTTTGATTATCAATAATCACAAAAGCGTGTTGTGCGTTATCTGGTCTTGACATTGGTATATTTTTTTTATCAACCAAAACTGAATCTACTTTTTCCAACGAATCGTCATAGTGGTCGAACACTTCTCCTATAATATTAAACATTCGGTTTTTCCTCCCACTTACGCCCCGATGGCTTCTAATCTAACAAACGAGAAATGAAGATTTTCAGCTACCATAGGGTTGTTTGCCGATATACTTAATGAATAACCATCCAGTAAGGTATCGTGCAATGCAATAATTTTGTTCGGAGCGTTTTTAATTAATTCTGCTGTAGTGTCTTGTGAGTCATCTGGCGTATTGAATAAAGTTCCTTCTTCTTTATATAAGGCAATTACTAACGATACTTCTCTTGCGAATATAGTTCTTAGAATACTGAATACTATTTTTCTATTAGGAATTTTAGAGTCGTTATACACTTGATACCCGTTTTGAGTGCCTTTGACAAAATCGAAATATTTTAAAATGTTTCCTGTACTCAGTAATAATTTAGAAACACCAAAATCTCCCATTACCCTATTTTCTGCGAATGCAGAAACATCAGAACCAATTTCAAAGAAACGTTGTAAAGTTTTTTGCTGGCTGAGTGTTAAATCTTGAACCATACCAATCGGCATTAGTTCGTCAGCTTCCGTAAAATCATCTACTATATAATATGAATTATTATTAGATCGTTTTTTGACTGGTAACATAAATAAAAAATGATTACCTTTAACGAAATCGCTTGATTTATATTTGTTACCGTTTACAAACTGTGTTGTGGGATTCCAGTCCGCCATAGCTCAACCCACCTCCTAAATATCTTCAATATCCACAAATTGAAAAGTAGCGGATTCTATTACTTGTGGTTGTCCTGCAATTGCCGACAAACTCTTGTTTTGAATTTTTGCTTTGTTTATTCTTGCTCTTCCGATAATATTTGCACCTACACCAGAATCGGTATTTAATTCATCTGGCTGGTCTGGGTCGAATGCTACTAATAAGAAATCGGAATGTCTACCAAAAGTTTGTAATAAATCTAATTCTAAATTGCTTCCATTTGGACCTAAATCGTGTGTAGCAGAAATCAAACTTTCTTGAAACACCAAGATTTTATTTATAGCTAAGAACCCTTGAAATGGTCCTGGAATATTTTTAGCTAGTAAACTTCCTATTTCACCTACTGGTTGATTCATTCTACCTTCTTGAATCTGTACATCTTGTACCAAACCTATTGGAATAGGTTCGCCGTCTTTATACACATATAACACGAATCTGTATGAAGTCAATAAACTTGCATCTTTTTCAGAAATCATTTTTTCTACATTTTTATCTAGTCGCCATTCAGCCATTTTTGTACCTCCTTAAAGGAAACATAAAGGAGAGAGGCTCTCCTTTATAATGTTTGAATTCTGAGTATAACAGTACCGCCTTTCATTGGGAGTTCTGGGAAGTAATTGATTTCCAAGTATACAAACTTTGGATTTTCGGGATCTATACCAAAACTATCTACTTGAACATTATCGCTGATTAACCCCATTGCGGCGTGCTGCTTTAATCTTTCATTAATCATATCAACTATCAACGTTAGTTTTGATGTGGTTAATGTCTGAGTGTTCTTTATTTTTTCTTGAACCAAATTGTTTATATCTTTAGAAGACCAGTCAACAGAAGCTACAACTGAATGTTCTCTTCCTTTTTCATCTAGTGTATCGGAAGTAACTTGATCGACTATTGTTGGGTATCCAGAAATCCCTTGTTCTAAAACAATATACCCGTTTGCAGATAATGTCGTTATTTGGTCTTGACTAAAATAAAGCCTGTTGTTTAGCGGATAATAAATTCCTGATATCAATGGCAGACTTTGATAAGTTAATTGATACATTGGAGTAGAATCGTTCATCAACTTACCAGTTAGTGCCATTAAAGATGCAGCACCATATACTCCCGGTACAGGGTATTCAAACGAATAAAAATTAGTTTTTAGTACTGGATTAAACAGTACATCTATTCTTTTTTCGTTGATTCCGCTTACCTTTCTCAACGCATCATTTACAATAACCGTTTTATTATCAGAAGAAAATCCAGTTTCTGATAGATCTTCAAATCCACAAAATCCTATAGCGGTTTTGACATAATCCAACTTCTCTTCTCGCTTTTTAACAAAAGAGTCTAGTATAGGCAGAATAGCAAAATTAGACAGAACAACATATGAATATACGCCACGTTCCGCTAACATATCTAACTTTTCTTCTATATCAACTACATCGTCTAAATCAAAAGCACCATAATAAGTTGAATTTGAACAAGTTGTCGCTACGGCATATACACCTCTTTCTGATCCTTTGACAGCTAAATATGTTCCGAAAGCGATAGGATTAAGTGGGTGTATAACACCGAATTTGCTTTCTATATCATCTACTGTTTCTACATACTGTAATGACGAATAAATAGGATTATTTGTATTATATTCTATATGAAGTGTCTTACCTACCATGTTATATGTAGGTTCTATAAATATTATGCCTTTGTATGGATCAACCCAATACTCAGGTGAGGTTACTCCAGATTCTGAAAAATCTTTATCGTTTACAAAATTATCATAATACACGAAATCTTCTTGAACGTCTACTGGGTTTTGAGAATCACTGTCATCAACATATGTAGCGTACACTTTAAGATATTGTGTTGGATTAGCAGATGAAAATAGTATTGGATAATCATTAGTTTGAAATGTTGTTTGTCCGACATCCATATTCCCCATTAACAATGAAAATTCCTGAGTCTTTTTAATTGTATGCGATTTTGTTGCTTGATATTCAACAACTATAGCAAAGTTATTTTCTGAAGTTCCGTCTGTATTTATAACGATACTTGTAGTACTTCCACTTAAATTATGTGGAACAGGTGAATTACCATTACCATCTAATAATAACGCAGGAATCAAAATTTCATTTTCCCTTATACCTGAACTAATAGTATCTCCAGATACAGGATCAGTCCATGAAAGGTCTCTAACTACCTGTGTTATATCTACGTATGGTACATCTATAGCATCTAATTTAGTTCCAGCAAAACCGCGAATATAATCTCTTGAAAAATGTCTTATTCCAATATTCATCGATGTATTAGCTGGTATTAGATATATTCTTACAGAGCTTAAATCGACTTCGTCATAGATAGGATCTCTCTTAGGATAATCGATTCTCAATGGTTGTGTGCCGTTAGTTCTGTATGTAATTCTCTTACCGTTGTAATCTTTAACAACAGCGTCTGGTCCTTCAACGATAATGTTGCTAGCGCCTATTACGCCTGTTGGAAAAACAGGTGGATTAGCAGCAAGTTTTTCTTGCCGCACATATTGTTGTTTTACTTTAAATCCCGGAGCTTTGTAAGCCATTTAGGCACCTCCTAAATTGTTCTTAATTGAATTCTAACATTTTTGTATTTTTTACTCGGATTTTTGGGTTTTGTCAGCAAACTTACTTACGATTTTTACAGTATCAAATGTAGCTTCTTTGTTTTCAAAAAATAGTTTGTAATTAAACGTAAAATCTATTTGGACCGGTATGTTATACATTGCTTTATTTCCGTGTTCTTGAATCAACATAGCAGAACCAATCCCAACAGGATCTATATCGTTGAAAAAATATTTTTCGAGTTTTGTTTTATACCTTTTTATGTTCAAAAAATAATTAGTTGCCAGTCTATAACCTTCTATTTCGTCATCGGTTATAAAACTGATAATAGCGTTGGATGATAGAAGTAAGGTGTGTGGTCCTGAACGAAAAGTAACTGCACCATCATGGTTAGGAAAATAGTTTGTAGTGTCTGTTATACCAGTAATATCTATAATAACAATTATTCGTTTATTACCCGAATTGTTCAATGAGATAGAATTAAAAGCATAACGAAGGTCGTATTCCTCTTCGTTATATCCCATTATTTCTTTCATAAAATAATGTAAATGGTCTAAGAAAATTGACGCAGCATCCTCATGAAAAGAGCTGTTATGTTCCTTTGCATTGCTTGAATCCATGGCAATACCACTCCCAAATTTTGTCTAGCCTCTAAAACAGCTTCCTCTACACTTTCGACAACAGTATCCCTTATATAATATCTCGGTTGTATACCGGGATTCCACCATCCTCCACGTTCTAGAGATTCTTGAGAAACATATCTTATTATTGTTTCACCACTTTCTGTTTTTATAGGCACTCTTTTACCTAACAAATATGTCATTTGTCTAGGTCTGGTTCCGACCTCTAAAAAATTAAAAATTTTGTTTCCAGACACTATACGCACACCATTTACTTCTGGTCTAACTTCAACTTTATCTAAAAATTTTTTTATTCCTCTTGTTGATAACCGACGATCCTTTAGCAGAGTCAATTTAAGGTTATCCATAATATTTTTAGCAACAACTTTAGCCGAAGTATAATTTGAATCAGCCCATTTTAAAAGGTATATAAGTTCGTTCCCTTTGCCTATTCGGTCCAAGGTGAACCGATAAGAATCTACGTAAAATATCATACCTTTCACCTGTTTGTCCTAGAATTGATTGATATAAGATTGACGAACCGTGAGACACTATTTTGCTTGCTGATATTTTTACCAAGACATCTCTTATATCGAAATACAAAAAGTCTCCTTCATACGCTGGGATTATTAGGTTAGCCAGTACTGAAATGCTGTTTTCTGTTAGAATAGGTTTCTTATTTAGTGTTTGATTAGAATGCATTAAATATGTGCCGTAAAACTCTATTCCCGGCAAATATCCACCTAAATATCCCGTACCATAACATTTTGTACAATTTGGGTTTCCAGTTTTTTTTAACAGCGGATTATAACATTCACATATCTTTCCACCACGTCGCATTTTAAACAAATATCCGTGTGTACCTCCGCCTTTTTCAAGTTGTATTTTTAAATCTTTTCGCATTGATTTAGTGATAGAATCTTCTTGTTCTAGAATAGATATCGGTTCAGTTTTATATTTTTCACCAGTTTTGTTATCTTTTAACACGAGGGTATACCAGAAACTTTTGTTAAAATAATGGGAATCGTCTTTGTACAGAATGTCTCTATAAAACTCTACAAAATCAGGTAGTTCGATAACCTTAGTAACATTTTCCGGTACATCTAGAGCACGCTCCACACACACATCCCAACGTTCAGCATCCAATTGATATTCACTGTTATACTGCCACGTTAACATGTATCCTAGCGGATCAGTCCAGACTTGAAAATCCTTTATGTATTTCACCAAAACCATCCCCAACCACTATAAGATCCCCATCCGCTATCTATGTTGGCTTGACGTTTGTATTCTGAAAGAAAATGAGTATATTTGGCATTATATACCTCAAACCACTTATCGAAATGTGGAGATTTATCTAAGTTAATTGCCAACTCTCCACCTTGCCATGGTATAACGTTTCTGCCAGCCATATCTGCCAATCTTGCATATGCGTGTGCAAGTGTACCATAAATGATTACATTATCAATTTTCCCATACGCTTCTTTAATAGTTATCTTTTTAGTTATAGGTGGAGTTAAGTTAACCTCATCAAGTGTAAGTTTTATTAAGTCTATATACTGGCAATCCGTGAAAAATACATCTTCTAAAATTTTGTTGGATTCTGGATAATCTCCTGAAATTCGTCTAACCGAATCTATGTAATATTTATAGATCCCAGCAAGTGTATAGTCACCAAAATTGATGGCTATCAAGTGTTCGGTTCTTGTTGAAGGAACGTCAGATTTCATTACAGCAAAATTTTTAGCGTATATAGTTTCATAGAATAAGTTTTGGTCTATAAAATTAACCGCTTTTAAGATATTTTGCATATAGGCGTAATTATAAGTTTGTATTTTGTTTCTATTCGTTATAATAGCCATATCAAATCCAACCTTTAATTATCAGTGTTTTCCAGACTTTCCTCCAACACTTCTAATATCTCTTTTTTTGAAGCTTTAGGCGATATTTCTATACCTATTTTTTCGGCTATTTCTATTAGTTCTGATTTTGTGTTTCTTTCGGAAAACTTTATTTCTGGTTCTCCAACTTCTTCTGCTTGTTCAACTTCTTCTTTTATTACAGGTTCTGGTTCTTTTTTTCTTTTGGGTTCAACGGCAACTGTTTTATCTTCTATTTTTTCAAAAGTCAAATATCCTAATTTTTGTAGTTTGGTTAGATTATCTACTAATTGCTCCTCAACGTTCTCGTCAGTTTCAGCTATAATTTCTTCACGAGGTTTAATTAGTGCTGACCTACCTACTATGCGTATATTAAAATCCGAAAGATTTTTCACTTTATATTTTTTCATCACAACTCAAACCTCCTTATATCCCAGCGGCAGTTCTACCTCTGAGCCCTTCAACTTTTACTGCTGTGAATTTTGCGTTGTCTTCTACTGGATTATTAGTGGGTTTTAAAGATTCTATAAAGTTCTTTTCATCTTCTTTTTCTTCTTTAACTTTTTTCATTCCTTCATTTTGTAATTGTGTATAGTATTTTTCATAGCCCTGAGATACTTCCTCGTCAGTGAATGAAATGATTTCCAAATATCCATTTTTCAGAGCTTTCTCTAGTTCGTCTTTTAAAACATCTTCGGCTGTTACCAAATCGGCTCTAAAAGTCTCACCAACATCATAAATACTGTTTTTACTCCACACTCTTAATTTTGCATTAACCACTTTAAAAAATGCCATACTATGCTTGTTATCCGTATATCAAAGATAACAACTACCCTCCTTATGTTTTAAAAATGTAACCCCTTACCACAACTGGAAAGGGGATACTTATGTGAGAGATTTTAATCATTCATTACTAATAATGCAACAGCTTTAGGATTGATTATGCTCATTCCTAAGTTACTCCAAATTTGGAACATAGCAATATTCTTTTCTACTTTATGCCAGAAAGTTAAATCCTCTTGTAGATAGAATAGTTTTCCAAGATAATCTTCTTCAGTAAACGCAAATACTTCGTTTTGGTGTACGATATCTTTCTTATTGGTTGTTGTGAACTTTCTGTTCATAATTGTATTGTAGCTATATCCATTTACAAATGTTTCTTTAGTTAATTCGTCGCCTAATACTGATGCAGGCAAAGTAATTAAATCATTATATAGTTTCACAGACATAAGAAGCTTGTCGGTCTTTAATGGTTTGTCAGCTACATCCAGGAAATTAATAACGTCCATAATAGCTTTCTTAAATGAAAAATTAGTTCCACTTAAAGAAGTTGTGACCTTTTGAGATGTGCTTGCAACAGCTGCTCTACACATTTGAATAAATTTCTTTTCTATGATTTTCTCAAAATTATAAGTAAGTCTGTTTTTAATTACTTCAGTAAACGGATACTTATAAGCCCATAATTCCTCTTGAGTAAATTCAATCTGAGGAGAAATAACTTTGTAAAAATAAACAGGGATTTTTTCTCCAACTACTCTTTTAGTTTCGGCTTCAGCAAGAAAATCACCAAATACAGCTTCCTCACTTAGATCAGGTTCAATTTCTACATATAACATTAAACTTCTACCTGCTGGGTCTTGGTCTAAAGAAGCTGGAGTAATTGTTCTAGGTGTTATAATTTGAGGTAAAAATAGTCCTTCCCTGTATTCAGTTTTTATTAAATCTATAATTGTTTTTCCAATATTGTCATCAGCGGCATTCTTTTCAAAAAAAACGTTTGAAATTACTCTGTTAAACTTTTGAACTCCGCCAATAGAAGCTAATAGCTCGTCAATTTTCATATTTGACATTAGATACACCTCCTGGAGTTTAGAAAAATTATAATATCATTATTTTTAATGCTGTTACACTGGTACCTTCAGTTATAACTTCTTCAACCAACGCAACTGCCCTAACTACTCCTCCAGATGTTG
>Ga0208564_1000951_pt1 | contig 24939 bp, 22 predicted proteins | sample AD_UKC073_MetaG_FD_184439 | JGI IMG/M metagenome (GOLD analysis project Ga0208564, IMG submission 184439) | Active sludge microbial communities of municipal wastewater-treating anaerobic digesters from USA - AD_UKC073_MetaG (SPAdes) (version 2) | ecosystem: Engineered > Bioreactor > Anaerobic >... | reverse complement strand
CAGCAAGCACTACGAGAGCCAGGCCAAGGACTACGAGTTCTCGCGCCTGTCGATGCAGGAACACTGGGAGGCGGGCCGCGCCGACATGGCTACCACGCTGGCCGACCCGCGCTGGACGCACCGCGAGCGCCAGGACACCGGTGTTCATGTCTATGACCTGGTCCCCAAGCCTGCCAATGGGTGAAAAGTCACGCCATGCTGACCAGAGTGATTGCTGCACTTTTGGTAGCAATATGCGCAGGAAATACTTGGGCAATTGCCAATTTTGATGCGGTAAAAAAAGATTTCCAGCCCTCCGACACGCTGGTGCTGGACCGCCAGGGCGAGCTGCTGCAGCGCGTGCGCACCGATGCCAGCGTGCGGCGCGGGCAGTGGGTGGCGCTGGCCGATGTGTCGCCGGCGCTGCGCCATGCGCTGCTGCTGTCGGAAGACAAACGGTTTTACGAACACAGCGGCGTGGACTGGCAGGCCGCCACCGCCGCTGCCTGGGGCAACCTCTGGAACCAGCGCACCCGGGGGGCGTCCACCATCACCATGCAGCTGGCCGGCCTGCTCGACGGCGCGGGCCGGCCAACTGGGGGGCGCAGCGTGGCGCAGAAGATCGGCCAGACGCTGGACGCCACCCTGCTGGAGCGCAGCTGGCGCAAGGACCAGATCCTGGAGGCCTACCTCAACCTCGTGCCCTTCCGGGGCGAGCTGGTGGGCATCGACGCGCTCAGCCGCACCCTGTTCGGCAAGGCCGCCCACGGCCTGGACGCCCGCGAGGCCGCCGTGGCCGCTGCCCTGGTGCGGGCACCCAACGCCAACGTGCGGCAGGTTACGCAGCGCGCCTGCGGGGTGCTGGGGCACATGCAGACGCAGGTGCAGAAGCTGGACCAGGCCCGGCCTGCCGGGCAGGGTGCCAAGCCACCCCCGCCGCCGGACTGCGAGGCCCTCGACATGTTCGCCACGGCCGCCCTGCAGCGCCGCGCCTTCGACGCCAGCGAAGGCGTGGCGCCGCATGCCGCACGGCAGGCGCTGCGCGAAGCCCGGGCCGACACAGCAGCCCCCGGCGGAAGCCTGCGCACCACGCTCCACGCCCCGCTGCAGCGCTTCGCGGTGCAGACCCTCACCCAGCACCTGCGCGAGCTGCGGGGCCGCCATGTGGAAGACGGCGCCATCGTCGTGCTGGACAACCGTACGGGCGAAGTGCTGGCCTGGGTTGGTTCGTCCGGCGCGCTGAGCCGGGCCAGCGAGGTGGACGCCGTGCTCGCCCCGCGTCAGCCCGGCTCCACCCTCAAACCCTTTCTCTACGCCCAGGCCATTGCCGAGCAGCGCCTTACCGCCGCGTCGCTGCTGGAAGACTCTGCCGCGCACATTCCCACGGCCAGCGGGCTCTACATTCCGCAGAACTACGACCGCAGCTTCAAAGGCTGGGTGTCGGCCCGCACCGCGCTGGCCGCGTCGCTCAACGTGCCCGCCGTGCGCACCCTGGTGATGGTGTCGCCCGACGCCTTCTTCCGCCAGTTGCAACAGATGGGGCTGCCCCTGCGCGAAAGTGGCGACTACTTCGGCTACAGCCTCGCGCTGGGCAGCGCCGAGGTGTCGCTGCTGGCCCTGACCAACACCTTCCGCACCCTGGCCAACGGCGGGCGCGCCAGCCCTGTCGCATCGCTGGTGGCTGCCGGCCCGGTGATGGTCGGCCAGGGGCCTGCCAAGTCCCGCCCGGCGCCCTTGCCCAAGACCGTGCAGGCCATCGACGCGCGTGCGGCTTTCATCGTGGGAGACATCCTCAGCGACACCAATGCCCGCGCCCGCACCTTCGGCACCGACAGCGTGCTCGCCACCCGCTTCTGGACCGCCGTCAAAACCGGCACCAGCAAAGACATGCGCGACAACTGGGCCATGGGCTGGAGCCAGCACTACACCGTGGGGGTATGGGTCGGCAACGCCAGCGGCGCCCCCATGTGGGACGTGAGCGGCACCAGTGGCGCCGCCCCCATCTGGGCCGCCGTGATGCAGCACCTGCACGCCCGCCTGCCCAGCCGCGCCCCTGTGCCTCCGCCCGGCCTGGTGCAGGCCCCGGTGCGCTTCGGCAACGCCCTGGAAGCCCCGCGCAGCGAGTGGTTCCTGCAGGGCACGCAGCAGGCGGTTTTTGCTATTGATTCAGTAGCTACAGGCGGCGATGAGACGGTCGCAAGAGGCCTGAAAGACCCAAAAGACTTCAAGAGCCAGGCGGCTGCGGCTGCCAGCACCGCCGCCCGCATCACCGAGCCCGCCACCGGCACCATCATCGCCCTCGACCCCGACATCCCCCCCAACCGCCAGCGTCTGCGCCTGGCCGCCCAGGGGCAAGACCTGCGCTGGCGCATCGACGGCAAGGACTTCGCCAAGGGCAACCAGGCCCAATGGTTACCCTGGCCCGGCCGCCACCGCATCACGCTGGTGGACGCCCAGGGGCGGGTGCTGGATGAAGTGCGGGTGGAGGTGCGAGGGGCGGGTGTGAAATGAAACACCAGCTGGCAGGCGGGCTTGTTGGCTTGACTTGATGGGGCTCTATTAATGTCGTAACATGCAGACATTAGCAGCCTGGGAGATACCGTCATGTCCATTAGCACCGTTCCAAGCCGTGATTTTGCGCGCGATATTGGCCATGCCAAGCGGCTCACCGCCCAAGGGCCGGTATTGATCACCGACCGTGGCAAGCCCGCGTTCGCGCTGCTCAAGATCGAGGATTACTACCGGCTCAGCGGGCAGGCCCATGCCTCCATTGCCGAGTTGCTGGCCATGCCGGGCGATGACATTGTGTTCGAGCCGCCGCGCGCAGATATCCGCCTGCAGGTTCCTGCATTCGACTGATTTCTGCCCATGTTCCTGCTGGATACCAATGTCATATCCGAGCTGCGCCGTGCAAACCGCGCTGCCCCGGCCGTGCTGGCTTGGGCCCACACCACCCAGGCGTCGCAGTTGTTCATTTCCGCGATCACCGTGCTGGAGTTGGAACGGGGCGTGCTGTTGCTCGAACGCCGCGACCCGTACCAGGGCGCCGTGCTGCGCGCCTGGCTGGACGGCCAGGTCATGCCTGCATTCGAGGGCCGGGTGCTGGCGGTCGATGCGCAGGTGGCCAGGCGGTGCGCGGCGCTGCATGTGCCCGATCCGCGCCCGGAGCGCGACGCCTTGATCGGTGCGACCGCAATGGAACACGGCTTCACGCTGGCCACCCGCAACATTGCGGATTTCCAGATGCAGGGCATCAGGCTCGTCAACCCCTGGAACTACGCGCCCTGACCGGCACATCTGCCGGCAGCAGAAATGCGCTGCGCCGCACGCTGGCTGCGGGACGGATGGCACAGCCATGCGCATGGTCGTTGACCAGGCCCATGGCCTGCATGAAGGCGAACACGGTCGTGGGCCCGACGAATTTCCAGCCTCGCCGCTTCAGGTCCTTCGACAGCGCCATGGAAGCGGGTGATACCGATGCCGTCTGGGGTGTGCCGCATGCTTCCGGCGCGGGCTCAAAGCGCCAGAAGTAGCGGGCCAGTGAGCCCGCCTCCGCCTGCAGCTCGACGGCGCGGCCCGCGTTGTGGATGACCGCTTCGATCTTGCCCCGGTGCCGGACGATGCCCGCGTCCAGGAGCAGCCGCTCGACATCCTCCTGGCCAAAGCCCGCCACCACATGGAAGTCAAAGCCGGCGAATGCCGCGCGGAAGTGTTCACGTTTGGCCAGGATGGTGCGCCAGCTCAGTCCGGACTGGAAGCATTCGAGGCAGATCTTCTCGAAGAGCCGGATATCGTCGGCCACCGGAAACCCCCACTCATGGTCGTGGTAGTGCAGGAACTCGGGCGCTTAGGCCGCCCAGCCACAGCGCGGGCGTCCGTCGGGTGCCATGTAGAGAGCCATGGGTGGTCCTTCGTGAGATCGTGAACACATTCTTGGGGGCAGCCATGCCCGCAGCAGATACTAGCGGCAACGAGAAAAGCTGGAAAAGAAAACCCTGCGCCGGTTTGCACGGCGCCATGGCACAGACTTTGCGGAGACAATCCAGCCCCACACCCAGGCTGCCTTTCCCTTCCCGTGACCCCTCTGACCGACACCCTGCGCCGCCTCTGGGCGGTGGACAGCTTTGCCTACAGCCTGCGCGTCTTCATCGCGCTGGCCAGCATCATGGCCGGCTGCTGGGTGCTGGACGAGATGGACCACGTCATGCCGCTGCTGCTGGGCACCATCGCCTGCGCCATTGCCGAGACGGATGACAGCTGGCGCGGGCGGCTGTGGTCGCTGCTGGTCACGCTGGCGGCGTTTGCGCTCACGGCGTTCGCGGTGCAGGCGCTCTACCACCGGCCGTGGTGGTTTGCGCTGGGGCTGGTGGCGGGCACCTTCTGCATCACCATGCTGGGCGCCATCAGCAAGCGTTACCAGGCCATTGCCTATGGCACGCTGATCCTCTCCATCTACACCACCATCGGCATCACCCACCAGGGCGGCGCGCCCGAATGGGCATGGCTGGAGCCCGCGCTGCTGCTGGGTGGCGCCGCGTGGTACGGGCTGCTGTCGGTGCTGTGGTGCGCGGTGTTCATGTTCCAGCCGGTGCAGCAGAACCTGGCCCAGCTCTACCGCGTGCTGGGCGACTACCTGCGGCTCAAGGCCTCGCTGTTCGAGCCGGTGCGCGGCGTGGACGTGGAGATGCGCCGGCTGGCGCTGGCGCAGCAGAACGGGCAGGTGGTGAATGCGCTCAACATCGCCAAGGAAAGTATCTTCAGCCGGCTCGACGCCCGCAGCAGCAGTGCGCGCATGGACCGCTACCTGCGTCTGTACTTCGTGGCGCAGGACGTGCACGAGCGGGCCAGCTCCAGCCACTACCCCTATGGCGCGCTGGTCGAGGCCTTCTTCCACAGCGATGTGATGTTCCGCTGCCAGCGCCTGCTGGCGCTGCAGGGCCGCACCTGCGAACGGCTGGCGCGTGCCATCCAGTTGCGCCAGCCGCTGGGGCAGGAGCCGCAGAGCGAGCAGGCGCGTACCGACCTGCAGGCTTCGCTCGATTACCTGCGCGGGCAGGACAGGCCCCAGTGGCGCGATCTGCTGGCCTCGCTCGGCGCACTGGCGCGCAACCTCGCCACGCTCGACGCGCAGCTGGCTGGTGTGGGCCAGCCGGGCCTTTCACCCGAGCACACCGACAGCAGCCTGCTCGACCGCTCGCCCGGCACGCTGCGTAACGCCCTGGCTCGGGTGCGCAGCCAGCTCACGCCCTCGTCGCCGGTGTTCCGCCACGCGGTGCGGCTCAGTGCGGCGCTGCTGGCGGGGTATGCACTGCTGCACCTGGTGCAGTTGCAGGAGGGCTACTGGGTCATGCTGACCACCGTGTTCGTGTGCCAGCCCAGCTTTGGCGCCACGCGCCAGCGGGTGGTGCAGCGGGTGCTGGGCACCTTCGCCGGGCTGGTGGCGGGCTGGGCGGTGTTGGGGCTGTTTCCCAGCCTGATGCTGCAGGCGGCGCTGGCGGTGGTGGCCGGGGTGGTGTTCTTCACCACCCGCACCAGCCGCTACCTGCTGGCCACCGGCGCCATGACGCTGCTGGTGCTGCTGTGCTTCAACCAGGCGGGCGACAGCCACACCCTGTTCGTGCCGCGCATTGTGGATACGCTGATCGGCAGCGCCATCGCCGTGGCGGCGGTTTTCCTGGTGCTGCCCGACTGGCAGGGCCGGCGCATGCACCTGCTGGCCTCGCAGGCCATGGCCAGCCAAGGCCGTTATCTGCGCGAGATCGTGCAGCAGTACCGCAGCGGCAAGCGCGACGACCTGCCTTACAGGCTGGCCCGTCGCAATGCCCATAACGCCGATGCGGCGCTGTCCACCGCCTTGTCCAACATGCTGAAGGAACCCGGCTTCGTGCGTCGCGAGGGCGGCAGCGGCCTGCATTTCCTGGTGCTCACCCACACGCTGCTGAGCCATCTTTCCGCCCTGGGCGCGCACCGCCAGCAGCTGGAATACGACCCCGGCAATGCCCTCATCCTGCAGGCAGCGGAGCATATTGCCCAGGTGCTCGACGGCGTGGCCGCCAGCCTGGAGCGGCGCGAAGCGCCCGCGGCAGGCGCCGCCACGCTGGACGCCGAGGTGCGGCTGGTGGAAGAGATGGAGCGGCTGGCCCAGGGGCGCGAAGGTGCCCATGCGCTGGTGCTGGGCCAGCTGGCGCTGGTGTGCCGCCAGCTGGGCGCCCTGCGGCTCCAGGCGGGCGGGCTGCTGCGGCTGGTGCCCGGGGCGGCCGTTCCCGCTTGAGAAAATTTCGGCGCTGTCTCCAAAAAGCTCAAACCAGGCGGGCCGGCCTGCCGCTACCATCGGCGCACTGGAGACCCACACCCATGCCCGATCTGTCCAAAATCACCACCATCGAAGACCTGCGCGTGCTGGCCGAGCGCCGCGTGCCCCGCATGTTCTACGACTACGCCGACTCAGGCTCTTGGACCGAGGGCACCTACCGCGCCAACGAAGCCGACTTCCACACCATCAAGCTGCGCCAGCGCGTGGCGGTGAACATGGAAAACCGCAGCACCGCCACCACCATGGTGGGGCAGGCCGCCAAGATGCCGGTGGCCATCGCGCCAGTGGGCCTGACCGGCATGCAGCATGCCGACGGCGAGATCCACGCCGCCCGCGCGGCCGAGAAGTTCGGTATCCCGTTCACGCTGTCCACCATGAGCATCTGCTCCATCGAGGACATCGCCGAAAACACCAGCACGCCCTTCTGGTTTCAGCTCTACATGATGCGCGACCGCGACGCCATGGTGCGCATGATCGCCCGCGCCAAGGCCGCCAAGTGCAGCGCCCTGGTGCTCACGCTCGACCTGCAGGTCATCGGCCAGCGCCACAAGGACATCAAGAACGGCCTGACCGCGCCGCCCCGGCCCACGCTGCGCAACATCCTCAATCTGGCGACCAAACCTCGCTGGTGTCTTGGTATGGCGGGTACCAAGCGCCACACCTTTGGGAATCTGGTGGGCCATGTGAAGGGCGTGAGTGACATGAGCTCGCTGGCCGCCTGGACCAACGAACAGTTTGACCCGCGTCTGTCGTGGGAGGATGTGCGCTGGGTCAAGCAGCAGTGGGGCGGAAAACTCATCCTCAAGGGCATCATGGACGCGGAAGATGCTCGTCTGGCGGTGCACAGTGGCGCCGACGCCATCGTGGTCAGCAACCACGGCGGGCGCCAGCTCGACGGCGCACCGTCCTCCATCAGCGCACTGCCTGCCATTGTGGACGCCGTGGGCACGCAGACCGAGGTGTGGATGGACGGCGGCATTCGTTCAGGCCAGGACGTACTCAAGGCCTGGGCGCTTGGCGCACGTGGCACCATGATCGGCCGCGCCATGGCCTATAGCCTGGGCGCGGCGGGGGAGGCGGGAGTGACCAAGGCGCTGCAGATCCTGCACAAGGAGCTGGACGTGACCATGGCGTTCTGTGGGCACACCCATATCAACACGGTGGACAAGGGGATATTGCTGCCGGGCACCTATTAAAGGTGTGACACAGAGCTCTTCGTTTCGCACCGTACCTCGGGGTGCCCTTCTTTGCGATTGGCTGGGGTCACTCTGGACGTCAGCGGTCAATTACCGCAAGTGCCCCTGTACCCAGCGCACGATATCCGCAGTACCTATGGCCCCCGCCTGCCGCGCCACTTCGCGCCCGCCGCTGAACAGCGCCAGGGTGGGGATGCTGCGGATGTTGTAGCGCGCACCCAGCGCAGGCACGGCTTCGGTGTCCACCTTGGCCAGGCGAATCCTTGGCTCCAACTGGGCCGCAGCCTGGGCATAGGCAGGGGCCATCTGGCGGCACGGGCCGCACCAGGGTGCCCAGAAGTCCACCAGCACCGGAATCTGGTTGCGGCTGATGTGCCGGTCAAACGCGGATTCGTTCAGCGCCACCGGCTGCCCGGTGAACAATGGCTGGTGGCAGCTGCCGCAGTCGGGCGCACTGGTCAGTTGAGCGCTTGCCACCCGGTTGGTGGTGTGGCAATGGGGGCAGACGATGTGGAGGGGGGTGGTCATCAGCTGTGTACTCCTGCTCAGTCTGCCGCACCGTGGGCCGAGGTGGGCTGCATGGCACGGGTAATGGCGTCGCGTGCTCCAAGCTCTGCGGCCAGCGCAGTGTCCAGGCTGGATCGGCACAGGCCCGCGTGCTGGTAGTTCAGATTTTCGTACAGCAGGGCGGCCGCAGGGGAGTCGCGCAGCACGGCGTCGAGGGCGTCGCCGGCTGGCATGTCACCGAGGACCTGGCCTAACCGCTGGGCGACCAGACGGTACTGCGCGGCGTCGGGTGCCGCGCTGCGCTCAAGACGGTCCAGCAGGTGGGCCAGCAGCACTGCATCGGTCGTGGAGGTCTGGGATGTTTTCATACCCGGGATTTGGGGTTCCACTGTGCTTTTGCAAGGGCCCCGCTAGCTGTGGTGCCTGCCTGGGCCGCGCGCCAGAAGATGTAGTCAGCCTGGTACTTCTTCACCACCTGCGTTCCCTTGCGGTCCATCCGCTTGGCGTCGAGACCGACAAACGCCTATCCAGACTCGTGGGCCATGTAGGCACACCCGCCAGCAACGCCGAGGTACCTCCTGGGTAGTGCGGGGTTCGTGGAAGGCTGAACAGATGGTGAATGAGCTGTTCAGCCTACATTCAGGCTGGTAAGACAACAATGCCGTACAACAAGAACGCCGAAACTGCTAGTCATGTTGCAACCGGAATGGGGACGATGGGCACCCGCTGGGGCATGAGGGCCGTTGCGCCGCACGATCCAGGGTGGCGTTTCCACATGCTGCGATCTGTGGCGGCTTGCGCCGACCTCTCAGGCAGCCCGGGGACCATGCACTGCGCACCATTTGTCATGTGCGAGCCTATTTTTTTACAGGAGCCTTCCATGAAATCCACTTCCTCTTTGCGCCATGGCTTGCTGGTTCTGTCGCTAGGCCTGGCCGCTGTGCCCACCTGGGCCAGTGACGATTGCGATGCGCCGCTGCATCGCTGGCAGACGCGTGAGGCTGTGCGGCAGATGGCCACCGCGCAGGGCTGGCAGGTGCAGCGGCTGAAGATCGATGATGGCTGCTATGAAATTCGCGGCACGGATGCCCAGGGACACAGCTTCAAAGCCAAGATCGACCCGGAAACCCTGAAGGTGCTGAAGATGAAGCAAGACAACCACCAGCGAGCCAGGGAACGCGACCGCGATGGCGAGGGTGCTGCGCGGCACACCCGACCGCCGCCACCGGAGGGGGCCGCCGGGCCAGCGCCTGTGCCACCTTCATCGCCATTGCCAGCCCCTGGCACCGCGTCGCGCGGCCAGGTCGAGTAACCACCATTCCTACAGGAAGCATCACCATGTCCAAACCTCTTTCGACCATTTTGGCCACCGCCTGCGCGCTGGCTTTTCCCACCCTGGCACACAGCCGCCCGCTCACGCTGACCGCCCAGCTCAAGAACTACGGTGGCGACGGCGCCTACCTGGCGGCCTACCTGACCGATGCCAAGGGCGCCTATGTGCGCACGCTGTGGGTGGCCGGCGGAAAGGCCAAGTACCACAAGCACCTGTCCGACTGGAGCCGCCTCTCGGCGGGAGACGCCCAACGCCTGAGTGGCGTCACCGGGGCCAGCGTGGGCGCAGGGCGCACACTCAAGGTCACGGCCGATCTGGCGGATGCGCTGATGGACGCGGGCTATGAAATCCGCATCGACGCCGCTGCAGAGGACATGCGCGATAGCCCGTCGGAGGTCCGCATCCCGCTGTCCAAAGCCAACGCCGGCAAGCCGCAGGCTGGCAAGCAGTACATCCAGTCGGCGACCTTCCAACTCCAGTAAAGGGGCTCGCATGGGCTGGAAAGCGATCCACCGCTGGCTGGGCCTCACGGTGGGCACCCTGGCGGTGGTGCTGGGCATCACCGGTGCCATCCTGGCGATCGACCCGGTGCAGCAGGCATGGCAGGCCCCCGCCGCCCCAGGCGGTTTGCCCGTGGCCACATTGGTGGAGCGCGTGACGCGCAGCGTTCCAGACGTGGAAGAAATTCGCCGCCTGCCCTCGGGAGCCATCGTGGTGTTCAGCTTTACCGGCGACCAGCCGCAGGCATCGTACGTGGACCCGGCCAATGGCCAGGTGCTGGGTGCGTGGCACGCCTCGGCGCTGCCGCGCTGGGTGAAGAACCTGCATCGCTCGCTGTTGTTGGGCGACGCCGGGCGCTGGGGCGCAGCGGGCATTGCGCTGACCATGGGCTTGTTGTGTGTCTCCGCGCTGGTGCTGTTGCTGCGGCGCATGGGCGGCTGGCGGCGGCTGGCGGCGCGGGTGCGAGGCTCGCTGGCGCAGCGCATCCATGTGGTCGCGGGCCGTGTGGTGCTCGCCATCCTGTGCCTGACATCGCTCACGGCGCTGACCATGAGCGCCTCAACCCTGGGCCTCGTGGCACTGGACACCAGGGCCGAGCCTGAGGTCCTCTCGGTGGCCTTTGGCAAGCCTGATGTGCCCGGGGCGCAGATTGCCCCGCTGCAAAGCCTGGCCGTGCAGGATTTGCGCAAGCTGACTTTTCCCGGCGCCACCGACCCGGAGGACACATGGAAGGTCGCTACCGCCCAGGGTCAGGGCTGGATCGACCGTTACTCGGGCCAGATGCTGGCCTGGCAGGACGCAACCCTTGCGCAGCGTGTTTACGACCTGGCCGTGGTGCTGCATACGGGCGAAGCGGCCTGGCCCTGGGCCGTGGTGCTGGGGCTCGTGGGCGCCAGCGTGCTGCTGTTCTGGCTGTCGGGTCTTGTCATCTGGTGGCAGGCACGCCGCCAGGCGCCGCACATCACGGGCAACTCCCCGCTGACACAGGCCGACGTGCTCATCTTTGTGGCCAGCGAAGGTGGCAGCACCTGGGGTTTTGCACAGACGCTGCAAGACGCGCTGAGCCAAGGCGGCCACCGCGTACACACCAGCGCGCTGGAAAACTTTCGAACCACGGCCACCACGCAGCAGGTGTTTGTGCTGGCAGCCACCTACGGCGAAGGCCAGGCCCCGGCCCACGCCAGCCACGCCCTGGAGCATATCGCCAAGCTCCACGCCAGCGCTGTGCCGGTCACGGTGCTGGGCTTTGGTGACCGGCAGTTTCCGGCCTTCTGCGCCTTTGCCAAGGCGCTGGACCAGACGCTGCGCGCACAGGGCTGGCCCGCGTTGTTGCCGCTGGAGTGCATCCACCAACAATCGGGCCAGCAGTTCGCGCGCTGGGGCGTTGCCCTGGCACTGGCGCTGCGCGAACCCGTGGTGCTGGAGCATGTGCCGCGCGTGCCACCCACCGTGGCGCTCACGCTCCTTGCGCGCCAGGACTATCCCGGTGCCAACGGGCCAGCCACGGCGATCCTGCGCTTTGCCTGGCCTGCACAGGGCCCGGGTGCACGCCTGCGCGGGCACGGTCTGGCGCGGTTTGCGGCCGGCGATCTCGTGGGCATCGTGCCGCCGGGTTCGGCCGTGCCGCGCTATTACTCGCTGGCGTCGGGCTGGGAAGACGGGTTTGTGGAAATCTGCGTGCGCCAGATGCCCGGCGGCCTGTGTTCTACGCATTTGCTGGGCCTGCAGAAGGGGGGCAGCGTCGCGGCCTTTATCCGGCCCAACCCCGGCTTTGCACTGCCGCGCACGCGGCGGCCGGTGCTGCTGATCGGGGCCGGCACCGGCGTGGCACCGCTGGCCGGCTTCATCCGCCGCAACGACAGACAAGCTCCGATGCACCTGTACTTTGGCGGACGCGACCCGGCGCGGGATTTTTACTTAGGTGCCGACATTCAGCGCTGGCTCATTGAGGGGCGACTGACAACGTTGCAGACGGCTTTCTCGCGTGTGCCCGACGGCGGCGGCTATGTGCAGGACGCCCTGCGCCGCGACGCCGAGCGCGTGCGCGGCCTGCTGGCACAGGGCGCCATCGTGCGCGTCTGCGGCAGCCGCGCCATGGCGCAGGGCGTGGCCGAGACGCTGGACGAGGTGCTGGCACCACTGCAGCTGAGCGTATCGGCGCTGAGAGCCAAGGAACGTTATGCCGAAGATGTCTTCTGAACCCGCTGTGCCGCCCTGCCAGCGCGCCACCCTGCACGGGCCGACCATGGGCACGCGCTGGTCTGCCACGGTCGACGCCGACAACACCGTGGATCTGGCTGCCTTGCGCCAGGATCTCGCTGCTGCGGTGGAGCAGGTCGATGCGCAGATGTCGCCCTGGAGGCCGAGCAGCGACCTCATGCGCCTGAACCGCGCGCCCGTGGGCGACTGGGTGGACCTGCCCGCTGAAATACGGGAGGTGCTGGACTGTGCGCTGGATGTGCAGCGCCTGAGCGCGGGTGCATTCGATCCGTGCGTGGGGGCGCTGGTCGATGCCTGGGGGTTTGGTGCGGTGCGCGATGCACCCGACGCGCAAGCGATTCGCGCCGTACGCCAATCCATGCCGCTGGCTGCACACGGATGCCTGGAGCTGGATCGGCCCGCAAGCCGCGCCCGCAAGCGTGCGCCCTTGCAACTCGACCTGTGCGGCATTGCGAAAGGATACGCGGTGGACCGCATGGCCCAGGTGCTGCAACAGCACGGCGTGCGGCATGCGCTGGCCGCGCTGGATGGCGAGCTGCGCGCCGTGGGCGGCCAGGCCAGCGGCGTGCCCTGGGCCGTGGCGCTGGAGCGCCCCGAGGCGGGGCGCCGTGCGGTGCACGGGGTCATCGAACTGGAAGATCTGGCCGTGGCCACTTCGGGCGACTACCGGCGCTATCTGGAAGTAGGCGATGCCCGCCTCGCGCACACCATGGATGCGCGCCGCTGCGCGCCTGTGAACAACGCCGTGGCCTCGGTCACCGTGCTGGCGCGCACCTGCATGCACGCGGACGCCTGGGCCACGGCCTTGCTGGTGGCAGGCCCCGACGCAGGCCTGGCCATGGCACAGCGCATGGGGATGGATGTGCTGTTCCTGTTGCGCCGTGCGGAAGGCTTGGTGGAGCTGGGGCTGGGTCGGTTCACAGCGCCACACACACCAGCACCAGCCCCACCAACATCAACCCCATCCCGACCTTCTCACTCCGCCGCATCGGCTCCCGAAACAACCGCCGCGACACCAGGTAGCTGAATACCACCTCCACCATGCCCAGTGTGCGCACCTCGGCGGCACCCTGCATGGCGTAGGCGGTGAACCAGGCCAGTGATGCGGCCGCGCCCATGCTGCCGGCCAGCAGGGACATGCGCCAGGCCTTGAACAAGGGGTGCAGGCCGCCTGGGGTGCGCAGCGCCACCCAAGCCCCCAGGCCAATGGACTGCAAGGTCTGCGCCCACAAAACGCCCCAGGCGCCCGACAGCCACGGCGTGGGCTCCTGCAGCGCCAGCGCGGCACCCCGAAAGCCGACCGAGGCGATGGCGAAACACGCACCACACAGCAAGCCGTACAGGGCGGACCGGCTGGCCCAGGCCGACAGCGACATGCGGTTGCCGCTGGCAGGCAGCGACAGGATCAGCACGCCCACCGTGGCCAGCACCATGGCCAGCAGGGATAGGGGGGTGGGCAGCTCGTGCAGGAAGACGGTGGCAAACAGAGCCACCTGCAGCACTTCGGTTTTGGACAGGGTGACGGCCACCGCGAAGTTGCGCTCTTTCATGGCCAGCAGCAGAGCCGCAGTGGCCGCGATCTGGAAGGCTGCGCCCACGATGATCCAGCCGAAATAGCCCACCGAGAACTGCGGCAGCACATAGGTGCCGGGCAGCAGCACATACAGCGCCAGCAAATACACCGCCGCGAACGGCAGGCCGAACAGGAAGCGCGCCAGCGTGGCGGGCAAGGTGCCCAGCTCGGCGGTGAGTGAGCGTTGGGCGGCGTTGCGCACCGTCTGCGCCAGTGCGGCGAACAGGACAACCGGAACCCAGATCATGGCGAGCCCCCTGGGGCAGCGGGGGTGGATGGACACGGTGCGCGCAACAGGTGCCGCCGCGAAGGCAGGCATGGTGTGTGGATTCTCATGGGGGGCGCCAGCATAGCACTGGCGCATGGCATAGGACGCACCGCACAGGCTGGCTAGTGGCCGCTGTGCTTGAAGCAAATGACGGTAGCTTTCTACGGTGCGTCCAGTCTTGGGCTGCCTGAAATGCGCGCAACCAGTACCGCCTCTGCCGTCGCCTTTGCACCCGCTCGGCGTACCGGGGCGCTGGTGGGGGGCTCGCGTGACACCGTGCCGGGCTGGCGCCGTATGTCCGTATCTCGTACGCTACGTTCATGGCACAGTGCAAGACGCTTGCCAGCGCATCGCTGCTGCCTGCAACGCGCTGAGCTGATTGCTGACACCCCATCGATTTGGACTTATTTCTATGACAACTTCTCGTACCGGCGGCCAGATCCTGGTTGACCAGCTCATCACCCATGGCGTGCAGCAACTGTTCTGTGTGCCGGGTGAAAGTTTCCTGGCTGTGCTCGACGCCCTGCACGACGCCAGCATCGCCGTCACCGTGTGCCGCCAGGAAGGCGGCGCGGCCATGATGGCCGAGGCGCAGGGCAAGCTCACCGGCCAGCCCGGCATCTGTTTTGTGACCCGGGGGCCGGGTGCCACCAATGCATCGGCGGGTGTACACATTGCGCACCAGGATTCCACCCCCATGATCCTGTTCGTCGGCCAGGTGGGGCGCGGCATGATGGGACGCGAAGCCTTCCAGGAGCTGGACTACAGCGCGGTGTTCGGCACGATGGCCAAGTGGGTGGTGCAGATCGACGATCCGGCGCGGGTGCCCGAGCTGGTCTCGCGGGCCTTCCATGTGGCCACCTCGGGCCGCCCCGGCCCGGTCGTGGTGGCCCTGCCCGAAGACATGTTGACCGAAACCGCCAGTGTCGCCGATGCACTGCCCTATACCGTGACCGAAACCCACCCGGGTGCCGCGCAGATGGCCGAGCTGGCCCAGCGCCTGCAGGCTGCCCAACAGCCGGTGGCCATCCTGGGCGGGAGCCGCTGGTCGGAGCAGGCGGTGCGTGAGTTCACGGCGTTTGCCGAGGCCTGGTCTCTACCGGTGTACTGCTCGTTCCGCCGCCAGATGCTGTTCCCGGCCAGCCATGCCTGTTATGGCGGCGACCTGGGCCTGGGCGTGAACCCCAAGCTGCTGGCGCGTATCAAGGCGTCTGACCTGGTGCTGCTGGTGGGCGGGCGGCTGTCCGAGGTGCCGTCGCAGGGCTACGAGCTGCTGGACATCCCCAACCCCGCGCAGCCACTGGTGCACATCCACGCCGATGCGGACGAGCTGGGCAAACTCTACCGCCCGACACAAGCGATCCACGCCACGCCGCAGGCCTTCACGGCGGCGCTGACTACCGTGCGCCCACAAGCCGCAGTGCCGTGGAAAGCCCATGCGGAGGCAGCCCACGCCGAATTCCTGGCCTGGAGTGACCCGGCACCGATCTGTATCCCCGGCAATCTGCAGATGGGCGAGGTGATGCAGCACCTGAAAGACGTGCTGCCCGCCGACACCATCTTCTGCAACGGCGCAGGCAACTTCGCCACCTGGATCCACCGCTTCTGGCCCTTCACCACCTATGCCAGCCAGCTGGCCCCCACCAGCGGGTCGATGGGTTACGGCCTGCCCGCAGGTGTGGGCGGCAAACGCCTGTGGCCGCAGCGCGAGGTGGTGATTTTTGCGGGTGACGGCGACTTCCTCATGCACGGCCAGGAATTTGCCACCGCCGTGCAGTACGGCCTGAACATCATCGTGGTGCTGCTCGACAACGCTATGTACGGCACCATCCGTATGCACCAGGAGCGCGAATACCCCGGCCGCGTGAGCGCGACCCAGCTCAAGAACCCCGACTTCAAAGCCTATGCCCTGGCGTTTGGTGGCCATGGTGAGCGCGTGGAACGCACCGAGGAGTTTGCCCCCGCGCTGGCCCGTGCCCGCGCCAGCGGCCTGCCCAGCGTGCTGCATTGCCTGATCGACCCTGAGGCGATCACGCCCACGGGCACGATCCAGGGCCTGCGCGCTGCGGCGCTGGCCCGCACAACCTGAGGTCCCTGTCTCTGCCTCTCCGCGCAAAATAGCGGGTGTGACCGCCCCCGCTTGCTCTTCTTCCGTCGCGTCCTTGCCGCGCCGCATCGCCCACCTCGACATGGACGCCTTTTTCGCGTCGGTCGAGCTGCTGCGTTACCCGCAGCTCAAGGGCCTGCCGATGGTGATTGGCGGCGGGCGGCGCAAGGTGGACGAGGCCTTGCGCGACGTGCCCGAGGGAGGCACGCTGGCCGACATCCCGATCCATGCTTTCCCGCTGCTGAAGGACTATGTCGGCCGGGGTGTCATCACCACCGCCACCTATGCCGCGCGGCAGTTCGGGGTGGGCTCGGCCATGGGCATGATGAAGGCCGCCAAGCTGTGCCCCCAGGCCATTGTGCTGCCGGTGGACTTTGACGAGGTGCGCCGTCTGTCGCGCCTGTTCAAGGCCACCATCCGCGAGATCGCGCCGGTGGTGGAAGACCGGGGGGTGGACGAGGTCTACATCGACTTCACCCACGTGCCCGGCGGCCAGCGCGAGGGCGGGCGGGTGCTGGCGCGGCTGATCCAGAAGGCCATCTTCCAGGCGACGGGGCTGACCTGCTCGATCGGCGTGGCACCCAACAAACTCATCGCCAAGCTGGCCAGCGAGTTCAACAAGCCCAACGGCATTTCCATCGTCTATGCCGAGGACCTGCAGACGCGCATCTGGCCGCTGCCCGCGCGCAAGGTGAACGGCATCGGCCCCAAGGCCGACGCCAAACTGGAGCGCCTGGGCCTGCGCACCGTGGGCGACATCGCCGCGCAACCGCGCGAATGGCTGGTGCAGCACTTTGGCAAGGCCAGTGGCGCCTGGATGTACGAGATGGCCTGGGGCCGCGACGAGCGCCCGGTGGTGACCGAAAGTGAGCCGGTGTCGATGAGCCGCGAGACGACGTTCGACCGCGACCTGCACGCGGTACACGACAAGGCCGAGTTGGGCCGTGTCTTCACCTGGCTGTGCGAGAAGGTGGCCGAAGACCTGCAGCGCAAGGGTTATGTGGGCAAGACCATCGGCATCAAGCTGCGTTACGACGACTTCAAGACCGCTACCCGCGACCAGACGGTGGATGTTTTCACCGCCGATGCCGCCACCATCCGCCGTGTGGCCGGGCTGTGCCTCAAGCGGGTGCCGCTGGACCGCAAGCTGCGGCTGCTGGGGGTGCGGGTGGGGGGGCTGCTGAAGCGGGAAGAGTTGCTGGATATAGAAAAAAATGGGCCGCATGCCCAGGTTCTATGGTCACATAATGCTATTAATTCAGGAGCAATGACGGGGCAATTATTCTAGGTGGCTGTTCTAGCTGAACTGCACTGCCTGCCCCTCTCTGTCCAGCGGAACGAACGCCTGGATCTTCCCTTGGTGCACGGCCATCACCATCCGGTCCAGGGCCTCGTCAATGGCGCTGGCAGCGGCGCTGCTGGCTATGGCGGCGATGATCACCATGCGCCATGCGGCAGACTGCTGGTCGGCTTCCTGCGCCAGACTGGTCCAGTCCTGCAGGTCGGCAGCGCGGCGGTCCAGGCACATGCGTGGGGTGAGGGCGCCGCCTTGCCCTTGCGCGAAGCGGGCGCGCTCGGCGGCGCTGGCGCCCTCGGGCAGTTCCACATCCACGAACACCATCAGCAGGGTCTGGGCCTGGGGCTGGGCGCGGCTGGCGGTGAGGAGGTCGTCGAAGCAGGTGATGTTCATGGGGCAGTCTGTATGTCAGGGTGGATGCCAATGACCTGGCCGTCGGCAGTGAGGGTGCGCACGTAGTCGTCGAGCGTGGGGCGCGCGGGCGGCGGTTTGGCGCTGGTGATGGTGCCCAGGTTGACGAAGCACAGGGCATGCTCGTGCTCGCCCAGGTGGAACAAGCCGCGCAGCGGGGCCGAGTGCATGGCCTTGCCGCTGGTCAGCGACGAGCCATAGCCCATGGCGGTGGCCATGAGCAGCAGGTTCTGCACGGCACAGCCAGCGCTGAAGATGCGTTGCTGCACATCGATGGCCGGGTCACCGCACTGGGCGTCCACTACCACCAACATCAGCACGGGCGCGCGCAAAGCCTTGTCGTGGGCGCGCTCCTGCTGTTCGGCGTTGGCGGTGGCGTCGCGTTCAAGCAAGGCCGTGGTGAAGCTGGTGCCCAACGCGCTGCGCAGGGATTCGGGCACCAGCACAAAGCGCCAGGGGCGGTTACGCCCATGGTCAGGCGCCGATGCGGCACTGGCCAGCCAGTGCTGCAACTCGGCCAGGCTGGGCACGGGGCCGGCCAGCCGGCGCGGGCGCACGGTCTGGCGGGCCTCCATCAGGGCGCCCAGGGTGTCGGGGGAAAGGGCCGATTCAGTCGACCAGAATTTGCTGTCCATCGTGTTCCACATAAGGGAGGTAGGGGCCGGTGCCGCTGTGCGAGGCCTGCGAGGCCGGGATGAAGGCGCCGCGCGCGGCGTCGAACACATGCACCTCGCCCTGTTCGATGACGTAGTGCCAGCCGTGCAGGGTGAGGTGGCCGGCCTCCGCCGCGCGGCGCACCATGGGGTACTCCATCAGCCGCTCCAGCTGCAGCACCACGGCGCGTTGTTCGGTGCGGTGCAGGGCCTCGGGGCTGGGGCATACCGGCAGCAGGGCTTCGTCGGCCAGCTTGAGCCAGGCTTTGAGGGCCACCGCCTCGGCCGGCGCACCGTCGTAGGCGGTGCGGATCGCACCGCAGTGGCTGTGCCCGCAGACGATGATGTGCTCCACCTGCAGGCCCAGCACCGCGTATTCGATGGCGGCCATGGTGCCGTGCAGGCCATGCGACTGGTCGTAGGGCGGCACGAAGGCGCCCACGTTGCGCACCAGGAACAGCTCACCGGGTGTGGCGCCCGTCAGCAGGTAGGGCACCAGGCGCGAGTCGGAGCAGCCGATGAACAGCGTCTTGGGGTGCTGGCCCTGGGCCACCAGGTCCTGGAAGCGCTGCTGGTGGCGCGGGAAGTAGTCCTCGTGGAAGTCGCGCAGGCGCAGCAGCAGGTCGTCTGCGCCGGCCTCTGCACCCACGGGAGTCATTGCACCAGGGGCGAAGCAGCGCCCTCCAGCTCGATACCTTCCACCCGGGCCTGGCCCACCAGCAGCTGCATGTACTGCCGCAGTGCGGTGGCGCGTGACTGGTGGGTGAGGCGCTGGACGATCTGTGCATGCAGTTCTTCGAAGGGTGGCAGTTGCCCCTTCTTGCGGCCCAGCACCTCGATGATGTGCAGGCCGAAACGGGTGTGCACCAGGCGTGGCCGCACGCCCATGCCCAGGCCGGGGTCGGTCTGGTAGAACAGCTCGTTGGCCAGCTCGGGGGCGCAGTCTTCGGGCGTGATCCAGCCCAGGTCGCCGCCCTGGGCGCTGGACGGGCAGTTGGACAGCTCGGCCGCCAGCTGCTCGAAGCGCCCGGGGGCGGCGTCCTTGCGGGTCAGCTCCAGCAGCGCAGTTTCGGCGCGGCGCGACAGGGCATGCACGTTCACCCCCTGGGTCACGGCGAACAGGATGTGTCGTACATGCCGGGCCTGGCCCACGGTGAACTGCGCCTTGTGGGCTTCATAGTAGCGGCGGCATTCTGCTTCGGTGGGGGCCTGGGCACCCACCTCGTCGTCGGTCATGTGCTCCAGCACCTGGCGCTCGGCGTCGTTGAGAAGTGGTGTCACCAGGCTGTTGCTGCGAGGCAGCAGGCCCTGGTGCACGGCGCGCTGGCGCAGCAACTCGGTGAAGGCCCGCTCGCGCAGGGTGTCAGCGTCGAGGGCTTCACCGGGCTCGTGCAGGGCGATGCCGTTGATGCTGGCGGGAACGATCTGCAACTGGCCCGAGCAGGTGCATTGGGCGCTGCCGCAGCCCTGGGACGAATGGTCGGTCATGGGGTGGCCTCCTGCAGGGTTCAACGGCCGCGCTGGCTCATGGGGGGTTGGGGTGTCATGCCCATGCGGCGGCTGCGCACCACCTGGTAGGGGCGCACCACATAGGCCAGGGTGCCGAAGCCGCTCCACACATGCACCAGGCGGGTGAAGGGGAAGATGAGGAAGATGCTCATGCCCAGGAACATGTGGGCCTTGAAGACCCAGCTGGCCTCGGCCAGCAGCTCGGGTGCGCCACTGCGGAAGGTGACGATGCGCTGCGCCCATTCGGCCAGCTTCATCATCATGCCGCCGTCCAGATGCTGCGCCGACAGCGGGATGGTGGCCAGACCCAGTGCGAACTGCGCCCACAGCAGCCACAGCAGCACGATGTCGCTGGTCTTGCTGTTGGCGCGGATACGCACGTCACTCAGGCGGCGGTGCAGCAGGATGCTGACGCCCACGAAACCGAACAGGCCGAACAGACCGCCCGAAATCATGGCCATGAGTTGCTTGGCGCCGGCGGTCATGAAGGGCTCGTACACGAAGTGGGGCGTGAGCATACCTACGCTGTGGCCGAAGAACAGGAACAGGATGCCCACATGGAACAGGTTGCTGCCCCAGCGCAGCTGGCCCTTGCGCAGCAACTGCGAAGAATCACTCTTCCACGAGTACTGGTCGCGGTCGAAGCGGATCAGGCTGCCCAGCAGGAAGATGCTGAGGGCGATGTAGGGGTACACGCCGAAGACGAAGTGGTGGAGGTAGCTCATGCCGTGGCTCCTTGGGATGCGTTCTTGGATGCGGGGGTGTTCTTGCGAACGATGTGGATGGGTTGCGCCTGGCCGGGGCGGGCCTGGCCCTGCGTGCTGCAGCCGTCAAAAGCCTGGGGTTCGGCCCAGCTTTCGTCGATGGATTCCTCCACCGGAATAGCCACGGCCTGCACCTTCTGGCCGGCCAGCTCCAGCACTGCGGCGATGACGGCGGCGTAGGGGCTTTCTCGCTTCAGCAGGGCGCTGAAAACCGCGTTCAGGATGTGGGCCATCTCGCCCAGGAAGGCCTTGGCCAGCGCGGGTGGCTGGGTGGAGGCGAACTCCAGCACCACACCCAGGTGGTCGGGTAGTTCCTCGGGGCCGAGGAACAGGCCTGCCTTCTCATAGGTCTGTACCAGGTCGATCATGGCCGGGCCACGGTCGCGCGAGTCGCCATGTACATGCTCGAACAGATGCAGCGAGGTGGCGCGGCCCCGGTCGAAGGTTTCGACGTAATGGCCTTCCACGACCAGCGGGTCTTGCCGCAGCAGGCCGGTGGCCAGCGCGCGCAGCTCAGCGCGGCGCTTGACTGGCACGGCATCTTCATCGTCGAGCACCTGCAGCATGGCATCAAGCTCACTGCGCAGCTGCGCATCGGGGTAGGCGATCAACCGCGCCAGGACGCGCAGGGAATAACGGGTGTCTTTCATGCTGCGCTCCTTCAGACCGTGGATTGGATGGGGATGGTGCGGCGCTTAGTGCCGCCGAACAGACTGGCTTCGCTCGCTCCGTCCGAGCAGCCGTTGCCGAACGAGAAGCCGCAGCCGCCGCGCATGTCGAACGCGTTTTCGGCGTACTCGCGGTGCGAGGTGGGAATCACGAAGCGGTCTTCGTAGTTGGCGATGGCCATCACGTGGTACATCTCCTCCACCTGGGCGCGGGTCAGGCCGGTCTGCTCCAGCACCCGCAGGTTTTCGACGCCGTCCACATGTTTGCCGCGCTGGAAGGCGCGCATGGCCAGCATGCGTTCCAGGGCGCGCACCACCGGGGCCGTGTCGCCAGCGGTCAGCAGGTTGGCCAGGTACTGCACGGGAATACGCATCTGCGAGAAGTCGGGCAATTCACCGTTGCTGCTGATATGGCCGGCATTGGTGGCAGCCGAGATCGGTGAGAGGGGGGGCACATACCAGACCATGGGCAGCGTGCGGTACTCGGGGTGCAGCGGCAGCGCCACCTTCCAGTCGATGGCCATCTTGTAGACGGGGCTGTTGCGCGCGCCTTCGAGCCAGGTCTCGGGGATGCCGTCCAGGCGGGCCTGGTCGATCACGGCGGGGTCGTGCGGGTCCAGGAAGATGTCGAGCTGGGCCTGGTACAGGTCTTTCTCGTCGGGCACGCTGGCGGCCTCGGCAATGCGGTCGGCGTCGTACAGCACCACACCCAGGTAGCGGATGCGGCCCACGCAGGTCTCGGAGCACACGGTGGGCTGGCCGGCTTCGATGCGCGGGTAGCAGAAGATGCACTTCTCGGCCTTGCCGGTCTGCCAGTTGTAGTAAATCTTCTTGTAGGGGCAGCCCGACACACACATGCGCCAGCCGCGGCACTTGTCCTGGTCGATCAGCACGATGCCGTCGTCCTCGCGCTTGTAGATGCTGCCCGAGGGGCAGGACGCCACACACGCCGGGTTCAGGCAGTGTTCACACAGGCGGGGCAGGTACATCATGAAGGTGTTTTCGAACTGGCCCACCATGTCTTTCTGGACCTGCTCGAAGTTGGCCAGGTTGGCGTCCTGACTGCGCTTGCTGAACTCACCGCCCAGGATTTCCTCCCAGTTTGGGCCCCACTCGATCTTCTCCATGCGCTGGCCGGTGATCAGGCTGCGCGGGCGTGCGGTGGGCGCGGCCTTGACCTTGGGCGCCGACTGCAGGTGGTCGTAGTCGAAGGTGAAGGGCTCGTAGTAGTCGTCGATCTGGGGCAGGTTGGGATTGCTGAAAATCTTCATCAGCAGCGACCACTTGCCACCCTGCTTGGGGACGATGGAGCCGTCAGCCTTGCGAACCCAGCCGCCGTTCCACTTGTCCTGGTTTTCCCAGTCCTTGGGGTAGCCGATGCCGGGCTTGGTTTCGACGTTGTTGAACCAGGCGTATTCCACGCCCGGCCGGCTGGTCCAGACGTTCTTGCAGGTGACCGAGCAGGTGTGGCAGCCGATGCACTTGTCCAGGTTCAGCACCATGGCGATTTGCGCGCGAACTTTCATCGTGTTTCTCCTTCTTCTTTTGCGTCAGGCCTGGACGGTGTCGCGGCCTTCGCCGTCGAGCCAGTCGATCTTGCGCATCTTGCGCACGATGACGAACTCATCGCGGTTGGTGCCGATGGTTCCGTAGTAGTTGAAGCCGTAGCTGAACTGGGCGTAGCCGCCGATCATGTGGGTGGGCTTGGTCACGATGCGGGTGACCGAGTTGTGGATGCCGCCACGGGTGCCGGTGATCTCGGCGCCCGGGGTGTTGATGATCTTTTCCTGGGCGTGGTACATCATCACCATGCCCGGGTTGACCCGCTGGCTCACCACCGCACGGGCCGCAATGGCACCGTTGGTGTTGAACAGCTCCACCCAGTCGTTGTCGGCAATGCCGGCGCTCCTGGCGTCGTCCTCGCTCAGCCAGATCACCGGGCCGCCCCGGTTGAGCGTGAGCATCAACAGGTTGTCGGTGTACGTGCTGTGGATGCCCCACTTCTGGTGTGGTGTGATGAAGTTGAGCGAGATCTCCTTGTTGCCGTTGGGCCGGCGGTCGATCATCTCGTCCACCGTCTTCAGGTCCACGGGCGGGCGGTAGCTGGTGAGGCCTTCACCGAAGGCGATCATCCACGGGTGGTCAAGGTAGAACTGCTGGCGGCCCGTGAGGGTGCGCCATGGGATCAGCTCATGCACGTTGGTGTAGCCGGCGTTGTAGGAGACCTTCTCGGATTCGAGGCCCGACCAGGTGGGCGAGCTGATGATCTTGCGCGGCTGGGCCTGGATGTCGCGGAAGCGGATCTTCTCGTCCTCGCGGTGCAGCGCCAGGTGGGTGTGGTCACGGCCGGTGATCTTGCTCAGGGCCTCCCAGGCCTTCACGGCCACATGGCCGTTGGTCTCGGGGGCGAGTTGCAGCACCACTTCGCAGGCGTCGATGTCGGTGTCGATGCGGGCCATGCCCTTGGTCACGCCTTCGGTGTGCACCTGGCCGTTCAGCTCCTTGAGCTGGCCGACTTCGGTCTGGGTGTTCCAGCCGATGCCCTTGCCGCCGTTGCCCGCCTTGTCCAGCAGCGGGCCCAGGGCGGTGAAGCGGGCGTAGGTGTTGGGGTAGTCGCGCTCGACCACGCTGATCTGCGGTGCGGTCTTGCCCGGGATCAGCTCACACTCACCCTTGTTCCATTCGGCCACGCCGAAGGGCTGGGCCAGCTCGGCCGGGGTGTCGTGCATCAGCGGGGTGAGCATGACTTCCTTCTCCACACCGAGGTGGCCCACGCAGACCTGGCTGAACGCCTTGGCGAAACCCTTGTAGATTTCCCAGTCGCTCTTGCTCTGCCAGGCCGGGTCCACCGCCGTGCTCAGGGGGTGGATGAAGGGGTGCATGTCGCTGGTGTTGAGGTCGTTCTTCTCGTACCAGGTGGCGGTGGGCAGCACGATGTCGCTGTAGAGGCAGGTGGTGCTCATGCGGAAGTCGAGCGTGACCAGCAGGTCCAGCTTGCCTTCGGGCGCCTGGGTGTGCCATTCCACTTCGGTGGGCTTGGCGTCGTTGGGGCCCAGGTCCTTGCCCTGCACGCCATGGGTGGTGCCCAGCAGGTGCTTGAGGAAGTATTCGTGGCCCTTGCCCGACGAGCCCAGGATGTTGGAGCGCCACACGAACATGTTGCGCGGCCAGTTGGCGGGATGATCAGGGTCTTCGCAGCTCATGCGCAGCGTGCCGTCCTTGAGCGACTTGACCGTGTAGTCCTTGGCGTCCATGCCGGCGGCAGTGGCATCTTTCACCACCTGCATCGGGTTGGTCTGCAGCTGGGGCGCGCTGGGCAGCCAGCCCATGCGCTCGGCGCGCACGTTGTAGTCGATCAGGCTGCCGCCAAACTTCGATTTATCGGCCAGTGGTGACAGGATTTCTTCCACACCCAGCTTTTCATAGCGCCACTGGTCGGTGTGGGCATAGAAGAAGCTGGTGCTGTTCATCTGGCGCGGTGGGCGCACCCAGTCGAGGGCGAAGGCCAGCGCTGTCCAGCCGGTCTGGGGGCGCAGCTTTTCCTGGCCCACATAGTGCGCCCAGCCGCCGCCGCTCTGGCCGATGCAGCCACACATCATCAGCATGTTGATGATGCCGCGGTAGTTCATGTCGCTGTGGT
>Ga0208564_1000933_pt1 | contig 25254 bp, 26 predicted proteins | sample AD_UKC073_MetaG_FD_184439 | JGI IMG/M metagenome (GOLD analysis project Ga0208564, IMG submission 184439) | Active sludge microbial communities of municipal wastewater-treating anaerobic digesters from USA - AD_UKC073_MetaG (SPAdes) (version 2) | ecosystem: Engineered > Bioreactor > Anaerobic >... | reverse complement strand
CTCGCCCGCGGCTGGCGGCACCTCGCGGCGCTGCTCGTGGCGGCGTCGATGGTGCCGATGGCGCTGAGCGCCGCGCTGCGCGGGTATTGCGTCGAGGGTGGGTGGCGCTCGCCGGACCAGTTCTTCCACATGTGCTTCTCGGATGTGCCGGCGACCTTCGGCAACTCCAATCTCGGGGCCGGGGTGGGGGCCTTCCTCGCCGGTGGTGCCGACGCGCCGACGCCGGAGCAACCGCCGCTGCTGGCGTTGCTGTCGACGCTCACCGGGGGGTTGATCCCGGATGGCACTCCCGAGACCCGCGCGCGGCTCTTCTTCGGGGTATGGGCGCTGCTGCTCACGGTGGCTCTGGCGCTCACGGTGTGGTGGACGGCTCGCTCACTGCCTCGTATGCCGTTGCGCGCCAGTCACATTGCGCTGTCACCGGTCGTCGCGTTGACGGCGCTCGTGGCACCCGATCTCGTCGGCGTCGCCTTGACGGCGGCGGCGCTGTGGGCTTGGTCGAGCGACCGAATGCGTTGGGCCGGAGTCTGGTTGGGCCTCGCCATCTTGACCGTGCACTATCCCGTCATCGTGCTCGTCGCGATCTGCCTCGTGGCGGTGCGTGCCGGTCGGTGGGGCGAGGTCCGGACCCTTGTCGGGATGACCCTGGTGACGGTCGCGGCGGTCTTCGGGCTCGTGGCCTGGCGCAATCCGACCGGCGCGGTGCAGTCCTATGTGGGGTGGATGCAGTCGTCTGCTGGCTTCGGATCGCCCTGGGTGGGGCCGCAATTGGCCGGCTCGCCGCTGCCGACGGTCGCCGTGACGGCGCTGGCCGCGGCCGGCTGGGTGGCGGCACTCATGGCGGGGGCATTCTTCGCGTTGGGGGCACCGCGGCGGCCGGGCGTTGCCGAGGTGTCCCTGGTCATGCTCGTCATCGTGCTGGTCACCGCCAAGGCCTTCCCCGTGCAGGCCTCGCTGTGGCTGGTGCCCTTGGTGGCCCTGGTCGGGCTGCGTTGGCGCGAGCACCTGTGGTGGGCAGGTGCCGAAGCGCTCCACTTCGGTGCGGTCTGGCTCTATCTGGCCGGGGTGTCGGTGCCCGATCGTGGGTTGCCGTCCGGGTGGTATCTCGTGGCGCTCGCGGCCCGACTGGTCGCCGTCGTGTGGTTGGCCGTCGCGGTGTGGCGGATGGCCTGGCGGCGCCCTGCGGCCAACCCCGAGGAGCTGACGCCGCCGGAGTCCGATCCGCTAGCCGGCCCGTTGACCGGCGCTCCCGATGCCCTTCTGGTCAAGGTCGTCTAGCCGCTCGGGGCCGCGGGGGAGCGCTTCCTACAGTCCCGTGACCGCGCACTCTGCGGAACTGCAATCGTCAATGCGCACGAGGATGAGGTCTCCCTCGATTCTGACCCACCCTGGCTGTGGATAGCGAGGCATGCCCCGCAGGGTGGCGATGCCCTGGTCATACTGCACCCGGGTAGGCGCTTTGACGGCCACGCCCTGGAGCTTGAGATAGGCGGCGGAGAACCAGGGAGTGGAAGTGTACGCCGACAAGCCGATGAGTTCTCGCGCCGGGAAAGCGTCGCTGCTGGGCCATCCTGCAGACGCCATCACCACGACCGGGCGGTCTGCGGATGCCTGTGCTGAGCTGAGAGACTTGATCTGCTCATCAATCTCAAACGCGACCGCCCGATCTCTCGCCGAAACAAGATCCGCGCTCTGCAGAGTGACGGATGTGATCGATGCGAGCCCGAATATCAGCAATCCACAGATCCCGGCCATCGCCGGGAACAGCATGGGACGGGTAGGGCGACGCAGATGAGGAACGCCTTGATACCCCACAATCGCCAAACACACGCCCACGATCGGCAGGTAGACCATCGCGCGACGAGGAAGGTCTGTCGCGATAAGTTGCGCCAGGAACGGAACTGCCAAGATTATTCCCAGCCCCAAGATGCGGAAGGTGCGACCCGCGGGCCGGTTGGGCATCCACGCTGCCTTGATGGCCATTGAAGTCGCGATCAGTGCCACCAGCGGCAGCCATGGAAGGCTGCGACCGAAAATCGCCCCCAACAATCCGGTGTTGCTGAGGACCTCCCTGCCAGTGGTGACGATGACGCCCGTGGGGTCCGCGAATAGATGTCGCCAGCCCTGGGCGGCCTCGTCGACGTAAGGGTTCGCCGGCACGCGCAGTAGTGTCCGGGCGACTGCTGTGACGATCCCAGACGCGGCCACCCCGGCGGCCAGGGTAAGCCCTGCACGAAAGGCAGTTTTGCCTGCGGGACGTAGGACGAGCATCATTGCTGCGACCGACAGGGCGCCGAGGGCAAACGCCTCGTACGCTCCGAAGGCTGTTGCGACGGCGCATGCTGCACCGATTGTTCTCCATCGAGATTCTTGCGTGAGCATCTGTCCATAGATTGCCAGACAGACGAAGGCGACTCCGAATGCTCTGGCGTTGAGGCCGAAAGCAAGATTGAGTGCCGTCCACGGAAGACAGACGAGGACCGCCAAGACCAGGAACGCGGACTTCGGGCTCAACCCGCCGAGCCGCCGGACAAGCCACCACAGGCCACCAGTCATCCCAGTGAGCCCCACCGCCACGTCGAGAGCCGGCGCGACAGTGACGGGGCTGGCCAGGATGGTTGCCGCGACAACCCATCTCCCGCCGGAGACTGCCTCGCGGAACAGCCCATCTCGGGAAAGAGTCGCCCAATACGACTCGTCGGCATTGAGACTCACGTTGAACAGTTCGTAGCCATACGTGAGGGTCAACAGGGCTGCCAAACCGATGAGGAGCAGAGAATCCCCGGTCGCAATCGCATCCCGTCTGCCGGGCGAGATCTCCGTGAGGGGAGTTGGTGGACGTCCCTCGACTCCGGCGCGCTGCAGTTGCTGCGGCTTCTCGCGTTTGCCCATGATGCCCTAGCTGTGAGATGGATAGGCGCGCAGCCGCGCGAGGATGCGCTTGATCGTCACCTTAGCTCGGTCGGTCCTGCGATAAGCGTGCTGGTAGGCGGCGAGTTGAGTGCGCAGGGTGATGAGGTCCGCGACAACTTCATCCGGGAACTGCAGCACGAGATCGGGGTTCTCCGAAATCACCAAATTCCACGCTCGAGCCCGGTCTCGGGGATCCATAGCACCCCGAGTCACCTGGTGCGAATGAAGTCGCCGGAGGAGGAAGGTCGCATCGGACACGGCAACGTCGCCCCCTGCCTTCAGCAGTCTCATCCAAAGCACCCAGTCCTCGCCTACTGAAAGCCCCTCTGGATAGCCGCCGCACGCGCGAAAGGACGAGAGGCGGAACATCGACGGATTGGCGATCACCGAGCCGCGACGCATCGTGATCCGACTGGGATCAGGTGGCGGGATAGGGTCCGAGTAGACGCCGTCAGATGTGAACTCGATGCCCGATCCTGTCACGAGTTCCACCTCGGGGCGCGCGTCGAGGATGTCGGCGGCGATGGAGGGGGCGTTCGGGGTGATGATGTCGTCGCTGTCCAGCCCGCACGCATAGGGCACATCCATGGCCGCAAGGCCGGCGTTTCGAGCCGCCCCGACACCCTTGTGGGGGAGCCGGACGACCGGAAAACCTTGTCTTTCGAGGTCAGCGAGGATCTGCTTGGTCCTCTTGTCCGTCGACCCGTCGTCGACGATGACCACATTCCGGTGCGAGCCCAAGCTGCTCAGGGCGCTCTGCGCTGCCTCGCGCAGGGGATCGCCGGTGTTGTAGGCCGGAATGACGATTCCGACACGGTTCTCCACCCCAAGACTCCTCGGTTGCAGACGGGTGACGGCGCGCCCAACGCCTACGGATGCGTTGGTCGACTCGTCCTATTATGTCCTGGTCTCGGATGGTTGGAGTCGTCTTGCGCATCAACGTCGCACACGCTGTGCCTCCGACGTCGTCGGCCTACGGGAAGGCTGACGACGGGTTCACTGCGGCCATGGAGATTGTCGCCGAGCGCCACGAGGTGAGGTGGCTCAACGTCCATCCGTATGCCGCCGGGTGGAAAGAGCGCGAGGCGCTCCTCCCCGACGCCGATTTCGTGCTTGTGCGCAGCGATTGGCTCTGGCTCCCGGCGCAGTCAGCAGATCGTGCCCTGCGCGGACGCACCACTCCGGTGGGTCTGCTCATCGCCGGGTCGACCATGCCGCCCCCTCGGTCGCGGATGCTCCGCTACGACGTGCTCTTCTACGAGACACCGTGGTACGCCCAGTTCGTCACCGACCATCCGTATGCCGTGCAGGCCTTCGGAGTAGACACTCGGGTCATGCGCAACCTGGGTCGTGCGGATGCTGATCGCACCTACGACTGGGTCTTCGTCGGCAGATTGGCGCCGTTCAAACGACCCGAACGCCTCATCGGCCTCCCAGGTCGACGCCTCGCGATCGGCGACCTAGGAGTGCACCGCCCGGAGATCGAACAAGCGCTGCGTGACGACGGAGTCGAGGTGCTCGATCAGCGCACTCACGAGGTACTCGCGGAGATCTACAACGACGCTCGCGGAGTGTTCGTCCCCTGCGAACTGCAGGGTGGGGGTGAGAGGGCTGTCCTGGAAGGTCGGGCCTGCGGCTGTCGGGTCGAGATCGCCGATGACAACCCCAAGCTCGCGTCGCTGATGGAGTGCCCGATCTGGAGCCACGAAGAGTATGCCGCGTGGCTGCTGGAGGCCATTGAGGCCGTGGTTGACGGCCGCCGAATCCCGGATCGTGACAAGCTGGCCGGTCAGCGGGCCCAACGCCGCGCGATGTTGCTCGACAAGGCCCGCCGCTCTCCCAGCACGATCCGCATCCGACTGCGGGACAAGGCAGCCCAGGTGCTGCAGCGATGACGTCTCTGGGTTAGGTCAGCGTTGTCATCCCCACTCTGCAGCTTTCGCCGCGACTGGTGCCGCTCCTTGAGACGTTTGTTGACGACCCCGCTGTAGGGGAGGTCGTGGTGGGCAACAACGTGGCCAAGCCGATTCCGTTCAGGCACCGAAAACTCGTGGTCCTCGATCAGACCGAGAACATCTTCGTCAACCCTGCGTGGAATCTGGGCGTGAGCGTCGCCACTGGCCACTACGTCTTGGTCAGCAACGACGACATCGGCCTCAGGTGCGACGTCGTGACGACCCTCGTATCGATCGTCCGCCTGGCATGGGCATCATCGGTCCCCACCCCAAGCTGATTCGTGGATACTGTCGATCACCTCGGGCCGATGTCCCCGCTGCTGCGGCGGACGTATGCGCGAACCTGGGGATTTGGCAGCCTCATGTTCCTTGAACGTGATCACTGGTTGCCCATTCCCAGCGACATGAAGATCATCTACGGGGACGACTACCTCTTCCATCGTCAGCGACACCGCAACTACCACCTCTTCGGTGTGCCCATCGTGACCGAGATGAGTACGACGTCCTCACGGGATGAGTTCACCGGACAAGCCGCCGAGGACGCGCGCCTCTACGAGCAACGGTGGGCTCGAGAGAGCCCCTACCTCAGGCGCTTCCGAGTTGCGGCCGCCTTCGCCGGCCTGCAGCAACGCGCCGGTCGCTCACGCTGAGTGGGCGACGACGGCATACTGCATCCACTGGGTGTCCCCGAGGAGATGGCGCACCTTACGACTGTGCCCCGCGAAACGGTGGGGGTACATCCGGACGACGTTGTTGATGCCCTCACAGCGTTCGACGACGTAGCCGGTGTCCGTGAAGAGTGACTCGATGCTGCCGCGGGTGAAGAAGCGGAAATGGGTGCGGTCGAGAACGCCGTCGTCGGCGTAGTCCCACCGGCCACGGATCAATCCCCACAGAACGGGAGCGAATCTCATGTTGGGGATCCTTGCCATGACTTGCCCGTCGTCGGAAAGAAGTCCGCGGGCAGCCCGCAGAGCCGACCATGGGTCGGCCATGTGCTCGAGCACATCGTTGAAGCAGATCAGGTCGAACTCCCGATCCGCGGACTCAGGGGCGTCCGGGAAGTAGCCGGTGCGCACCTCGTCGTACCCGCGGCCATGCCGGGCCAGTTCGGCCTGCTCGGCCGTGGCTTCGACGCCGTCGAGAGTTGCCCCGGCGCCGAGCGCTGCGCGGACGGTGCTACCGAAACCTCCCGTGGCACAGCCAACGTCGAGCACCCGCCGAGATCCTGCCGGGATCAGCGGCAGAAGTTCGCGGCGATCGATCTGGTGGTAGCCGCCATCGCGAGACAGGGCGTCCATGTCAGCCACCAGACTGGGATGGGTCGGTGCTACTCGGAACCAGCCAACCCGCCCCACGCCCGCTGGGCACCAGGCGCCGCCACATCATGGCCCGTGACTCGACGAACGTCCAAGACAGCCAGGCTAGGGGTGTGACCAGCAGGGTCGTCACCATGGTCAGCACATGGGTGGGCCAGCGCGGTGTCATGGCTACCAGGAGTTGTTGCATCGGGAAGCCGTAGATGTAGAAGCCGTAGGACAAGTCACGGCGCGAACCGATCCGTGTGGGCAGACTGAAACCTGTCCATAGCACCAGGTAGGCAAAGGGCAAAGCACCCAGCCGGACGCTGAACCCCCGCAGGGCGAGCAGCCCGAAGACGACGCCGGCCGCTGCTGCCCACGTGGTTCGCCACGGGATCCAGCGGTGAAAGAGGTAGATGAGGGACCCGGCTGCGAAGAAGAACAGCAGTTTCGAGCCCCAGAACAGCTCGATGGGCACGGCGGCCTTCACCCGTGGCTGAGAACCCACCAACGCCGCCAGGAAGACCACCGGCATTGCCACCCGCAGGAGCCCGCGCCCACCGAAACCCAACAAAGCGATGAGCAGGTAGCACCCCACCTCATAGGGCAAGGTCCACAACGGCAGGTTCCACATGCCGGGGTAGGGGTTGTGGGACAGCGTCGGTGCGATGTCGGTCTGGCGCACCATGAGGGCGGCATTCTCGATGACGTACTGGAGCGCAGCGCCCGAGTCGAAGGGGATGTTGCCGAGCATCGCCGCAGCCGGTGCACACGCGAACGCAACGATCAGGAGGCACACGGCATACCCGGGGTAGATGCGCAGGAAGCGGCGCCAGAGGTATGGGGCCCACCCCATCCGGAGCCGACTGGAGGTGATGAGGTACCCCGAGATGACGAAGAACCCGGATACTGCCCAACCGGCCGCGCCCTCACCGTTGATCGTCCACTCGTTGGTGTCGAGCAGCACCGAGTAGCTGTGCTGGACGATCACCAGAACCGCAAAGACCAGTCGCAGGAAGTTGAGGGCATTGCCAGACGCGCTCGCGACGTGCTCGGTGCCTGCGGACGTCGGCGCGGGAGGAGTTCGGTCGTGCGGACGGGAGTTCTCGCGGGGCACGGATCTCCTCGGGTGGGCGAGGGAAGTGGACTGCATGGGATCTACGATCGGAAGGTTCTCACGGAGGATGCTCCTCCCTAGCATGCCTGCATGTCTGGACTCCTCGGTGGGGTGGCGCCGCTCACGGGCAGGCCCCTGTTATCGGCCAGCGCACCATCAGTGTGGAGAACGAACCCGCTCGCCACGGCGGCCGTCGTGGTCCTGGGGTTGGCTCTTCCTCACCGTGCCGCGGCCTTCGGGATGGGTGGGCGATCACGTCCACAAGGAAGACGGCGAAATCTTCCTCACCGACTCCCTCGCCCGCGGGTGGTCGTCAATCGTCGACGTCTACTCCGTCTACCTACACGTTGGGCCCCGACTCATCGTTGGAGGGTGTGCGACCGCGCTGCCGCCTGAGGCTTTCGCGGGCTGTGTGACGACGACAGTCAATGGGTTACGGGCCGGGGTCGCTCTTCTCGTGGCAGCGGCGTTGGCGGCGTACCTCGGTCGGCCAAGGGTGGCGTTGCTGGCCGGCGCAGGGATGCTGCTGCTTCCGGCTGGTCAGATGGAGATCCTCGGCAATGTGACCAACCTCCGGTGGATCCTCGTCGCGTCGGCGACCTTCCTGCTGCTGGCCCGCTTCGACCATTGGCGGTCAGCCGCCGTCGCCAGTGGAGTGTTGGCCCTCGCTGCGGTGTCCGACCCGCTGGCCCTGGCCCTGGTCCCGCTCGCCCTGCTGCGACTGGTGACCTGGCGTGGAGTGGCCCGCCTGGGTCCCTCAGTCTTGCTCGTGGCCGCAATGGTCCAGACGGCCATGATGCGCCCGGGCGACCGCCAGACCACCCCTGGGGCGACGTTGCTGGGAGACCTGCTGACCGGCATACAGCAGGTCGTCGTGCGGTGGGGCGCTGGGTGGTTCGGCATCACCCCGGTGCAAGTGCTCCTTCGCCTCGGGACGGCCGTGGCCGCCACCGCCGTCGTCGTGGTGGCGGTGGTGCTGCTCGCCGTGGCTGCCCGCCGCGTCGGGCTCGCCCGCGACGAACGCCACCTCGTGGTGGCCCTGGGAAGCGCTTCTGCGGTCTACCTGGCCGCCGCGTTGGCGTTCGCCGACCTTTCACTGCTGTCCCTGGGCAACTGGTGGACGGTCGCCGACTCGGCGCGCTACTCCACAGTGGCCGGCTTCCTGTGGTTCCCCGTCGTCGTGCTCGTGGCCGCTCGATGCTGGGAGGCGCGCCGATCAATCCGCTGGCTGGGGCTGGTCGCCGTCCTGCTCGGGTTGTCGATCATGGTCGGCGTCCTCGCGGATTTTCGCGGAGATCCCTGGAACACCAACGGTCCGGCCTGGCCGATGACCGTGTCCGATGCGCGGACGGAGTGCGCCACGACGGGGCAGGACCCGAGCGTGCGCGTCACTCCGGTCGGGCTGGCTCAACCCTTGTGGGCACAGCTCACCTGCCGCTGGCTGACCAGCTAGCCGCCCACGGGAGCAGTCGTCGCCGAGGCCAACCGAGCGGGATTCGGTATGCCGTGCCCGGTGCCGTACCCTTGGACGGTTCGCCTCCGGCATACCGCCGATCATCGGCGCGGCCCGCTAAGCCGCACCACCTGTGGATAACCCGCCCATCGGGTGTCCAGGATCGGGCAGAGTGTCGCCTGGCAGACACATGCACACCCTCCTGTCACGGAGAGACCGTGACCGCGAAGACCAGAGGAGGTGGGTCACCGCATGCGTCAGTACGAACTTATGGTCATCCTCGATCCCGAACTCGACGACCGCACTGTCGCGCCCTCGCTCGACAAGCTGCTGTCGGTCGTGAAGAAGGACGGCGGCACCGTCGACAACGTCGACATCTGGGGCCGTCGTCGGTTGGCTTACGACATCAAGAAGAAGTCCGAGGGCATCTACGCCGTCGTGCGCATGAGCGCCGAGCCGGCCACCGCGCTCGAGCTCGACCGTCAGCTCAACCTCAACGAGTCGGTCCTGCGCACCAAGCTGCTGCGCCCCGGCGCCTGAGCTTCGGTCCACCCGCTCACCAGATCCACTCGGATCACCTGATCACCTGATCGCACCACCTGAATCCACCACAGAACGCACCGGCGCAGGAAACGAGAGGTCCACGCATGGCTGGCGACACCGTCATCACCATCGTCGGGAACGTCACCGGCGACCCCGAGCTGCGGTTCACCCCGTCCGGGGCTGCCGTGGCCAACTTCACCGTCGCCTCGACGCCGCGCGCGTTCGACCGCCAGAGCAACGAGTGGAAGGACGGGGAAACCCTGTTCATGCGCTGCTCGGTGTGGCGGGATGCGGCCGAAAACGTCGCCGAATCGCTGGCGCGCGGCACCCGGGTCATCGTCACCGGCCGGCTCAAGAGCCGGTCCTACGAGACCAAGGAAGGCGAGAAGCGCACCGTCCTCGAGATGGAGGTCGACGAGGTCGGCCCCTCGCTGCGCTACGCCACGGCCAAGGTGGCGCGCACCCAGCGTGGGCAGGGCTCCGGTGGCGGCTTCGGCGGCCAGGGCGGCCAGGGCGGACAAGCCGGCGGGTATGCCGGGCAGGAGTCCGACCCGTGGGCGACCGGTCCCGCCGGTGGCGGTCACGGCCCGCAAGGCGGCTACGGCCAAGGCGGACAGGGTGGCCAGGGCGGTCACGGTGGCTATGGGGGATCGCCGCAGGGCGGCCCCACCCAGGGTGGTTGGGGCGGCGGCGCGCCGTCCTACGACGAGCCCCCGTTCTGATCGACCCGATCGTCGACAACACACCTTCACGACAGACGTTTGACCTTTAGGAGACACACGAGATGCCCAAGCCCCCGCCGCGGAAGCCGAAGAAGAAGGCCAACCCGCTCAAGATGGCCAAGGTCGAGAACATCGACTACAAGGACGCCAACCTGCTGCGCAAGTTCATCTCCGACCGCGGCAAGATCCGCGCTCGCCGCGTGACCGGCGTGTCGGTCCAGGAGCAGCGCCTCATCGCCAACGCCGTCAAGAACGCCCGCGAGATGGCCCTGTTGCCCTACTCGTCGTCGGCGCGCTGACCGGCATACCCCTCTTTCGAGCGCGAAAGGTACTGGAGATGAAGGTCATCCTCACGCACGAGGTGAGCGGTCTGGGCACTGCTGGAGACGTCGTCGACGTCAAGGACGGCTACGCCCGCAACTACCTCTTCCCCCGCAAGCTGGCCACGGCGTGGACCGCCGGCGGCCAGAAGCAGGTCGACTCGATCACCAAGGCCCGCGCGGCCCGCGAGATCAAGTCGCTCGACGACGCCAAGTCGGTCAAGGCGGCCCTGGAGGGCAAGTCAGTCAAGGTCGCCGCGAAGGCCGGCAAGGGCGGGCGCCTCTTCGGCGCGGTCAGCGGTGGCGACATCGCGGCTGCGGTCAAGGCCGCCGGCGGCCCGGAGCTCGACCGTCGCAAGATCGAGGTTCCCGGCCACATCAAGACCACCGGTGAATACTCCGCACTGGTCCGCCTGCACCCCGAGGTGCAGGCCAAGGTCGCATTCGAGGTCGTTCCGGCCTGAGTTCGGCTGACCCGCAAGGGTTTTCGGTATGCCGTGGGGCCGGGTGACGCGCGTCGGACGCGACCCGGCCCCACGGCATACGCATCGTATGTTCGCGAGAGAGTGGTGGGGATGGACCCTTCTCGTGCGGCGTCGGAGGTCCCTCGCCGCATTGCCGTGCTCGTGCCGAATCCGCAACTGCGCGGAGGCGGGGAGAAGCACGGCCTGGCGATTGCCGTGGCGCTGTCCCAGGTCGCCGAGGTGACCGTGGTCACCGATGGCCTGGAGGCGCTCGACGAGGCGGGTCGCTTCCACAACCTCGACCTCTCGCGCTGCACCGTGGTGCCGCTGCGGCGGGGTCGGTCCGTCCCGCTGCGCGCTGCCTACCGAGCCCAGGTGCCAGTGCCCTATCTGCGCCGGTTGCAGAACTGGGAGGACTACCGCGATCTGCGGCGGCTGGGCTTTGACATGTTCGTCAACGTCGGCTTCGAGAGCACGCTCAAGAATCCTTCGCCGCGAGGGATATTCGTGTGCATGTTCCCGCACCGGCCGGCTGAACTGCTGTGGACCGAGTCGGCCCGCCGGGCGACGGCTCGGGCGGACCGATTCGCCCGGGTGATCGGGGGCACCAGCCTGGTGCTGTCGGACAGCTATCAGCAGATCGTCACCAACTCCACGTTCACCGCGCAGTGGCTGCGTCGGTGGTGGGGCGTCACTGCAGACGCCGTGATCTTCCCGCCGTGCGAGGACATGCGGCGTCCGCAGATCCCGCGGGCTCGGTCGATTCTCAACGTCGGACGTTTTGTGGCCGACGTCGGGGACACCCTTCTCAAACGCCAGGACGTCTTGGTCGACGCCTTTGCCCAGCTGACGGAGTTGCACGGTGCCGGCTGGACCTTGGATCTGGTCGGGCCGGTCCACGACGAAGGTCCCTCACGCGCGGCCGTGGCGGCGCTCAAAGAGCGCGCGGCCGGGTTGCCGGTGCGGTTCCACGAGGCGATCGATCACGCCGAGTTGGTGCGGTTGATGAACCAGGCCCGGATCTACTGGCACGCCACCGGGTTGGGGTCAGACCCTGAGGTCAACCCCGGCAATCAGGAGCACTTCGGCATGTCGACCGTCGAGGCCATGTCTGCAGGAGCGGTGCCCATCGTCCTGGACACGGCCGGGGCTCGCGACTCGGTCCGCCATGGGATCGACGGGATCCGCTGGACGACCGTCCCCGAGTTGCTGTCGGCGACCCGAGAGGTGGCTCTGGACGAGTCGCGTTGGGCCACTCTGAGCCGGGAGGCGATGGTCGGTGCTCGCCGATTCTCGCGCGAAGCCTTCGACCGGGCCACGTTGGGCCTCCTCACGTCCCTGGGGGGAATGTCATGATGCGTCCAAATCTCCGTTACCGTGAGAGCACGGGCGCAGGGGGATGCGCCCCCAGCACCGGAGAGACAGCATGACCCGGTTCACCGCGGCCTGGGCACCCTACGCCGACCTCTTCTCGCGCAGCGCGCGAGTCAAGCTCGGGATCGCGACCGTGGGGTCACTTGTCGTGTCGCTCATCGAGACAGCGGCTATTGCCCTGCTCTTCCCACTCATCCAGATCCTGTCCGGCGCTGACATGGAGCAGGGAGTGCTGGGGTGGCTGCACCGCCTCTTCGGGCAGCCAGCGAAGATCCCGTTCATCCTCACCCTGATGAGTGGGGTTCTCGGCGGCTTCATCGTCAAGGACGTGTTCTCGCTCGCCTTCCGCTGGTGGATGCTCGGGTTCATCGGGCGGGAACAGGTCGCGACCTCCACCCGGATGTTGCGCTACTTCCTCAACGCCCCGTATTCGGTGTTCCTGCAGCGGTCGGTGCCCGACATGCTGCAGACCATCTCGAATGCCGTGGGGATGTTCTACATCGCGACAGTCGGCGGAACGATGACACTCGTCGTCGAGAGCTTCACCATGCTCACCATTCTCGGCGCGCTTCTTCTTACCTCTCCGCTCATCACGTTCATTCTGGTGCTGTACTTCGGAGCGATCGGGCTGGTGTTCGCCAGGCTGGTCAGACCTCGCGCCAAACGTGCAGGAGAGAACCAGATGCACGCCGCCACGATCGCCTACGCCGCCATGACGCAGGCGTTGGGTGGGATCGAGGAGATCAAGATCCGGCATGCTCAGGAGTTCTACCTGTTCAGGTACCGCGATGCGGCCATCAAAGGTGTGCTCGCTGGGCGAGTGAGCACAACGCTCGGTGAGGCGCCGCGCTACCTGCTGGAGATCCTGTTCATCTTCGGCCTGGGCGGGGTCATCATGTTCACCCAGACCCTGGGCTCACCAGATGCCCTTGTCGCCACCCTTGCGGTCATGGCTGCCGCTGCCTTCCGGATGCTGCCGTCGCTGACCCGTTTGCTGGGCTCCGTGACTCAGATCCGCGCGGGCGAGTCGGCCCGCAGCCTGCTCTTCGAAGAACTGACGCGCGAGAAGACCTACACAGCTTCGGAGCCTGTCGCTGGGTGCGAAGGGCGACTCCAATTCCGCCAGGAGTTGCGCTTCGACGGCGTGACCTTCGTCTTCGACGATGGCCACGAGCCAGTCCTTGACGATGTGTCCTTCGGAGTGGCGCCGGGGTCCAGGGTGGCCATCGTCGGCGGCAGCGGGGCGGGCAAGACGACAGTCGCCAAGCTCATCATGGGTTTGCATACGCCTACCGGAGGCCGGATCACTGTCGACGGAGTGGATATCGTCGCGGAACGCTGCCGATGGCAGAACAACCTGGCGTTCGTTCCCCAGGACATCTATCTCATGGACCTTCCGCTGTGCGAGAACATCGCGTTCGACCATCTTCGGGCAGAAATCGACTGGGGCAAGCTCACGAGAGCTGTGGAGTTGGCCCATCTCGACGGGTTGGTGCGATCCCTGCCCCAGGGCCTTGACACGGTGATCGGCGAACGCGGCGTGCGGCTGTCCGGTGGGCAACGCCAACGGCTGGGATTGGCACGCGCCCTCTATCGAGGTGCGGCAGTCCTGGTGCTCGACGAAGCGACGTCGGCACTCGACAACGCCACAGAGCGGCGGATCTCGGAGACTCTCGCCGAGTTGCCGGCCGAGATCACCACCATCGTCATCGCCCACCGGCTGTCCACCATCAAGGACGCCGATCAGATCATCCTGCTCAACGCTGGGCGCGTGGCGGGCATCGGCACCTTCTCGGAACTCCTGCGACACAACTCGGAATTTGCCCAGCTGGTCGCCTTGGGATCCCTGGATGTCGCCGAGGCGCGGGACGTGCGCGCGGACCGCCGGGCACCCGATGATTCCCGGTCGTAGCCCCACACACGCGGGGCGACGAGTGTCAGGCCGGCCCTCGCTCCGCGCCGAAGCGCGTCAACTTCTGGCTGTTGCGGCGTGGTATCGCTTGGGTCACCGACTTCGCGCTCAACGACGTGTGGACGCTCGGATCGAGCTCCCAGCTCTGCCGTCGGGACCGACGCGCCGAGGCGAGATCTGGGCCGTTGCCGTCGTGCGTGACGAGGCGGACGTGGTCGCATCCGTGATCCACCACCTGCTCGACCAGGGCATCGACCACATACTCGTTGCGGACAACCGATCGATGGACGGGACGAGGGAACTGCTCACCCGCATGGCTGTGGACGACAGTCGGGTCCACGTCGCGTTCGATGAAGAGCCTGCCCATATGCAGGGACAAAAGATCACCCGCCTGGCCCGGGCAGCGTGGAGTGCCGGCGCCGACTGGATCCTTCCATTTGATGCCGACGAGTTCTTCTTCGCCCGAGGTCAGACTGTGGGAAGCTTCCTGCGCGGTCACGCGGCCTCGGTCATCTACGGCGAGATGCACCACCTGGTCCCCGAGGTCGCAGGAGACCTCGGGGCCCGAAGTTGGGTCTGGTTCGACTGTGCTGATGCCTTTCCCGGCAAGGTTGCGTTCCGCTCACACCGGTGGGCGACGGTGGGGCAGGGCAACCACTCGGTTGTCCGCGCGGGTGAGCGCGGGCTGGGCCTGTTCATCGCGCACGCGCCCAATACCGGGGGCCGGTACAGGTGGCCCGCAAGGCCAGGCAGGGTGCGGCGGCCGAGGCGATGGCTGCGGCAGCCGTGGCGATGGATACCGGAGACCACTGGATCGCGGGCTCGCGGTTGAGCGACGAACAGGTCCAGCAGGCCTGGGACGCCATGTCCCACGGACGGCCCGCGCCCCTGCTGAAGTACCACGCACACGGCCCGGTGCTCCGACTTCAGCCGTTCTCGTGGCGGACCTGGGACCCCGGCGGCGAGGTCGCCAGGGCCAAGGCGCTCCAACCGCGAGCAAGCGACGGTCATTGAATCCACCGGGGACGCCTGGCCCACGGACGCCAGGTGGGACCGGCATTCCCCGCGAGTTCCTGCGCGCTCGCCACCCCGGCGCGAGCCAGGTAGGGCGCCTGGAACCGCTCCTCGGCGGCATTGTCGTATGCCGCGCCGACCGTCCCGAGGTGCCGCACTGGTGCTGCATCGATGACACCCAGGCGAAATCCCTTGTCCCTCAGGAAGGTCCACCCGACGTCTACCCCCCAGCCCATCCGGGCATCAGTCGGGAAGGGCAGGACCACGGTTTGAGCACGGGGCGAGAAGAGCACGACCGGTCCCACTTCGACGTAGAGGACCTCCCGTGCAGTCATCAGCGGGACGACCTCGGTGACCTTGTAGTTGAGGTTACTGTCGGCCACATGTGCCGGCTGGGCAATATCGAACTCACCGGTGGTCATCAGGCCGGCGATCCGCGCAGCCCCACCCCCGACGAACACCACGTCATCGTCGAAAATGGCGACGATGTCTCCGCGCCGCGGGGGGTGAGCGTCGATGAGCTTCTGCAACAACGGCATACGGGCACCTGGGCCACAGGACCGAGTCTCGATGCGCACCTCGTCGGCCACCGAGTCGAGTGCGTGCAAATGCATGGCCGTCCCGGTCGGCCACCCGGTCATGAACTCGCGGACCACCCCTGCGTTCTTGCGGCGATACACGCAGTAGCCGCTGACGCGCGCCGGGGCCATCTCGGCCAGGTGATAACCCCGACCTGCGAAGGTATTGCCGCGCAGCACCAGCGGGCCGACGGTGGGCGCCATCCGCGTCCACCAGCGGTGCAGCGTGCTCGTCACTGCTGTGGGCATCATCTCTTCCAATAGTCAACCAGGAGTCCGGGCCGGACCCGTGGCAGGCCAGGGCGGCGGTGCACGAGGATAGGGGCATGGCCCCGACAACCGTCTATTACACCGACAATGGTGGCAGGGGTTGGGCCACCGTCGAACTGCAGGCGGTTCTCATGGCCCGGCTCTTCGAGGCAGATCTGGTGCGACTAGATGCCTCCCGAGGCTACTCGAAGGTCGAACTGCTCCCCGGCCTTCTCCCGCGCCGTCGCAGGTCCGGTTTCGCCCTCGTCATCGCGCCCGCCCCCGCGCACCTCAACGCAGTGCTGTCCCGCCACGCCTTGCTCACGGCACATGACTACGTCGCGGGCTGGGTGGTCGACTCCTTCTGGACCGACCGGATCCCCCGCATCGCACGCCACCGCGGGGCCTTCGACCACCTATTCGTCACCGACGGGGAACTCGTCGACCACTGGGCGACGAGCACCGGCTCCCCGACCACGTGGCTGCCGTTCGGGTCCGACGTCCTCGACCACGGCTCTGCAGATCCGGATCGACCCGTCGACGTCCAACGCTTCGGCCGGATGCCGCCGACCTGGGAGGACGAGGCGACGGTGGCCCTGCGGGCCGCCGCCCACGGCATACGGTATGCCGGTCGGACACCATTCTCGGCCGATCCGGTGGCCAATCAGCGGTCCCTGCTGCGTGCGGCCGGTCGGGCAGCATTCACGGTGGCATTCTCGAATGCAGCGGCACCGGCCGACTACACGCATCCGACCCACGAGTACCTCACCGGGCGATGGACGGACTCGCTGGCTGCGGGAGCGGTCGTTGCGGGCATTCCTCCGACGTGCCAGGCAACCCGGGAGTTGTTGTGGGACGGTGCGCTACTGGAGCTTGAGGGGATCGACCTGGAATCGGGGCTTGCCGCGATCAAGGCGGCTCGCGACTCTTGGACGCCGGTGAGGGCGCGGCACAATCACGCCTTGGCGTTGCAGCGGCTCGATTGGCGGCGCCGCGCGCAGGTCATCTCGCAGGTCTCAGGCGTCACGACACCGACGCTGGTCGCGGAACTGAGCAGGCTCGAGGCCGCCATCGCCACGTCGAGCGTGCCGTGAACCCGACCATGTGGGCGACGGTCGCGGCCAGGTTGCGCTCGGAGGCGGGGCAGGTCGGCTGGTTCGTCCGGGAGCACCGCGACCCGACCGTCCGCGGGAAGGCATGGGCGGCCTACAGGGGCATCTCACTCCCGAGCTTGCCGCGCCGCCGACGCTCGCCGGGTGAGGTCTGGGGCGTCACGATGGTGCGCGACGAACTCGACATCATCGACGCCACGCTCGACCACCTCTTCGCCCAAGGGGTCGACCATGTGCTGGTCTCCGACAACGGATCCACGGACGGCACCCTGCAGCGGTTGCGCGAGCGGTCCGCCCGTGACTCCCGGATCCATCTCGCCCAGGATCGTGAGCCCGCGTATTACCAGGGCGAGAAGATGAGCCGATTGGTCCGAGCCGCCAGTGTGGCGGGGGCCGACTGGGTCATCCCGTTCGATGCCGACGAGTTCTGGTTCGCGCGGGAGGAGACGGTCGCGGCATACCTGCGCCGCCTTGCGGTGGAGTCTCCGGATGCCGGGATCGTGTCCGCGGCTTTCCATCACATGGTGCCGGTCGAAGGCGCGGCCGACTGGGCCCAGACGACCTTTCTCATGGACGCGACGTCGTCGGTGCCGGGGAAAGTGGCGGTGCGGGGTCACCGCCTCGCGGGAGTGCACGTGGGCAACCACTTCGGGATGCGGGTCGGCTCACGGCATACCGGGCTCTTCATAGCGCACGCGATCTTCCGCAGCCCGGCGCAGGTGGCTCGAAAGGTGCGACAGGGTGCGGCTGCAGTCCAGCTCACCGACCCTGGCGATGAGATCGCGCCCTATTGGCGAGCTGGCAGCACCCTTGACGACGCCGGAATCGCGCGGGTGTGGGACCGCATGCGTCAGGGCTTGCCGGAGCCGCGGTTGGGCGTGCCAGCGATCGGTCCGATGCTGCGCGTTCAACCCATCTCGTGGCATTCGTGGTGCCAGGGGTCGGACGAGGGGGACGCGCCGGTCTAGCCCACCGGCCGGGCGACAATGACGAACTGGATCCATTGGGCGGGCCCCAGCAGGTGGCGGAGTTTGCGGCGGTGACCACGACCGACGGCCGGCTTGTCTTGGATGATGTTGTGAATGCCCTGCACCACATCGACACGATAGCCCGCGGATTCGAAGAGCTCGACCATGGTGGCCCGGGTGAAGAAGCGGACGTGAGTCCGGTCGAGGATGCCGGTCTCGGTGTAATCCCACCGCCCTCGAATGAGTTGCCACACCACGGGGGCGTATTGCACATTCGGAAGGCACGCCAAGACTGCTCCGTCGGCGGACAGGAACTGCTTGGCGGCCCCGAGGGCCGCATGCGGGTCGTAGATGTGCTCCAGGACGTCGATGAAGCTGATGAGGTCGAATCGCTCGGGGCGCCCCTCCAGCGCAGCCGGGAAGTAGCCGGTCACCACCTCGTCGAAGGGTGACATCCTTCGTGCAGCGTCGGCCGACTCCGGCACTGCTTCGACGCCGACCAGACGAGCGGCCGGGCCGAGTGCCGACCTCAACGACTCCCCGAATCCCCCCTCGCTACAGCCGATATCCAGAGCAGATGTCGCTCCTCTGGGAATGAAGGGAGCGACGTCTTCTCTGGAGATGTAGCCGTAGCCTCCCTGTTGTGGGGCGTCCGCCATGTTTCCTCCTGACTCATTCGTAGTCCCGGACATCGATGTCGAAGACCGTCGACCGGCGAATATGCGCCGAGTACTTCATCGACAGCGGGTGGTGAATGCGATTGAGCAGATCGTTCCACGAGAAGGGATACCCTTCCGTCTCCCCGCGGACCCCTCCGGGGTACTTCTCCAGGCGGGCAGCCCAGGCGCTCATTCGTCGTTCGACCTCGGCCAGCCACTCGGCCGTCAACGGGGAACCCGGGCGGGCCAGGCCGGCGCCGTTACAGGCCAGAGACGCGAAGTTGCGGCGTAGGTCCTGGCCCAGTGGACCGGCATACCACCCGAGCCAGGCGAGCCTCATCGGCGATCCCGCGTACCACCCCTGATGGTCCACTGCGAACTCCCGTGCCGCATTCGCCCAGGAGTGCATCGGTCGCTTGATGTCGCAGTAACCCCCGCCGTGGTGATGGAAGAAGTAGGCGCGGAGATAGTCGGCGCGGTGGACCAGCGAAAGGTGCGGGTAGGAAGGGTGGAGTGGGTCATCGGGCAGCACCCAGTCGCGGAGGTTGTCGGGGGTTACGACGACCACCTCGAGACCGATATCCGCGCGCAGGCGGTCGAGATTGGCCAACCGAGTGGGAGACATCTCGTTGTCGCCGGTCCAGAAGGTGAAGACCCTGGGGACGAAAGGGCCTGGAGTTGCGTGGACGGTGTCGAAGAGGAAGGAGCGCTTGTATCGCACCGGGTCAAACACGTACGACCCGGCCGGGTGCAGCAACGGGAAGAGACCTTGTCCGACACGGTTCTCGACGCGTCGGGCCAGCCGGACGCCCTTGCGCTTGGCGACGAACGCAGCGTGCTTGCCCTGGCGGGCGGCATGCAGCAACGGAATTCGACTCACCACGGGTCACCAGCTTCCACGGACGATTCGCCCGAGGCGCGCGTATCGATCCGAGCGCTGCCCCCCGGCCGAGCCCTATGGTAGGGCAGCAGTCGGGAGATTCCGAGGTCGCGGGATCCCCCCCGCCCGACGAGGCACCGCATCCCCCAGCTGCGCGAGGCACGTGGAAGAACCGTGGTCGATCGGAGGCTGAGCATCACGTCACTTCAGCTGCAGCCCACCCTCGCGGGTGTCTCGGTCGTCATCCCGCACTACGGCGATCCGGTGCCGACCCTGGCGCTGCTCGCCCAGCTCGCCCACCAGACGGCTGCCCTCGACCCGACGACGGGGGCGGATCTTCCCCTCCAAGTGATCGTCTCCGACGACGCCTCACCCCAGCCGTTCCCCGAGCCGGAGGCCACGGCATACGGGGCGGTGGTGGTGCGCCGCACCCGCAACGGAGGGTTCGGCGCGGCAGTCAATTCCGGTGCAGCCCAGGCACATCACGACCTGCTGCTCATCCTCAACAGCGACCTGTCGGTCGGCCCGAGCTTCGTCGGCGACCTCGTGACAGCCGCGCGGCCCTGGCTCCCGGCCGTGGTCGGACCTGTGCTGCTCGACGGGGGTGGTGCGCCCGACTTCAGCGGGCGGCGCTTCCCGACGATCGGTCACCAGGCGGTCGAATGGCTCACCCCATTGGCCCGATGGCGCGACGGCAACGCGCTGCACGGCGCGGTCGGCCACGACACCCGAGCGATGCCGGGCGTGACGACCACCGTGGACTGGCTGGTCGGCGCGTGCCTGCTGCTGCCCACCGCCAGCTTCCGGGCGGTCGGCGGCTTCGACGAGGGCTACTTCATGAACAGCGAGGAGGTCGACCTGCAGCGGGTGCTGCGCCGGCACGGCATACCGGCCGTGTATGCCGGCACCGTCACCGTCACGCACACTGGCGCCGGCTCCTCCGACGACACCAAACGCCGGGCCTGGGTGGTGCAGTCGAGGTTGCGCTACGCGCAGAAGTGGGCCGGCACCCGCGGGAAGCGGCGCCTGCAGTGCGCGCTCGCGGCCGCGACTGCGGTCAACCTGGTCTGGAACACTGGTCGTCGACTGGCGAGTCGACCGGTCACCCCGCTGGCCACCGCCCGCACCGAGTGGCAGTTGCTCTCCGGAAGGACACCCCGATGACCCCGCCGCCCCCGCCCGCGACTGCTGTCCAGGCGGCGACGCGGGCGGCTCGGCGGCTGGCCGAAGCGCCGCCCTCGCTGCGCTGGCATGCCGGTCGGCTCCGCTCGGCGCTCATCTATCGGCCGGCGTTCGGCAGCTTCGGCGCGGGCAGCGTCATCGTGAAGCCGCGGGTGTTGCGCGGGGTCGAGCGGATCCACATCGGGGCCGGGTGTGCGATCTACGACGGCGCCTGGCTGGCCTGCGAACCCGGGGGTGGGCCGATCCGGATCGGCGACCAGACCTACCTCGGCCACGATGTCCACGTGCACGCCGTCGACCCCATCACCATCGGGGCGCGCTGCTTCCTCGTCGACGGGGTCTACATCGGCTCGGCCGACCACGACCGCGCCACTCGCTCCACCGCGACTGCGGCCGGCCCGGTCGTGCTGGGCGACGACGTTTTCGTCGGCCAGCGGGCGATCATCCTCGGTGGCGTGACGATCGGCGCCGGCGCCACCATCGCGGCCGGAGCGGTCGTCACGTGCGATGTCGCGGCCGGCGAGGTGGTCGCCGGGGTGCCTGCGACGCCGGTCAGCTCGCGCCGTGGCGGCTGAGGAGCGACCTCGCCGGATGACCGCCGCCCGCCGCCTGCTCGTTGTCAGCCCCACCTTCCACGGCTACTGGCGGTCCATCGAACGTGCCTTCACCGAGCTCGGGTATGCCGTGACAACGCACCGCTACGACGAGCGTCGCGCCCGCCTGCACCGGGTCGGCGCCAAGGTGCGCCACGAACTCCCGGCCCGGATCGGCCTGACCCGGTTCGGTCTCGGCGACCCCGGCGACCTCGTCGCCGGCCGCACCGCAGCGGCGCTCGCCGCCCTGGACGCCGTCGACCCGCACCGGCTGCTCGTCGTCAAGGGTGACACCCTCGGCCCGGCCTTCTGGGACGAGGTCGACCGGCGCCGGATCCCCCGGGTGCTGTGGCTCTACGACGAACTGCGCCGGGTGCGCCACGAGGTGCCCATCGAGCGGCTCGGCCCGATCGCGAGCTATAGCACCGTAGACACCGCAGCACTTCAGGAGCGATCCTTCACGGCGGCGCATGTCCCGCTGGCGTTCGACCCGACGATGACCCCGACGATGACCCCGACACAGCCCCGACAGACCGACGAGGTGGTCTTCGTCGGCGCGCGCTATCCCGCCCGTGAACGGCTGCTCGTCGGGCTCGCCGAGGCCGGGGTCCCAGTGCGTGCCTACGGGCGCGACTGGTCCGGTCACCTGGTCGACCGGGTGCGCACCTGGGACCTGCACCGCCCCTCGATCGCCGCCGGCCGCGACCTGCCCAGACCGCAGGCGTATGCCGTGCTCGCCGGCGCCGCAGCCGCGCTCAACATCCACGGTGACCAGGACGGCTTCACCATGCGCACCTTCGAGGCGTGCGGCGTGGGCGGCCTGCAGCTCATCGACCGCGCCGACGTCACCGAGCTCTACACCCCCGGAGAGCACCTCGAGGTCTTCGGCGGGCCCGCCGAGCTGACCGCCCTCGCCGACCGCGCACTGCATGACCGGCCGTGGTCGGATCGCCTGCGCGCCGCAGGCCGGGCCCACACGTTGGCCCAGCACACCTTCGTCCACCGGGCCCGAGCTTTGGAGGCGTTGTGGGACTGAACGACCAGCTGCCCGCCCACGGCTTGCTACATCCCCGCTCGCTGGCCGACTGGCGCCGGTGGCAGGCCGCCCGCCACCCCGTGCGCGGGGTGCTCCGTGATCTGCGCTCCGGCCTGCAGGGCCTGAGCGAGCGCCACCTCACCCTTCGGCAGACCAGACCCGCGACCCGGTCCGCGCCCGGGTCCGCGCCAGGCGGTGGCCACGAGGCTGCGGAGGGCACGGCATACCTGGCTCTGGGCAGTCCGGAGGCCGACATCCTCGTGGTGTTCGACACCCTCGCGCCGTCCTCGGCGCTGGCGCTGGCCCGGCCGTTGGCCTTCCTGCCGGCCGAGCGGCTGGCCGTGCTCTCCCACGAACCTGCCGACGCGATCCTGCCGGCCGGGCTGCGCTCGCAACCCGTGACGACGACCCAGTGGGAGTGCGCGCTGCCGTATGCGCGGGTCGTCGCCGGGGCCGGTGACTACCTCGACCTCGGTGGTCAGGCCTTCGCCTGGGCGCGTCGGCACGGCCACCGCCGGATCGTCGTCCAGCACGGGTTGATGACCCCGCTCGCACCGCCGCTGGGGGCCGACGTGCGACTGCTCGCGTGGAGCCAGGCCGACGCCGACTTCTGGTGGTCCGGGCGGCCGGACGCGCAGAGTGTCGTCGTCGGCTCGCAGTTGCTGTGGGAGGCCTCTCGCGCCGGAGCGGACGGCACCCACGCGACCCAGCCCGACGGCATACCGGCAGGTATGCCGTCCGGCGCGTCGGCCCCGCCCGAGGCCGGGCAGCGGCCGGTCTTCCTCGGGCAACTGCACGGCGCGGAACTGCCCTCGCGGCAGATGGCGCGCACCGCTGAGCGGTTCTGCCGCGAGACCGGCGCGGTCTATCGCCCCCACCCGGGAGAGCGGGATCGGGCCAGCCGGTTCACCCACGCGCTCTTCCAGCGCCGCGGGATCACGATCGACCGCTCCGGCACGCCGCTGGCCCAGCTCACCAGCCCGGTCGTGTCGATCTTCTCGACCGGAGTCTTGGAGGCCGCAGCCCGCGGCGTGCCGGCGTGGGTGACCTGCGCCGACCCGCCGCCGTGGTTGCGAGATTTCTGGGCGCGGTATGACATGAAGCAGTGGGGCGACCGTCCCACACCCGGGCCGCTCATCCCCTCCACCGAACCCGCCGCCGCGGTCGCGGCTGCGCTCGCCGCCGCCAGTGAGGAGTCGTCATGAGGATCCTCGCCGTCATCCCGGCGCGGGGCGGCTCCAAGGGCGTCCCCCGCAAAAACCTCGTCCCGCTCGCCGGACGCCCGCTCATCGCCTGGACGATCGGTCACGCCCTGGAGAGCCGGTATGCCGCGACCGGCGAGATGGACGTCGTGGTCTCCACCGACGACGACGAAATTGCTTCTGTCGCAACGGCATACGGGGCACAGGTGCCGTTCCGGCGACCGGCTGAGCTCGCCGAGGACACCACCGCCACCGAGCCGGTGGTCCTGCACGCCATCGCCGCCCAGGTCGCCGCGGGCCGCGAACCCGATGTCGTCGTCCTGCTGCAGGCCACCTCGCCGGTGCGCACCCCGGGCACCGTCGACCGGGCGCTCGACCAGTTCTTCGCCAGCCACGTCGACTCGCTCGTCGGGGTCGTGCGGCAGGCGCCCTTCCTCTGGCGCGAACCCGCCCCCGGTGCGGCGCCGCTGCCCGACTACGACGTCGACCGACGCCCCCGACGGCAGGACCTATCCTTGACCCAGTGGCGTTTTCGGGAGACCGGCTCGATCTACGTCACGCGGCGTCAGATCTACACGCAGCACCACAATCGGCTGGGGGGCCGGATCGGGCTGTTCGTCATGGACGAGATCGAGGGCGTCGACATCGATTCGCAGCTCGACCTCGCCCTCGCGGCAGGCCGGCTCGCGGAGCTGGCATCCGGTACGCACGGCGAACCGGGGAGGACCACGCAGGCATGATCATCGACCGCCATCTCGCGCCCTTCGTCGTCCTGGCCGACGACTCCGTGCTGCGCGCGCTGGAGAAGATCACCGCCAACCGGGCCGGCATCGTCTTCGTCGTCGACGAGGGCGGACACCTGCAGGGAGTGCTCTCCGATGGCGACTTCCGGCGGTGGGTCGCCTCCCAGTCGCCGGTCGACCTCGCGGTGCCGGTGCGGTATGCCGCGAACGCTCGCCCGGTCTCGGCTCCCGCCGGGTCAACTCCCGCACAGATCGCGGCGCTGTTCCGCCCCGGCGTCGACCTCGTGCCGCTCGTCGACGCGCGCGGCCACGTCACCGCGATCGCCCGCAACCGGGCCGGAGAGCTGCGCGTCGGGCGGCACCTCGTCGGCCCCGACCAGCCCACCCTCGTCATCGCCGAGATCGGCATCAACCACAACGGCTCGGTCGACCTGGCCCGGCGGTTGGTCGACCACGCGCTCGAGGCGGGCGCGTCCTGCGCGAAGTTCCAGCTGCGCGACATGGACGCCCTCTATCGCCAGGGGGGCGGCGGCTCGAGCGCCGGCGAAGACCTCGGCCCGCAATACACCCTCGACCTGCTGAGCAAGTTCTCGTTGTCGCGGGACGACCTCTTCCGGGTCTTCGACCACTGCGCCGATGTCGGCATCGACGTCATGTGCACGCCCTGGGACACCCCGAGCGTCGACGCGCTGCTCGACTATGGCGTGCCGGCGCTGAAGATCGCCTCCGCCGACCTCACCAACCACACCCTGCTCCGGCACGCGAGCGGGCACGGCATACCCCTGGTCATCTCGACCGGCATGTCGACCGAGGCCGAGATCCGCGACAGCGTCGAGGTCGTCAAGGCGACCGGCACGGCATACGCGCTCTTGCACTGCCAGTCGACCTATCCGGCGCCGTTCAAGGACGTCAACCTGCGCTATCTGGAGCGGCTGGCCGAGATCGGGCAGTGCCCGGTCGGCTA